>Ga0182742_1000254_pt1 | contig 98098 bp, 94 predicted proteins | sample eDN5th37CBELigMG_FD_128880 | JGI IMG/M metagenome (GOLD analysis project Ga0182742, IMG submission 128880) | Enriched Miracle-Growth compost microbial communities from Emeryville, California, USA - eDNA 5th pass 37_C BE-Lig MG (version 2)... ...
CACTACTACTAACACTAACCCTATCTACAACCCTACTACTACAACGAGAACCGACGACGGTCTTCAGTACCCCACCGCGCTGGTCCCCGCTGAGAAACTGTCGATCCAAAACTTGCTTACCGACGTCCAATCAGTTGATGCGCAAGCATTGCTTGACGAGCTGGACGGAGCCATCAAGACACCCGGAACCATCAGAAAGACAAAGGTCGCCTATTTCAAAGGAATCCTTGAACGCCACCGCACAGGGGGATTCGTGCCGTCTGCTGGCATCCCAATAGCAACCAGAAGGGAACGCCTGGCAGCGACCCAAGATATGTCGCGTGCTTCGGAATCAGCACCACTCAGCAAAGCTGAATCTCAAGCCCGGCTTCAAGAAATCAAAGCCCAACTGGAGTTGCATACGAGGATGCCGAAATGACGCGCAAGACCACACTCAGCATCCGCCTGGATGGTGATCTGAAGCGGCGCTGGCAGGCACTTTGTCTTCGACAAGGCAGCACGCCCAGCGACGGCCTGCGGCAGATCATTGTCCGCCTTCTCAACGGTTCGGCAACGGACACTTCGCCCACTCCATCAACACATGAGCAGCCCGACACTTCGCGTCGCCGCTTGGAACTCCGCCTGACTGAGACGGAATATGCCCGTATCGAAGCACTAGCCTTGCAGCAGGGCATGTCAGCCAATCGCTGGGTCATCCACTTGATACGGGCCAATCTCAGTGGCGAACCGCAGTTCGGCATGACGGAGCTACGAACGCTGGGCGAATCGAATTCGAGGCTGCTTGCCATCGGCCGCAACCTGAACCAGATCGCCCGGCATATGAACGCGGGACGCGCGCTGGAGACGGTGGTGACCGCTGAGCGTATCGACACACTGACCCGTCATATCAAAACCCACACCGCGCGGGTGGCAGACATCATGCGCGCCAACATTGACCGCTGGAGGCTGGAATGAGTCTGGTCATTGATGGGATTTTGAAGGACTGGGGCGAACGCATCTATACCAAGCCCGTGACCAGCCAAGGCATAAAGCGCACGGTGACGCGATCACGCACTTCGCCGCCCTCTAAGCCTCTGCTGCTGACCGGCAGTGCTCGAGTCCGCGACAAGTTGATGCTGACCACTCGCAAAGCGCCCGAAGTCATGGTGAAGATCTCCGGCGGTGGCAAAGGCATCGCGCAGGTGAAAGCGCACCTTGACTACATATCGCGCAACGGCCTGGTAGCGTTGGAGAACGCAGACGGTGAAATCATCCTTGGCCGTGAGGCAGTGCAGGACGTGCGCGACGAATGGAAAAGCGGCCAGTACGGGTTGCCTGATAACGGTTCGCGCCGCGAAACGTTCAATATCGTGCTGTCCATGCCACCCGGCACCGACCGACGCGCAGTCAATGACGCTATTCGTGCATTCGCGAAAACGGAATTCGGCGCCAACCACGCGTATGTCTTCGCCATCCATGACGATGAAGCCCATCCCCACGGTCACCTTTGCGTTAAGGCGCTGGGTCTCGACGGCAGCCGGCTCAACCCACGAAAAGCGGATCTGCAACGCTGGCGGGAGCGCTTCGCCGAGGCGCTGCGCGAACAAGGCATCGAGGCCAACGCCACACCGCGTAGGGCACGCTCTAATACGCACACTACGGTCAAGCAGGCGACGCGACATGCCGCCAAGCGTGGCAAGAGCACCAAAGCGGCCGAGCGGAAACAACGCGGGCTTTCCGGCGTTTCACGTGCCATCAGGAATGGCTACGGGCACATTGCGAAAGCCTTGGCTGCTGGTGACATAGAGGACAAATCGCTTGCCCTGGAAATTGTCCGGTTCCTTGATCCCTCGCAGGACAGGGCGCTACAGGTCCCACAGCGTAGCCAGAGCAGCACAGAGGTGACCAAGGACGCCCAGCAACTGGAGAAGATCAACCACTCAGGCAAAGGCGACCTGAGCCGTTGATTGATTGCGGAAGAAGGACCATAAGATGGCTTTACGCTACGACGCCCTGCAAGACTACTGCGATGATCCAGCGCGCACCGGTGATGTGCAGGTCATTCTGTATGCGCACTACTGGAAGGGCTTTGCCTTGGCCGTGCAGGACGGCACTACAGAGCACCCCGTCATGGACGACAAAGGCCGACCGTACCGGTTCCGAACAGTAGAAATGGCCCTGGCGGAACTGGCGAACATCTCGTACCTGTCGGACCGCATCATCATTGACCGTCGCATGTGGTGGCCGTAATCGGGAAACTACTTTGCATTAACCGTAAGTACAATCAACTTCGGTTGTACCTTTAACCACAACGAACGTTGCACCGCCCCAAGGACGCCTAGCGTACCGGGTGCCGACCCGAAAAGAAGGGTTCTGACCGCCGAGAGTAGATCGGCCGCTTAGTCGCCCCAAGAACGCTTTGTCGTACTGGGCGCGGTCCCTGAACAGACCGACAGACCGGACAGCACGGTCCTACGTTCGCCCTCAACCTCTCAGGAGTGGCGAACATGAAGAAACTATCAGCCTCTTGCATTCTTGCCGTCGGCATTGCCGCGTCGTCGGCCGCCTTCGCACAAGTCCCCGTGACAGATGGCGCTTCCATCGCCAAGAGCGTGGAAAACCAGATCGAAACGATGGCGAAGTGGAAGATGCAGTACGACCAGATGGTCAGCCAGATCGACCAGATGAAGCAGCAATACGCTGCGGTCACTGGCATGCGCGGCATGGGCCAACTGTTCAACAACCCGCAGCTGCGTGACTACCTACCGCAAGACTGGCAAGGGGTCTATGACAGCGTGAAATTAGGCGGCTATGCCGGCCTTAGTGGGCGCGCTGAAACCATCTACAACGTCAACAAGGTGTATGACGCCTGCACCGGCTTTGCTTCGACGGAGCAGCGCACAAATTGCGAAGCGCAGGCTGTCAAAGGCGCGCAAGACAAAGCCTTCGCGCTCGACGCCTACGATGCGGCGAAAAACCGCCTTAGCCAAATCGACCAGTTGATGCAGCAGATAAACCAGACACAGGACCCGAAAGCCATTGCCGAACTGCAAGGTCGCATCGCGGCCGAGCAGGCCATGATTCAGAACGAGCAGACCAAGCTACAGATGTACCAGATGGTAGCGGCAGCCGAAGACCGCCTACAGCAGCAACGGCGAAAAGAGATCAACGCAAAGATTGTTGATCAACGGGGCTACCCCACTCTTCAAGTCTTCAACCCGCTTGCACGCTAAGGAGAACATTATGGCTCCGTTCTACGCAATCACACTGGTTCCAGTGATAACGCTATGCCTTGCCATCTATCGCTTCTGGGCTTGCGCTCGCCGCCTGAGTCCCGAGTATTACCGAGAGCTTTTGCGGCGTGCGCCGCTGATGAGAACTCTTGATGTCGTGGCTATCGGTATGGCTGCTTTCACGGCCTACTACGCGGCTATGGGCTGGTTTGGATTCACACTGCCGTTCATTGATGAAGAACCGTTGCCGCCTTGGATGAACATCATCCTGTCTGCCGTCACATCCATCGCGTGCATCGGCATCGTTTGGACAAACGCGCCAAATCGCTTCACGCAGCCGACATGGGGCGGCATGCGCGAAAGCGTCGTGCGAACCCTTGCAGCGTTACGGATCATTGAGGCCACCGAAGTGGCCCACGCACTCGACATCATCAACGCACGTGAGGCACACAAATGAAAAAGATCCTCTTCCCTTTCTTCATCCTGCTCACGCTGGCAGCTTGCGGCGACAACACCCCCGTTCGAACCGTCGATTGGTACAAGGCGCATGGCCCCGAACGCAACGCGATGATCGCGAAATGCGAAGCCAGTCCTGGCGAGCTCACCGCATCCGCCAACTGCATCAACGCCAAGACAGCGGCAAACCATCTGGCCGTCGACAAGCGAGGCTATTTCGACCTGACACCGATCAATCCACTCAAGGGAGGGCAATAGCATGGGATTCGCCTTATTCCAGTGGATAGGCAGCAGCGTCGATGCGATGCTGAACACCTTCGTATCGGAAACCGCTTCGAACGTCATCCTCGGCTTTCAAATGCTGATGCTGACCGGCGTCACGCTGTACATCACCTTGACTGGCTACGCCATCAGCGCGGGCGCGGTTGAAGCTCCCTTTCAGACCTTCATCAAGCAGTGTATGAAGATCCTCATTATCACGGCATTCTGCATGACGGCTGATTCTTACACCTCCACTGTTGTGTCGGCCATTCAAGGGCTGGAGACAGGTCTGGCCGACGTCATGTCTACGTCTAACGCTCAAGCGACAAGTATCTATCAGGTGCTGGACAACTCGGCGGACAAAGGGCTTAACGTGGCTTACGACATGCTAGGCAAAGTCGCAAAGCGCGAGTTCTACGAACTAGGTCATATGTTCTGGGATGCCCTGAATGCACTCATGATGGCCGTTGCCGTGTTTCTTATTCATTTGCCTGCGGCCGCGACCATCATCATGGCAAAGCTCGGTCTCGGAATAATGCTTGGTCTCGGACCACTGTTTATCGCGGCGCTAATGTTTCCAGTCACGGCGAAATGGTTCGACAAATGGTTTGAGCAGGCACTAGCCTACATCCTTGAAATTGCCATCACAATGGTTGTCGTGTCTGTCGGTGTGGCGCTATTCAAGGCGCTGTTCGACAGGGTAATAAGTACGACTACGGACAATCCCATCAGTTCGTTTGTGCAGATCATCGTTCTTGCCTTGATCATCTTCTTCGCGCAGAGAAAAACGAGTGGCTTAGGGGCGAGACTAGCTGGCGGCATCGCCTTTGACGCTGTGACATTCAGGAGCATGGCGCAGAGTATTGGCAACGTGGTGAATCCTAAGACGACTCGCCGCGATATGCAGTCGGGCATGATGGTTACTGCCGGCCGAACCAACCACATGATCGCAGGCAACACCATGTGGAACCCAGCCTATCGGCAACACGTCTTGCAAAACATGGGCAAGAACTGGGGACCGGCAACGGGCGGCTCCGTCAACGGTAAGTGATGTGCATGTTGCGTCCGCAACGGCCTCGCCATCAGCGAGGCCTTTTCATTTATGGCCGCACATATCTCCGCGCTACGCTTGGGCAACCCCTTCGGTTGCATCCCGCGTCCGTTCTTGCCGGACTGGCCGCGGGGGCAGGCCCAGCGGCTTCGCCTTGTTCCTCCCCCCGCCGACAGGCTGCATGGCTTCCAGAGGCATCAAGGGTGAAGGCTTCGCCCGAGATCCTCACCCGTTCCCTGCGCTGCGCTTCGGGCTGCGGTTTCCGGTCCCGCCCTTGACACCTCTTCCGGCCAAACGACGTCAGTAGCAGTGCTGTCGAGCGGATGACGGGTCAAGGGGTTGGTGCGGCCCGCAGCCCACAGGGCGAGGACACGGCCCCTTGACGCGGCAGGAGCGCCCTACGCTATGCCCGGGGGCAGGAGTTCCGGGCCAGAGCCCGCAACCCCTGCCCCCGAGGCTCCCGCCGGCGAGGGTGGAGAGTCCAGAGAGGCAAAGCCTCTTTGGAACCTACGGCTAGTACGCAGCCGATATTGCGGTCCATAGCAGGTAAAACAAGACAATTTCAGCGCACCACCTCTGAGGCTACGCGTGCCTAAACCAAAATACCCGTACCTCTTGTAAAATCGAGTTACCTACGGCAAGGAGACACCATGGCTGGCGAAGGTAAATCTGGGCCACAGCCCCACAAAACCATATCGGATACCGAACGCTGTCGACGCCAATCGGCTGTTAACTACGGGCGGGCCTCCGTCGGTCTAGAAGGTTTCTCGCTCAGTGAAGCAGATGAGGCCCACGCCCAGCGTTTCATCGATGGTCAGATAAGCCTGCAAGAATTTGTGCAGCCGCGCGCTGATGCATTGGCGCTTCCAAAGTCTTCGTCATGACGAAGAAATTTTGGATTTGGGGACTAGTGCAGGATAGGCTGTCGCCGGGATTTGCAATACATGCGCAATTGAGTAAGTTCAATATGACGGTATAGATGCAGGCGTGTCTGTTTTGAACTGGCTGATTTCGGCTTGGAGCGGATATCGTCACGCGTCAAAGGAAGGAGACGGTTTGGGTTCTTCGGAAAACGGTCTGGATGGCAGCCACTCTGCAGCCGACGCGGCGATGGGGTTTTACTACCAGTCGCTTTACGGTCTCCTGCGTATCGTCAGTGCGCCTGATGATGATGCTGCCATTTGTCTCGAGCGTCTGGATGACATCGAGATTCTCGCGAATGGCCAGTCGTTGCTGGCTCAACTCAAGCACTCTCTGAGCACCGCGCCGCCTCCGGTGACCATCAGCTCGGTTGCACTGTGGAAAACGCTGAAAGCCTGGATAGACGTACTCCCAAAACTAAGCCTCAACGAAACGCAATTTCAGCTGGTGACGGTGGCGCCGCTTCCCATAGGCAGCCCGCTTGAACCACTTCGTGATCTGAGTACTCCTCGGGACGAGCTTCTTGGGCTTCTAGAAATTGAGGCGCAGCGCGTCGTGGACGAACACGATGCAGCCAAAATCGTTGGCAAAAGTCCGTTTCCCCACGCTCAACGTGTGCTGTGCTGCGCAGCATTCTTGAACCTCCAAAGCAATGTGCGAAGGAATCTGCTTTCCAGAATCACGATTCTGCCAAGCGCCACCAACATAGAGAATATCTCGGAAGAAATCGCTAAAAGGCTGAGCAATTTTCCGCCCAGTCGTAGGAATGCGATTACACAACGGCTGATGGAATGGTGGGACCTTCAAGTTGTTCACTCGTTCTGTGGAAAGCGAGAGAGAGTGATATCGATGCTAGAGGTTCAACAGCAAATAATCGAAATCGCGGGCCAACTTGAGCGAGACGAAATCCTAGCTGACTTTGAGTTCAAAGCGATGCCTGAAGGCCATACACCACCGTCTATGATCGCTAGGCAGCTTCAGCTTGTCAGGTGTACCAAAACGGAAATTCAAGCTGCGGAGCGCGAGGAGTGGAGGGCCAGGTCGCAGCGACACAAGTGGATGAGTGAACGGGTCGATATGGCGGTTCGCATCGATCAATACGATCAAATGTTGATTGAAGAGTGGGCATATAAGCATGGTATAGCGGTAGAGCAGCACGCAGCCTCTTCGGCAGACGACAAGTGCAGCGCCGGTCTTGGAATCTTCAGATGGTCTTTCGAACAGGCTCACAGGCACGTGTCGCCCTTCGCACCAAACTGGAATGCCAGCTATTACGTACGTGGCTGCTATCAGGTGCTGGCAGTAGAGCTGAGTGTCGGCTGGCACCCTGACTTTAGAGACCTGTTGTTGGAGAAGCCGTGATCAAAGCACGCGACATCTTCGCGGAGACCAATCCGGCGTTCTGCTGCGCCGTTTTCTCGCGATTCTGCTCCGCTTATCAAGAGGCACAGCTTGCAGGACAATATCCAACGAGTGCATTGGTTTACCTAATCGTACCAATTGCAATATCGGAGGAATTTGCGACCACCTTCGTGGGCTGCAATAAAGATACTGGGCTTTCAGTTTGGCTGAGTCGACATCCAGAGGTGACGGTAGATATTTCCAAAAAGGTCAACCTGACGCTTGAGATAACGACTAATGCGATCCGCTTCGGCTGCATTGCTGGGAAGCTAAGACTCACGAGCAATGGCGACTTAGAGTCACTACTGGAGAGCATGCCTACGGCCGTATCAGGTGGGATCGCGGCGGGCGCATTGAAGCGAGCTCGACTACTTGGCATTTGGATGGCGGCAATGGGCTCTCCGAGAGCGGTTTTTGAAGCATTTGGAGTTTCGGTATGAAGCGATGGAACATCGCGAACATCTTCTTCATTGGAGAGGAAGACGCGTTCCGCATGATCGAGCTGAAAGCGGAACGCGTGAACGTCATTACAGGCGCTTCTGGCACGGGGAAGTCTGCGGTCATCAAGGCATTGGACTACTGTCTTGGCTCGTCCAAGTGTCAGTTACCCGTTTACGTGAGACGTCGCTGTGTGGCAGTCGGTGTCAAGTGGGTGCGCGGACAAGACGAGATGATTTCATGTCGTCAAGTTCCACTGGTCGGCAAAGCACCGAATTCCTACATGTACGTGACTACAGGCCGGAATCTGAAAATTCCCCGCTCGGTGGAAGAATTCGAAGGCCGCGGTAATGTGGCCTCCGGCAAGGCGCGGTTGGGTGCTGCATTCGGTATTGAATCAATCTCGGTGAATGAAACTGAAGAACCCGGACGAGACTCCCCAGACCGGCCTTCAATCCGCCAGTTCACCCCTTACGTCTTCGTGACTAAAGAAGTGATCGATAGCGAAACAGTACTGATGCACGGACTCGATGACGCTCGTAAAGCACCGCTCATCATCGCGACTATGCCGTATTTTTTGGGAGTGGTAACGAGTGAAACCGCCGCAGCAGAAAGGCGGCTTCGACAAGCACGCAGGGCTTTGGAGTTAGATATCGCGCGCGAGAATGCTCGAGTCGCCAAGAACAGTCTTGTCAAGCAAAGAGCCCGAATTCTTCTCCAGGAGGCTGAGCGACTCGGTTTACTTGAAAGCGTGCCCGATCCGGCTGATGAAGCAACGTTGATTGAAATGCTACGACGGTCTGCAGGGTCGAATGAGGTTGCAACGCGATACCCCGGCTCTGAGCAACTCGATGATCTTCAGGAGCAACGTCGGTCCACCATCAGAGAGTTAAACCAGGCCAAACGTAAGCTGAGGGCTCTACTCTTGACGGAGCAGGAGTCCAAAGACTACGAGGCAGCAGTGACAAGTCAAGAGCAGAAGTTGCTGATAGCAGAGCATCTGAAATTGCTGGATATTCCCCATACATGCCCTATATGTGAATCCAATACTGCTGCCGGCACCAACGTAGCCGCAGCCATTAAGCGATCATTAGAAACGATTCGGGCCGAGTCAAGCGCGGTTGGACGTTTGCGACCGCAGATCAGTGAGGCTGCCGAATCGCTGACCAAACGTATTGAGGAACTGAGTAATCGCCTGCGCGAACTGGACGCCAGTGTTACTTCCGTTCTAAGCCAACTCGCACAGGCGAAGCAGTTCGCTGATCTGGCTCAGGTGCGGTCATTCTTCCAAGGTAAGGCTTCGTACTTCCTCGAAACGGTTGACGATCATCTCCTTCGCACTGCAAAAGATTTGAGTCAGCAGAAGGAGGAGATTGCAAAACTGGAAGCATTGGTGGATGCAGATAACCGCCGGATACGGATGAGGCGTGCGGAGGAGGTGGTGTCCAGATATGCGTCCGAAGCGTTCTCGAAACTGCCCAAGGTTGAGCCTTGCGTCGATGCTGAACTCCTTTTTTCGGCTCGCGAGCCGCAGGTAAACATCATTGAAGCTGGACCGGAGGGAGCAGTTCTTGCAATGGCGGACCTCGGATCTGACCAGAATTGGCTTGCCGTTCATGTAGCGCTGGCCTTTGGCATGCAGAGATATTTTGAGAAAGCACATAGACCAGTTCCCGGTGTGATAGTGCTGGATCAGCTCAGCCGCCCATACTTCCCAAATCAGACTCGCGACACCGAAGAACTGGATGACGACGAAGCGGATGAACTGAATAGCGACACAGATGAGGAGCGACCAGACGAGATATCTGTGAAGGCTGGCGATGAAGACTACGAAGCCATGCGTCAGCACATCGATTTCTTGTTCGAGGAGGTGCAGATACAGAACGGTCTCCAGGTACTTTTGCTTGAACATGCTTACTTTCCCCTTGACCCCCGCTATGTTGCAGCAACTAGGGAGCGCTGGACTCGCGCTTCGGGGAAGGGGCTGATTCCTCGCGAATGGAAACGGCGCCGAGCTTAGGGGCAGGTACGTGGCTGCATTTGCCGCGAAAAGAACACAGTCATCGCGTCTTGGTGGGCTGAATTGCCACTTTAGGTTGGGAGCATCAGAGGCAGCGCACGGGCGACATTCGTGATTGGCCAACGAGAGTTGAGAACAAGATAGGAGAAGCCATGGACAAACCACGAGAAGAGCTCCGAATCCTTGAAGATCTGACTAAGTTAGTTGGATCTCCGGGATATGCTCATGCACTCGCAAAAATCTGTCATCGGGACAACATCATCTATGTCCAAGGCAAGCTGGCGCCGTCCGACATGGACCGATTATTCAGTAGAGAGCGCCTCATACGGACGGAGCTGACGACACTAATTGGCCTGATGGTAAAAGGGCCGTTGGACCTGTCTCTACAGACAACTGATGTGATTGAGGGCTACGTCACGCGCACCGATGCTCTTTTGCAGGAACTGCATAACTCGATGTCCCACCCGATGTTTGCATCTATGGTCGAGGCGCTCAAGACGGGTGCCGAACCGCCAAATCCATGGCACGGCCCAGGGATGCGGGAACCCATTTTTTATGGCACCGAGTCAGCTTATGCCTTCCAGTACAGGGACCTTGTGCCTGAGAGGTACGGAGCCGATGACGCATGGATGCTCAAAAACAAGGGTTTTGCATCCGGCCAAGCGAGGACTATCGCGAGGGCTATGTGTGCCTTGATGGACAAGAAGGGGACGCAACTACTCGCAGACGCCCGAGCGGCGAGCGCTCCTCCCGTGACTTGGTTGCCTGCATTCGAGTTCTCGCTGGATGAGGTGGCGTTTCATAGTGGCGTTGATAAAGATATAGTGGAAGCCTTCTTCAGCGCGTTCCTCTTTGCGGGCGATAACTCTGGGTTCAAGGAGGTCGGCGACTTCAACGAGGTAGCTGCGCGGCCGCTGCTACCAACCGACCGTGGAACTGTGCTTCTCTTCTCGCACTACGCCATTTATGAAGCGCTATACGAATCTCCCTTCTTTTGGATGTGGAGCGACAAGGCTTACCGTCCCACAGCCGCCAAGCATCGCGGCGCCTTTACCGAACAGTTCGCTGCACGCCGCTTGGTTAAGGTTTTCGGTCGTGAGCATGTCCACACGAATGTGAACCTGCATCGTGGCAAGGACATTGTGGGTGAAGTGGACGTTTTGGTTATATATGGAGACCGGCTTATCATCTTGCAGGCGAAGGCAAAGAAGCTCACCATCGCTGCGCGCAAGGGGAATGATAACCAACTAAAAGCCGACTTCGCTGCTGCCATCCAAGATTCGTATAACCAAGGTTGGCTATGCGCGAACGAGTTGCTTGCCGGCGGATGCCGGCTTTTGGATGACAACAGAAATGAAGTCGAGCTTCCACCGAACATAAAAGAGGTATTCCTGTTTAGCCTCGTGTCGGAACATTATCCAGCGCTGGCCTTTCAGGTTAGCCAGTCGCTAAAGTATCAGACCACCAGTGCCATCCGCCCTCCGTTCGTGATGGATGTGTTTCTTCTCGACACGATGACGGAGATTCTGGCAACACCTTTGCGATTGCTCGGCTATGTGAAATTGCGCGTTGCCGTCTCTGACAAGCTGATGAGCGGCCACGAGCTGACCGTGCTTGGCTATCACCTTAAGCAGAATCTCTGGCTGGATGACAAGCACGATCTCGTCATGCTTGAGGATTCTATCGCCCAGGACCTAGACACAGCTATGCTGGTTCGAAGGGACAATCTGCCTGGCGATGACACCCCCGAGGGCATTCTCACGAAGATGCGCGGCACTCGTTATGAACAGCTCATCCAACAAATCGAAGCTAGGGCAGACCCAGCGACTCTAGAGCTTGGATTTCACCTGCTTTCCATGGACGAACATACATGCAGGAACGTCCATCGCGTACTCGAAATAATCACGAAGCAAGCGCGAATCGACGGCAAGCGGCACGACGTTACGCTCGCATCTAGCAACCCACCTTGCGGAGTCTGCTTCCATTGCAATCCAACGCTATCTCCAGAAGCCGTTGCTGTGTTGGAGACGCACTGTGCCAAGCGGAAGTACCAGCAGCGCGCAGCACAGTGGTTTGGAATCTCAGTGGACCCGACTGGGCAAGTCCAGTTTGGCGTAACTTTGGACAGTCCATGGGAAGCTTCTGAAGAAATGGAGCAGCTGATCGCTGACATGAAACCGGCATCAAAAGTACGCGATGCTCTTCCCCTGCTTTCTAGACAGGTCAACCGCACGAAACTTGGCCGGAATGATCCATGCCCGTGCGGTAGCGGTCGAAAGTACAAGAAGTGCTGCTTGAGTTAATCACGAGGTGCTCGCCTAGAAGTCGGTGCACTATGGCTGCACAACAGATGACTGCTCAACCATTAAAATTCGCAGAGACCGTCAAATCGGTTGATTGGAGACTTTGAAGATTTGAATGGTCGCGACATAGCTGAGAGCGCTATTTCGTATTTCATGGCCAATGGACTGCAACGAGGCGGTAACGGTCGTGCAGCCCTGACAATTCCTCTTCAGTACTGAACTGAAATTTCGGTACGATACAGGTACAGCGACCAGTTTTCACCAATTCAGGCAAAATACTCTAACCTACTGATTTTAAACTGGTTTTACCTATTTCAACCTACGCTAGAATTCGCCCCATTTCCCTGTAGAAACACTGTAAATCGCCAACTCAAAATCCCCCGCCGCAAGGCGTGCCGGCTCCATTCCGGCCCCACCACCAAAATACAGTCTGAAGTAGGCTCCAATCCCCGCAGAAGTCAACACTCTGCGGTTTTTTTTCGTCCCTGGCGCAATGCCAAACGGTGAAAGCCCTGACAACATGCCTCGCCGATTCATCGACGACCAATGAGAGGCAAGATGCTCACGCCCGTTCCAGAATGCGAGGCCCCGGACCTTCCGCCCCCAGTGCATCCTGAGGATTACGCAAGGGGCATTCTTCCAGCGACAGGCAACCGCAGCCGATACAGCTATCCAGTTCGTCACGAAGCCGCGTCAGCTTCTTGATGCGTTCGTCCAGACTCGCGTGCCAGTGCGAGGACAACTCCCGCCACTGCTCAGCGGTGAGCTTGCTTCCCGCCGGGAAGCGACCAAGGGCCTCCTTGATTTCCTCCAGTGGAATGCCCGTGCGTTGAGCCACCTTGATGACGGCGATATGGCGCAATACGACTGAAGCGAAGCGACGCTGGTTGCCGGCGTTGCGCGTGCTTGTGATCAGCCCTTTCGTCTCATAGAAATGAATCGTGGAAACCGGCACGCCGGCACGATGGGCCACCTCCCCGACCGTGAGTAAGCGAGAAAAATCGATCGGTTTCTTTACGTTCATTGCTTGACCTCAAGTTTGCTTGAGGTTTTATAGTCCACGTCGCCCATCCTGGCAAGCTCATCCGATTCTTCTGCAGTGAACACGCATGCAACTCTTTATTTTCAAAATATTGGACAGCCGCTGGCTGTGGATCTTCGCGCGCATTCTGCTGGCGGCAGTATTCATTTCATCCGGGTTAAGCAAGCTGCTTGATTTCCAAGGGGGGCAAGCTGAGATGCGCGCGGCCGGGTTGCAGCCGGATTGGCTGTTCAACATAGCGACCATCTCGGTATTGCTGGGCGGCTCGGTACTATTGTTGATCGACCGTGCGCTATGGCTGGGAGCCGGGGCGCTGATCGTGTTTCTCCTGCTCACCATTCTGGTCGTGCATCGCTTTTGGGCCCTCGAGGAGCCCGCGGCGACGCAAGCCATGTACTGGGCCTTTGAGCACATATCGCTTGCCGGAGGGTTGCTGGCGGCTGCGATCGCCAGCCGCTCCCGCAGGCGCCTGCATACGGCGCTGGAACTCTATTACGGTGCGACGTCGCGTTGAAGCAGAGGCAGCCAGAAGGCGGGCGATTCTGGTTGCAACTACAGCATTGGCCGCCACGTTCAACTGGGCGCGGGGCATGTCCGCCCCCGCCAGGATTGTTGCCATCAAGGCAACACGATGATCCCCCACCCAGGCCTTCTGCCCCTTCCCTCCCGGCCCTACGATGCGTCCGTAGTCAACCAATCGAGGGAATCACCATGAGTCAACGTCTGAATGCCTATGCGCAATCGCCCGAGTTGTTCAAGAAGTTCGTCGAGTTCGGCCTGCTCTTGAAATCCGGCTCGATCGAGCAGTCGATCCTGTCCCTGGTGGAGATCCGCGCCTCGCAGATCAACGGCTGCGCGTTCTGCCTGGATATGCACGTGAAAGAGGCCAAGATCCGCGGCGAGCGCGAATTGCGGCTGCACCATGTGGCGATCTGGCGGGAATCCACCGAGTTTTCGCCGCGCGAGCGTGCCTGCCTGGCCTGGACCGAGGCGCTGACGACGCTGGGCGCCCATGGAGTGCCCGACGAGGTGTACGAGCGTGTGCGCACGCAGTTGTCTGAAAAGGAGATCTCCGACCTGAGCTTCGCGGTCATGGCGATCAATGGCTGGAACCGCCTGAATGTGGGTTTCCGGACGGTGCCCGGTTCGGCGGACAAGGCATACGGCCTGGACAAGGCCAGGTTCAACTGAGGAGTCATCATGAAGATCCTGGTTATTGGCGGGACGGGCCTGATCGGTTCCAAGCTCGTGAAACTGCTCGACGAGCGCGGGCACGAGGCGATTGCCGCGTCACCCGCGACCGGCGTCAACACGGTTACGGGCGAAGGCCTGGACGCGGCGCTGGCGGACGTGGATACGGTGGTCGACGTTGCGAATTCGCCGTCGTTCGAAGACCGCGCCGTGCTGGAGTTCTTCCAGGCCTCGGGGCGCAACCTGATGGCGGCGGAGGCCCGCGCCGGCGTGCGGCATCACGTCGCGCTGTCGGTGGTGGGCACGCAGCGCCTGGCGGAAAGCGGTTATTTCCGCGGCAAGATCGCGCAGGAAGCGCTGATCGCGGCGGCCGGTATTCCCTACACCATCGTGCACAGCACCCAGTTCTTCGAGTTCCTGGGCGGTATTGTGCAGTCGGGCACGGAGGGCTCGACGGTGCGGCTGTCGCCGGCCTTCGTGCAACCCATCGCGTCCGATGACGTGGCGCTGGCCATGGCCGACGCCACGCTGGCGCCGCCGGTGAACGGCATCGTGGAGATCGCCGGACCGGAGCGGGTGCGCCTGGCCGAGCTGGCGCAGCGCTACATGGCCAGAACGGGCGACACGCGCAGCGTGCAGGCGGACGCCGACGCGCGGTATTTTGGCGCGCTGCTGGACGACGAGACGCTGGTGCCGGGACCCGGAGCGCGGCTGGGCAGGATCGATTTCGAAACCTGGCTCAGCCGTTCGGGCGCAGGCAGGTAGCGGCGGGCGCAAGGACCTTTATGGGCAAGCTGCGGCCGCCTCCCCCAAGTCTCCTCGTGAAGTACCGGGGCGCGGATTTCCAGCCTCTGTACACGACCAGCGTGACGGTGCGCGGCGGGGAGGCGGCGCACGGCCGGGCCTCGGGCATGGCGATTTCGGACGACGGCGAGCTGATCGTGGAGCTGCGCCTGCCGGTGGAGCTGGGCGGCACGGGCGGGGGCACGAATCCGGAGCAGTTGTTCGCCGCCGGCTATGCCGCGTGCTTCCACGGCGCGCTCAGCATGCTGGCGGAGCGCGCCGGCGTGGCCATCCCGGACGCGTCGGTGACGGCCACGGTCTCGTTCGGGCGCGACCCGGTGGACGGCTTGTTCGCGCTGTCCGCGGATATCAACATCCACCTGCCGGGCGTGCCTACGCCGGTTGCGCAGGAGCTGGTGCGCAATACGGAGCGCCTGTGTCCTTATGCCAAGATGGCGCAGGGCGGAATCGCCAGCGTCGTGGCGCTGAGCCAATAGCGGTCAGGCCTGTTTCAACAGCAGGCTGTCGATGGTTTGCAGGTCGAGCGCGCGTATGCGTTCGGTCATGAAGTCGATGAACACCCGCATGCGCGCCGGCAGATGCTGTCGGCTGAGAAAGCACAGGTAGTGCCCCCGGTCGTCGGGCGCGTATTGCGGCAGGCACTGGACCAGGGTGCCGGCGCGCAGATGTTCGCATACCTGGTAGCCGGCCATCTGGGCCAGGCCGTGGCCGTCGAGCACTGCCTGCAGGACGAGATCGGCATCGTTGAAGGTGAGCATGGCGGGCGGCGCGAACTTGCGCAGCTGGCCGCCGACCTTGAATTCCCACTCGTATACGCGGCCCGACGCCAGCAGGAAATTGACGCAGCCGTGGTCCGGGAGCGCTTCCACGCTGTCCGGCAGCCCGTATCTGGCGGCATAGGCGGGCGAGGCGCACAGCATCATCTGCATCGGAATCACTTTCTTGGCGATCACCTGGCTGTCTTCCATGCGGCCGTTGCGGAACGACACATCGACACGGTCCGTGGTGAAGTCGGTCGGGCCGTCATCCAGCAGCAGCTCCACGGATATGTTGGGGTTGGCCTGGCGGAAGTCTCTCAGCAGCGGGGCGACGACCTTGCGGCCGAAGCCCACGGTGGAGCAGACGCGCAACTGGCCGGTGGGCGGGCCTACACGCAGGTCGCGCATGTCGTCCAGGGCCTGGATGATGCGTGCGACGCCGGGATGGCACTGGTCATAGAAGCGCTTGCCTTCCACGGTCAGCGAAGTGCTGCGCGTGGTGCGCACGAAGAGCCGGGTGCCGAGCTGGTCTTCGAGCTTCTGCACGCTGCGGCTGACCGCCGAGCGGCCGATGCCGAGCCTGTCGCCGGCCTTGGCGAAATTGCCTTCGGCGGCGACGGCCATGAAGGCCACGACGCCTGCGTAGCTGGTCGCGAAACTATCGGCCAGGGAATCGGGACCGTTTGCGCGAGGGGAAACCGGGGGAGCGGGAATGGGAGTAGGCATGGTGGCGGCGCCGCGAGTGGGTTGTTCCTAGCTCCTAAGACGTTGGACTCCCGGATTTTGTGACGCGAACCCGAAAAAAAAACCGGCCAGCCCCGGCACATGGTGCCGGGGCTGGCCGGGATGGGGGTTATCGCCGTCCCTTATTCGATGGGGATCAGGGCGGGCGCGCCCTTGTTCTTGATCAGCACGACCACGAACCTGGCGGGCTCGGTCTGGCTGGCGTTGCGGCCCACGGTGTGGATGTCGTCAGGCCCTTCGTAGAAGGTCTGCCCCGGGGTCAGGGTCACTTCCTTGCCGCCCTTGACCTGCATGACGACGCTGCCTTCGAGCACGTACACGAAGGCCGAGGCGTCGTGGCGATGCAAGGGGTCGGCCGCGCCAGGCGGGTAGTCGACGAGAAGCATCAGGGCATTCTTGCCGGGAATGTCCGGCAGGTCCTTGCTCATCAGTTCGGTGACGACGGGGTCGGCCGGCTTGCCGGCGGGCGTGGCATGGTGCGAAGCCGCATAGGCGGGCCGGCCCAGCAGCGCGCCGGCTGCGATCAAGGGCAAAGCGAGTTTGGTGAGTGTCGACATGGCCTGTCCTGGTCGGAATGGAGACTGGCCCATGTTAGGAGCGGCCGCGGCGGCGCGGTAGGCGCGCGCGAGGGATCACCATGTTGCCTGCCGCGCACCAAAACCGATACGGGGAACGCGTCAGCGCTGCGCCAGGGCCGCCGCGATGCGCGCGAGCTTGTCCGGATTGCGCTGCACCAGTACCCGGGTCAGGCGCCTGCCGTCTGTTTCGTAGGACTGCACGGATTCGAGTTCGCCGTCGATGAAACGCAGCAGCGTCCATTGCCCGTTGACCTGGATCACCTCGGTGCTGAGCGCGTCGCGGTAGCGGCGTTTACCGGCGTAGAACAGCTGGGCCAGCCGCTTGCCGCCCACCAGGCTGGCGAAACTCGTGGCCTTGCCGCCGCCGTCGCCGATGAGTTCGGCGTCGTCGCTCAATAGTGCGTGCAGGCCGTGGAAATCGCTGCGCTGCATCGCGTCGGCAAAGGCCAGCAGCAGCCGTTGCAGCGTGGCGCGCGGCACGGCCTCGCGCGGGGCGCCCTGGCGCAATTGCAGCCTGGCCCGCCTCACCAGCTGGCGGACCGCGGCCTGAGACTTGCCCAGGGTTTCGGCGATGTCCTCGTATTCCGCGTCGAACACCTCGCGCATCAGGAAAGCCGCGCGGGCGTCGGGCGTCAGGCGCTCCAGCATGAACAGAAAGGCCACGGACACGTCGTCGGCGAGTTCGTGGATCTGTTCGGGCGTGGACGGAGCCGCCATCAGCATCGGCTCCGGCAGCCAGACCCCGACGTAGTTCTCGCGCTCGGCCTTGGCGGCGCGCAGGCGGTCGATGGACAAGCGCGTCGTGACGGTGACGAGCCAGGCTTCGGGGTTGTCCAACGCGGCGTGGTCGGCGCCATGCCAGCGCAGCCATGCGTCCTGCACCACGTCTTCGGCTTCGGCCACCGAGCCCAGCATGCGATAGGCGATCGCATACAGGCGCGGACGATGGCGGTCGAACAGGGTCACGGAGCCGGTCATGGAATGGGCCAACGCCAGCAGGCTAGGGAGCGGGAAGCAGGCTATTTTGCCGCAGCGGTCCGGGCGCGACAAGATCATTTCCCAGTTGGCGCTTTGACGCGCATTGGTGCGCGTCGCACAACAGCGTGCTTCCGGCTGCGTGCCTACCGCGCGGGAAACCCCCCACCTACCATGCCCTCACCGCTTCCCCACGCAGCACCCTCTTCCTGGAGATATCGCCATGTTCGCCATAGAAAACACCGAATCCATCGACCTGGTTCCTTCGCGCTACGCGCTGCAGATCGGCGACATCGACGCGCTGGTCGTCAGCGACGGCGTGCTGCCGCTGCCGACCGCGACGATGGCCACCAATGCCGCCCCTTCCGACCTGGCGGCCTGGCTGGAGCATATGTTCATGCCTCCCGATGCCTTCGACTGGCCGCTGAACGTGATGGTGGCCCGCAGCGGCGATCAAACCATTCTTATCGATGCGGGGCTGGGCGGACAATTTGCAGGCTTTCCGCGCGCCGGGCAGTTTCCGCAGCGGCTGGAATCCGCCGGCATCGCGCTGGAATCCGTGACCGACGTGATCGTCACGCACATGCATATGGACCACGTGGGCGGACTGCTGGTGCCCGGCGTCAAGGAACGGCTGCGTCCGGACGTGCGCATCCACGTGTCCGCCACCGAAGTGGCATTCTGGACCTCGCCGGACTTCTCGCACACCGTCATGCCCAAGCCAGTGCCCGCGGTGCTCAAGTCCACCGCCACCAGCTTCTACAACGAATACCGCGATCGACTGCGCCTTTTCGAAGACCGGCATGAGGTCGCGCCGGGCGTCATCGTCCGCCTCACCGGCGGACACACGCCGGGGCACAGCGTGGTCGACCTGATCTCCGGCGGCGAACGGCTGACCTTTGCCGGCGACGCCATCTTCCCCGTCGGGTTCGACCATCCCGAATGGCACAACGGCTTCGAACACGACCCCGAGGAATCGGCGCGCGTGCGCATCGGCCTGTTCCAGGAGCTGGCGCAGAACCGCGGGCTGCTGGTCGCCGCGCATCTGCCGTTCCCCTCCGTGGGCCGGGTCGCGGTCGACGGCGATGCGTTTCGCTGGGTGCCGGTCATCTGGGATTTCTGACCGCGTTTATTCAGGTGCGCGCGACGCGGCCGGCATCGTGCAGGCTCGAGGGACCAGGGTTCGCCGCCCATACTCCGCGATGAGGGGATAATACGCACCCCGCCACATTACCGAGGCGGGGCTGCAAACGCTTATTCACTCATTTACGGAGGAACCTCACTTTGCCTAGCGCCATGAAAATCGTTGCCATGAGCGGTCTTGCACTTGCCCTCGCGGCGTGCGGTAGCGCCAAGGACGCCAACAAGAGCAACTTTGGCAAGGCCGTCCAGGCCTATCTGGATACGCAGAAGGGCCTGTGCGCCGCCATCCCCGGCAAGGGCATGCCGTTCACCGTGAGCAAGCAGGAACTGTTCGGCCAGCAGAACCTGGTGCGCGCCGACGCGCTGGTCGATGCCGGGTTGCTGACCAAGCGCGACACCGAGGTCAAGGCGATGTTCGGCAACAAGATGGAGCCGGCCACGGAATATCAGATCACCGACATGGGCAAGAAGTACCTGGTGGCCGAAGGCGCCAACACCATGGGCCGGCACGATGCGTTCTGCACCGGCAAGTACTCGGACGTGGAGATCCAGAACTTCACCGAGCCGAGCGACATGATGGGCATGAAGGTATCGCGCGTGAATTTCCGCTACAAGGTGAAGGACGCGGCCGACTGGATCAAGACGGAAAGCGTGCGCGCGGCCTACAAGAATATTGCGGATCAAACGCAAGGCGATATCGAGGGCAAGGCCGCTCTCGTCCTGACCAATGACGGTTGGATGCACGAGCGGTTGTTCAAGGGTTGAAGCGTTGAATCGGCGTGCGCCGCATCTCTTTCGATGAGGCCCATCCTTTTGCACGCCGTCTCCGGCCTGGAACCGGTCTGAAAAAAACCGGCCAGGCCCATTGCCCGTTCGCGGGGGACATACATTGGCGCCACGCCCACCTGGCCGGCAACGAACTTTGCAGAGTTGCCGGCCATCAGGTGGCGGTTGACCAATCTAACCCCACGTACCGCGAATGGCAGGCGCGAACACTCATATCGGGTGCGGCCTGAACCGCTATGGCGGTCAGCGACAGGAGCAGTTCAAGTGTCCGATATTCGTTCGCCCGGGCGCCGCCCAGCCTGCGGCGGTTGCCGGTTTGTGTGCAGAAGAAAGCGTCGCGAGTATTGCCGGAGAGTCAGACATAAGCGGCTGCGCTTATGTGCGCCGCCGAGGATAGGCGATCGCCATGGATGCCCCGGACGGAGTCGGAGAGGCCTTCGGCATCTAGGCCGGCGCTGCACGCCATCGCACTGACGACGCGCTTGCCCTCGAACAGAGCCACCTCCAGGTGGCTCTATCGTTTCTGCGCAGAGATCAATTAGCGCTGATATTCGCCGCCTTCACCACCTTGCCCCAGCGGTCCAGTTCTTCCTTGGTGTAGGCGCCCAGTTCCTTCGGGTCCATGTAGCGGGCTTCGGCGCCTTGCTCGGCGGCCTTTTGGCGGAAGGCCTCGGTGGCCATGATTTTCTTGATTTCGCCGGACAGTTTGTCGACGACGGCGGGCGGGGTGCCGGCCGGCGCGTACATGGCGAACCAGGAGGAGACGATGAGGTCGGGGTAGCCGGCTTCGGCGGCGGTGGGCACGTCGGGCAGGCTGGGCAGGCGCTTGTCGCCGGTGACGGCCAGGGCGCGCAGCTTGCCGGCGGCGATGTGGCCCAGCAGCGGCGGCGGCGTGGTGATGGTGAGGTCGACGGCGCCGCCGAGCAGGTCGTTCAGGGCCGGGCCGGTTCCCTTGTAGGGGATGTGGGTGATCTGGATGCCGGCCATCTGGTTGAGCAGTTCGGTCGCGACCTGCTGCAGCGAGCCGTTGCCCGAGGAGGCGTAGTTGAGTTTGCCGGGGTTGGCCTTGGCGTAGTCGACCAGATCCTTCAGGGTCTTGATGGGCAGGTCGGGGCGCACGACGATGACCTGCGGGGCCGAGAGCACGTTGGCGACAGGCGCGAAGTCCTTGATGGGGTCCCAGCCCACGTTGGGCGAGACGTGCGGGGTGATGGCCTGGAAGCCCGAGTATTGCAGCAGCAGGGTGTAGCCGTCGGGCTGGGCGCGGGCGACCATCTGGCCGGCGATGCCGCCGGAGGCCCCGGGCTTGTTGTCGACGACGACGGTCTGGCCCAGGGCCTGGCCCAGCGGCTGGGCGATGAGGCGGGCGGCGATGTCGGTGGTGCCGCCGGGCGCGGCGGAGACGATGAGCGAGATGGGGCGCTCGGGATAGCCGGCGGCGTAAGCGGCGGAAGCGCCGAGGACGGCGGCGGTGGCTAGCGCGGCGCTTAGCAGACGGTGCTTGGCAAGGTGCATGGTGAGTCTCCTGTTTGTTATGGATGTGTGGATGGCCGCAGGCTCAGGCGGCGGGGAAGCGTTCGGCCAGCCAGGCCGGCGGCTGATGGGTGGCCAGGCGCGGGCCGGCCGTGAGCAAGGGGTTGGTCAGGGCGCGCTGCACCAGGCCGGGCAGACCGCGCACGATGTCGAGCAGCGGGGCCAGCTCGACGCCGGTGGCCACGCCCATGCAGTCGAACATGTGCACGAGCTCTTCGGTGTTGACGTTGCCGCTGGCGCCGGGTGCGTAGGGACAGCCGCCCAGGCCGCCGGCGGCGGCGTCGTAGCGGGTGACGCCGGTCTGCCAGGCGGCGATGGCGTTGGCCAGGGCCATGCCGCGGGTGTTGTGCAGGTGGACGGTGAGCGCGGTGCGCGGCAGTTCGCGCTGGAAGGTCTCGCACAGCTGCGCGACCTGGGTCGGGTAGGCCATGCCGGTGGTGTCGCACAGGGTGAGGCCCTGGGCGCCGGCGTCGGCCAATTGCCGCGCAAGCCGCATGACGTCGGCGGCGGGCACGTCGCCGTCGAAGGGGCAGCCGAAGGCGGTGGACAGCGATACGTTGCAGGGCACGCCGGCGTCGCCGGCGCGGCGCAGAATGGCGGCCAGTTCGTCGAAGGACTGGGCGCGCGTCATGCGCAGGTTGGCGCGGTTGTGGGTTTCGCTGCAGGACATGACGAGGTTCATTTCGTCGGTGCCGCATTCCAGCGCGCGTTCCAGGCCGCGGATGTTGGGGATGAGCGCGGTGTAGACGACGCCGGGCCGGCGCGCGATGCGGCGCATGACGTCCTGGGCGTCGGCCAGAGCCGGGATGGCCTTGGGCGAGGTGAAGCTGGTGACTTCGATGCGGGCGAAGCCGCAGGCGGACAGGGCGTCGACGAAGGCGACCTTGTCGTCGGTGGCGACCAGGGCGCGTTCGATCTGCAGGCCGTCGCGCGGGCCGACTTCGTTGATTTCGATGCGTTGCGGGCCGTTCATGCGATCACTCCCCGGGCGCGCAGGCCGGCGCGCTGCTGCTCGTCGAGGCCGGCGGCCTGCAGCACGGCGTCGGTGTGTTCGCCCAGCTGCGGGGCGCGTTCGCGGATGGCGCCGGGGTTGTCCGACAGGCACGGGAAGACGGCGGGCATTTCGACGTCGATGCCGCTGGCGGCTCGCAGGCTGGCGATGGCGCCGCGGGCGCGGTAGTGCGGGTCTTGCGCGATGTCGGCGACGCTGTAGATGCGCCCCGCCGGCACGCCGGCCTCGCGCATGGCGTCGAGCACGCCGTCGATGTCGCGCTGGGCGGTCCAGGCGCCGATGGCGGCGTCCAGTTCGTGGGCGCGGCGCGCGCGTCCGTCGTTGTGGGCGAGGTCCGGGTCGGCGCCGAGGTCGGCGCGCCCGATGCGCTGCATGAGGCGCTGGAAGATGGCGTCGCCGTTGCCGGCGATGAGCACGTAGCCGTCGCGGCAGGGATAGGCGTTGGACGGCGCGATGCCGGGCAGCGCGGCGCCGGCGGGTTCGCGCACCGCGCCGAAGACGGAGTACTCCGGCAGCAGGCTTTCGCTGAGGTTGAAGATGCTCTCGTAGAGGGCCGCGTCGATGACCTGGCCCTGGCCGCCGCGCGCGTCGCGCTGGTACAGCGCCAGCAGCACGCCCATGGCGCCGTGCAGGCCGGCGATGGTGTCGCCCAGCGAGAGGCCGGCGCGCACCGGGGCGCGGCCCGGCTCGCCGTTGAGGTAGCGCAGTCCGGCCATGGCCTCGCCGATGGCGGCGAAGCCCGGCTCCTGGGCCTTGGGGCCGGTCTGGCCGTAGCCGGAGATGCGCAGCATGATGAGGCGCGGATTGAGCGCGTGCAGCGTCTCCCACGACAGGCCCCATTTCTCCATGGTGCCGGGGCGGAAGTTCTCGATCAGCACGTCGGCCTGGGCGGCCAGCTGGCGCACCAGGTCCTGGCCTTCGGGCTGGCGCAGGTCGACGCAGACCGATTGCTTGTTGCGCGACTGCGCTTCCCACCAGACCGAGGTGCCCTCATGCAGCAGGCGCCATTTGCGCAGCGGATCGCCCTGCCCCGGCGGCTCGATCTTGATGACCTGCGCGCCGAAGTCGGCCAGGGTCTTGGCGGCGAAAGGCCCCGCGATCAGTTGCCCGAGTTCCAGCACCCGTATGCCGGCCAGTATCTGCCCCGCCATGTCGTCTCCGTGTCTGTGGCTTGATGTGGAGAGGCAGTTTGCGGGCAATCGCCGCCAGGCGGGTATGGGCGAATGGGCAAGGGGGTTTTCGCGGATGGAGAAAGGGCCGCGGCCTCAGCCCGTCTGCCGGGCCAGGCTGGCGACCAGCAGGCGCGCGGCCACGGGCAGGCTGTCCGGGTCGCGCACGCCCAGCAGCAGGCGGCGGCGCGACCATTCGTCGGTCAGCGCGATGAGTTGCAGCTGCATGGAGCGCGCATGCGGTTCGGCGGCGATGCGCGGCAGGATACCGATGCCGCCGGTGGCCGCCACCATGCGGCAGATGGCGTCGAAGCTGCGCACCTGGATGCGCAGGCGGATGGTTTTTTCGAGGCGCGCGCTTTCGTCGGCCAGGCGGGTGGCCAGCGAGGTGGCCGGCGGCAGCCCGACGTAGTCGTAGTCCAGGGTGTCGGCGAACGCCACCTGGGCGTGCGCGGCCAGCGGGTGGCGCGGCGGCGTGATGAGGACGAGTTCGTCCAGCCGGTACGGCACGGTGGTCAGGCCGGCGGCGGGCGTGCGGTCGGCGAAGATGCCGACGTCGGCGCGGTTCTCGGCCACGGCGGTGACGATGTCACTGCTGTTCTGCTCTTCGAGCTGGATGCGCACGGCCGGATGGCGCTGCATGAAGGCGGCCAGGTCTTCGGGCAGGAACTGGGTCAGCGAGGAGGTGTTGGCGGCGATTCGTACCTGGCCGCGCACGCCCTGGGCGAAGTCGGACAGCACGCCGGCCATCTGCTCGACTTCCTGCAGCACGCGCTGCGCGTGCGCCAGGCAGGTCTGGCCGGCGTCGGTCAGTTCGACGCCGGCCGCGGTGCGGTACAGCAGCGGCGTGCCAAGAGCGTTTTCCAGGTCGGAAATGCGCTTGCTGGCCGCGCCCACCGCCAGGTGCGACTGGCGCGCGCCGGCCGAGATGCTGCCCTGGCGCGCCACGGCGACGAACAGGGCCAGCGTGACCAGGTCGAAGCGGGCTGGATTCATGGTGTGGGCCGTTGAGAGTCAGGCGGCCCGATTTTATAGAAAACTAGCCGGCAAAGCCTCCGGCGGCCAGAAAGGCGCGCTCGGGCGCGGTGGTTTCGCGCAGCAGCAGCGGGTTGCGATGGGGAAACTTGCCGAAGCGCCGGATGATCTCGCGGTGTCCTTCCGCATGGGACCGGGCGGCCGCGCCCAGCCGGGCGTTGAGCTCGACCGACAGTTCCTGGTCGGCCAGGTTTTCCGAATGCGCGAACGGCAGGCAGAAGAACAGCTGCAGGGCCGGCTCGGCCTGTTCCATGTGCCCGCGGGCGATGGCCTGGCGCGCGACGCGCAGCGCCAGGCCGTCGGTGGCGTACATGTGGGCGGTGCCGCGAAACGCATTGCGCGGGAACTGGTCCAGCAGGATCAGCAGCGCCAGCGAGCCGTGGGCGTCGCGGCTCCAGTGTTCGCATTGGCCGCGCGCGGCGGCCAGGTGCAGGTCCAGGAAACGCGCGCGGAAGGTCCGGTCGAATTCGGAATTCTTATCGAACCAGTGGCCCGCGCGCCCTGCTTCGCGCCAGAAATCCACCACCTCGCGGATTCGCCGGCTGTCGGCGTCTTTCATGGTTCAGCCCCGCGACAACTGCCACGCCGCGGCCACGGCCAGCGCGGCGGGCACCGCGAACACGATCAGCAGGATGGGCAGCTCCTGGCGCACGCTATAGCCGGCGTGCGCCACGCCCACCCACATGTTGACCAGCGCCACCGCCAGCCAGGCCGGCACGAAGGCCTTGGCGGCCAGCGCCATCCCGGCGGCGCTGGCGCCCCAGAGCCAGCCGAACAGCACGAAGACAGCAAGCAGCGCTACGCCGCCCAGGATGACCGCTGCCATGTGCATGGACGCTCTCCTTACTTGGTCGTGTAGCCGCCGTTGATCAGGATGGTCTGGCCGGTGATCCACCAGCCGTCGCTGACCAGGTGGCGGATGAAGGGCACCACGTCCTCGATGTCGGTCAGGCCGGTCTTGCTGAAGGGCGACAGCGCCGCGGCCGACTGGTGATAGGCCACCGCGTCGGCGCCTTCCTGGCCGTAGAAGAACGGCGTGTCCATCGGGCCGGGGCCGACTGCGGTGACCGAAATGCCGCGCGCACCGAATTCCTTGGCCGCCGCGCGCGTGAAGTGCTCGACCGGGGCCTTGGTGCCCGCGTAGGCCGAATAGAACGGCGTGAACGCGCCCAGCAGCGAAGTCACCAGCGTGCAGATCTTGCCGCCGTCGTTGACGTGCTTGCCCGCCTCTTTCAGGAAGAAAAAGGCCGACTTGCCGTTGACCGCCGCCATCTCGTCGTACTCGGCCTCGGAGATCTCCGAGAACGGCTTCTTGAGCACCTTGCCGACCGTGTTGATGGCGATGTCCGGACGGCCCACCGCGGCCACGGCGTCGGCGAACACCTTTTCCATCGCGCCGGCCGAGGTCAGGTCGCCCTGCAGCGCCACGGCCTTGGCGCCGGCCTGTTCCACCGCCGCCACGGTGGCGTCGGCCTCGGCCTTGCTCGCGGCGCTGTTGTAGTGGATGGCGATGGCCTTGGCGCCCTGCGCGGCCAGGTCGCGGGCGATCAGGCCGCCCAGGTTTTTGGCGCCGCCGGCGATCAGGACCACTTTGCCTTGGATGCTGTGCTTGGACATGGGATTTCCTTGTCGTGGTGAGGGAGTGCAGCCACTTTATTCGCTGGATTTATCCCAATAAATACGGTAGTTATGTCTACACTATCCAGGATTCATTACCAATCACGCCCATGGACCGCATCGACCAGCTCCGCATCTTCATCCGGGTCGCCGACAGCGGCGGGTTCACCCTGGCCGCCGACCAGCTCGGCCTGCCCCGGCCCACGGTATCGCTGGCGATCCAGCAGCTGGAGGCCAGGCTGGGCACGCGGCTGTTCAACCGCACCACGCGGCGAGTCGGCCTGACGCAGGACGGCGAGGCCCTGCTGGAGCGCGCCGTCGCGCTGGTGGCCGACACCGAGGAACTGGAACAGCGCTTCCGGCCGCAGGCCCAGGCCCTGAGCGGCCGCCTGCGGGTGGACCTGCCCAGCCGCATCGCGCGCCGCCAGGTGGCGCCGGCGCTGCCGACGTTTTTCGAGCAACACCCGGGCATCGAGCTGGACCTGGGTTCCAGCGACCGGGCCATCGATCTGGTGCATGAAGGCATAGACTGCGCGCTGCGCGTGGGCGAGCTGCCCTCCAGCAGCCTGGTGGCGCAACCGCTGGGCACGTTCCGGCTGATCAATTGCGCCAGCCCCGCCTACCTGGCGCGCCACGGCGTGCCGCGCACCCCCGCCGACCTGCCGCGGCACCTGGCGGTCAATTACGCCACGCCGAACTACGGCCGCGCCGCCGCCTGGGAATGGGAGGAGCATGGCCGGCTGCAGACGCTGACCATGCGCGCCCAGGTCTCGGCCAACAACGCCGAAACCTATATCGCCTGCTGCCTGGCCGGCCTGGGCCTGATCCAGATCCCCGCCTTCGACGTGCGCGAGCATCTCGAAGCCGGCGAGCTGGTGGAAGTCCTGCCCGGCTGGGCCGCGCCGGCCATGCCGGTGCAGATCGTCTACCCGCACCGGCGCCATCTGTCGCGCCGCGTGCGCGCGTTCAACGGATGGCTGGCGCAGGTGCTGGCGCCTTGCCTGGCGTAGCCGGGCGCGCCGCGTTTCAGAAGCGCTCGGCGCTGGCGCCGGCCGTGCGGTAGACCTCCGTCACGTCGCAAAGATCCGCCTCGTCGACGGAAATGCCCTCTTCCCGCAGCACCCGGCGCACGATGGCGAAGCACGCCGCGCCCGTGGGAATGCCGCAGTAATGGCCGATATGCAGCAGCACTTCGCGCAGTTGCGCCAGCGGTACGCCGGTGCGCAGCAGCGCGTTGCGCACGTGGCGCTCGAATTCCTCCATCTGGCCGGCGCCCGCAAGCATGCCCAGGCTGATCAGGCTGAGCGTGGGGCGGTCGATGACGCCGCGCGACCAGGTCCCCGCCCAGCTGGCGTTGGTCACGTACATATTCCACGCGCGGTCGAGTTCGCTCATCCGGGTGGCCAGCGTTTCCACGTGCTCGTCGCCCAGGACGGCGCGGCGCGCCGCGCAGCCGGTCGGGTCAAAATCGGATTTCATTGCGGTTCCTCCGGCGTTGCGCCGTCCTGTCCAATAATTGGTTCACGCAGCGCCAGCCGCGCGCGGCGACTGCCGCCGGCGGCTGCGCGCCGTATTCGGCATTGAAAACTTCGACGGCGATGTCGCCGGCATAGCCGCGCGCCGCCAGTCCCCGCAGCACCGGTTCCAACGGCGCGCTTCCTTCGCCCGGAAACAGGCGATGGCCCCGGCTGACTTCGCGCGGCGTCATGCCGCCGGCGACGAAGTCGCTGATCTCGACCAAAAACAGCTTGTCCAACGGAATCTCGAACACGTCGGGGATCTCGCCCTGGATAAGCGGATGGAAAACGTCCAGCTGCAATCCCAGCGCGCCGTGGTCCACGGCCGCGATCAGCGCCAGCGCCTGCCGCCAGGATGACACGTGCGGCGCCCAGCAGATGGGCTCGTAGGCCAGGCGCAGCCCGCGCTGCGCCGCCAATTCCGCCGCCTGCCCCAGGTCGTCCGCCAGCCTGCCGCGATCGCCGGAGGCTTTCGCGTCGACATTGGCGGCCAGCGTCACGATGGGGCTGCCCGCCAGGCAAGCGAGGTCCATCATGCGGCAGGCGATGTCGAACTTCAACTGGCGGACCGGCCCGCGGTAGCCTTCGAGATTGCGGATGGCTTGAAAGGCCGACACGGCCAGGCCCTGGTCGCGCAGCACGCGCAAGGCCACCTCCGGGCCTTCCAGGTGGTCGAACAAATCCCTGGCCCACAGCTCGGTGGCCTCGAAGCCCGCCTGCCGGATGGCCACGGCCTTGTCAGCAAAACTGCCCGCCAGCGTGGCCGTGGTGAATGCGAGCCGGTTCATGCCGTTGCGCCCTCCCCGGGCCCGGCCGGCAGCACGCGCAGCCGGCGGTAGTCCCGCAGTATTTCCAGCATCTTCGCACGGGTATCGACCCGCTCGACGAAGCCGTGGCCGCGCAGTTTTTCCAGGGACATGGTCTGGTCCCACTGCAGCGCCAGGGTGGCGTCCATGAAGTTCCAGTCCACCAGCTTGACGATGTCCGGCTGCGCAAGCTGCTGCGATTGCGCGAGCCGGGCCCAGGCCGGCTGGAATTCCGGCATCCGCTGCGCCAGCCTGAGCGGTTCGGGCGGCCCGGCCGTCATGCCGAAGCATGCGGCGATGGCGGGCCAGACGCTCTCCCAGGAAAACGTATCGCCGTTGGCGACGTTGAAGTCGCAGCCCTGGGCCGCCCGCGTGGTCGCGGCCCAGACCATCGCGTCGCTCAGCAGGCCGGCATCGGTGCAATCGATGCGCGCCATGCTGGCCTCGCGGCTGGCCGGAAAGGGCAGCGCGCGCCGCCCCGAAGCCTGCATCGCGGCGGCGTAGACGCCGATGCCCAGCATGAGGTTGCTGGGGCTGCCCACCGCCAGGCCCGTCACGCAATGCGGCCGCAGGGTCGCCCAACCCCAGGCCCGCCCGCGCTGGCGCTGCGCCAGCAGATCGCGCTGTTCGTAATAGAAATGCGGCTTGTCCGGCCGCGGATCGCTCTCGCGGGCCGGGGTCGGAAAAGGCCCGTCCACCGAGCCGTACCACTTCAGGCCGTGCACCAGCTGCACGTGCCGCAGCGAAGGCCAGTCCTGGATGGCGTCCAGCACGCGCGCCAGCGCCGCCACGTTCTGCTCGCGCCCGATCACATAGCCGTCCTGCCACACCCTGGCCAGGAAGAACACGTGGGTCACCTCGCGCAGGTCCGCCAGCGCCGCGACGGAAGCCGGGTCGCAGACGTCCAGCGCCAGCGGCGTGACGCCGGGCTGCGGCGATGCCGGCAGGCGGCGCTGGGTCGAGATCACGCGCCAGTCCCCGTCGCGCAACAGGCGTTGCCGCAGATGCCCGCCCACCAGCCCCGAACCGCCCACGATCAAAGCCGTCTTCATGGCGTCAGCCCGCCCTGGCGCCGGAAGCCTTCACCACTTCGGCCCATCGCAGCGTCTCGCTTTGCACGTACTTGGCGAACTCGCCGCGGGACAGGCTGGCCGCGTTGGTGCCCAGGTCGCGAAACCGCGCGGTCGTGGCCTGCGCGCTGAGTATCTTCTGGAGCGCGGCGGCGTAGGCGTCGAGCGTCTGCGGCGGCGTTCCGGCGGGCGCGAACAGGCCTTGCCACGACGTCGCCACCAGGCCCGGCACGGTTTCGGACATGGTGGGTATGCCGGGCTCTTCGGCCCAGCGGTCGGCCGAACTGACGGCGATGGGCTTCAGGGTGCCGGAACGCACCTGCGCCAGCGCGGTAGGCATGTTGTCGAAGGCCAGTTGCACGCGGCCGGCGACCAGGTCGGTCATCATGGCGCTGCTGCCCTTGTAGGGCACGTGGGTCATTTCGGTTCCGGTCTTCATCTTGAACAGCTCGGCCAGCACGTGCGTGGAGGTCCCCACGCCCGCCGAGCCATAGCTGAGCCGGCCGGGATTCGCCTTCAGGTAGGCGATCAATTCGGCCAGCGTGGACACCGGCACGCTGGGATGGACCACCAGCAGGTTGGGCCCGGACGCGACCAGCGAAACCGGGTCGAAGTCGCGGATGTTGTCGTAGCGCAGGCCCTGATAGAGCGATGCGTTGATGGCGTGCGAACTGACCGTGCCCATGACCAGGGTGTAGCCGTCGGGCCTGGCCTTGGCCACGTATTCCGCGCCCACGCTGCCGCCCGCGCCGGGACGGTTCTCCACGACGATGGGCGCTTTCCAGACCTGCCCCAGCTGGTTCGCCACGTAGCGGGCGACGATGTCGGTCACGCCTCCGGCGGCCAGCGGCACCACGATGGTGACGGGCCGCTCCGGAAACGCGGCAAAGGACACTCTGGATGCGCAGGCGGTCAGCGCCAGTCCCTGCACGAATTGTCTTCTGGTGATACCCACGGCTGTCTCCTTTCTGGTGTGCGAACGACGCGCGCGCCGGTGGCGACGGCATCGTTGGTGAACTGCCCACCGGGTCTGCGCCCGGATGTGGGTGGATACGGGATACGCCGCCTCAGCCGGGATTCATGGGATCGGGATCGAAGCTGGGCGCGACGCCGCCCAGCGGCGGCATGTGCCACGCGCCGGCCGTATGGCGCCTGGAATCCGCGTCGACGCGCACGTCCAGCACCGCCGGCCCTCCGGAGGCCAGGGCCGCCTGCAGCTGCGCCGCCAGGTCGCCGGGCCGTTCGACCAGGAACCCCTGCGCGCCCATGCTGCGCGCCAGCATGGCGAAGTCGGTGCTCTTGAGTTCGCCTTCCATGCCGGCATCGCGAAACCGCGTGCCGAACTCGCGCCCGTTGTAGAAGCCCCGCTGCAAGTCGCGGATGGAGACATAGCCGCAGTTGTTCCACACCAGCCATACGATGGGCAGGCGATACTCCACCGCGGTCGCCACCGCGCTGGCGTGCATCAGCATGCCGCCGTCGCCGACCACCGCGACGACCGGCCGCTCCGGCGCGGCGAACTGCGCGCCGATGGCCCCGCCCACGCCGAACCCCATGGTGGCCGAGCCGCCCGACTGCAGGAACCGGCCCTGCCCGTGCACCGGCCACTGCTGCACCATCCAGCTGTGATGCTGGCCTATGTCCGAAAGCACGATCGCGTCTTCGGGCACGGCGCGCGCCAGCTCGCGCACCACCCGGCCGGGATGGATCGGCACCTGGCCGCTGCTGCGCCCTTCTTCCAGCGCCTCGCGCCACGAGGCCTTCCATTGGCCGGTGGCGGCGATCCATTCGCCATAGCGCGCTTTGCCGCCCTGCGCATCGGCGCGCGCCGCTTCCAGCAGTTGCGCGAGGAACGTCGCGGCGTCGGCGACCAGCCCCAGCTCCGTATCGAAATTGCGCGCCAGCGCGGCGGGGTCGAGATCCACGTGGATGATGCGGGTCGACGCGCTGTGGGTCACGCCTTCTATCCAGCTGCTCGTGCCGCGGTCGCCGAAGCGGGTCCCCAGCGCCAGCAGCACGTCGCAGCCGCGCGCCGCGCGGTTTCCGGGGTAGCCGCCATCGCGGCCCGTGGGTCCCAGGTACAAGGGTTCGTTCTCGTCCAGGATTCCCTTGCCCTGCGGCGTCGTGGCCACCGGGATCTGCAGGGTCCGGGCCACTTCGGCCAGCACGGCAGCCGCGCCGCCGATCAGCACGCCGTGGCCCGCGAGTATCAGCGGGCGGCGCGCGCCGCGCAGCAGGCTCAGCGCGCGCGCCACGCCATCGGCCGGCGCCGCGCTGCGGCAGTCCACGCCCGCGCGCCAGGAGGCGCGGCCCGGCTGGGCGATCGCGGTTTCGTCGAAGACGTTGAACGGAACGTCCAGATGCACCGGCCCGCGGCGGCCCGACATCATCTCGGTGTAGGACTGCTGCATCAGGGCGGGCAGCATGTCGGCGCGCGTCGCCTGGTAGCTGCGCTTGACGTATGGGCGCATGGCCGTGACGAAGTCGGCCTGGTAGTGATGGCCCAGTTCCTGGAACGGCGCCTTGTTGAACTGCTGCGTGGGAATATTGCCGGTGATGGCGTACACGGCCGAGGAATCGAACATCGCATTGGCGATCGCCATCTGGATGTTGATGGAGCCCGGTCCGCAGGAAGTGAACGTCGCGGCGGGCTGGCCGCTGACCCGATAGAACGCGTCGGCCGCGAAGCCGGCGATCTGCTCGTTGTGGACCGAAACGGTCCCGATGCGGTCGCGGCGATCGTACGCGGCGTCCATCAGCCCGATGATGCCGTGGCCGCACAGGCCGAACAGATAAGGAACCCGCTCGGCGATCAGGTGCTCGACGATGATCTCCGACCCTTTCAACTGACTCATTCCATCCTCCCCTCTGGTTTTCTAGAGGCGGCTGGCGGCCGGCGCGAAATCCCGCGCCATCGCGTCCAGCATCGCCTGTATGGTGTCGAACACCTGGGCGCCGGCCTGCTGCAGGCTGGCCCGCTTGGACTCCAGGGACCCGCTCTGGCCCATCACCAGGGCGCCGGCGTGTCCCATGGGAATGCCTTCCTTGGCCTGGGCGCCGGCAATCAGCGCGTACACCGGCTTGCCGCCGCCCAGCGCCTGCCAGACGCCGGCGAACTCCTCTTCCTCGTTGCCGCCGATTTCGCCGATGAGCACGATGGCTTGCGTCTTGCCGTGATGCAGCAGCCCCTGGGCCAGATCGCCGAAACGCGTGCCCTTCACGGGATCGCCGCCCACGCCTATCCACAGGCTCTGGCCCAGCCCTTTTTCCCGCATGCGCCGTCCCACCTCGTACGACAGCGTGCCGCTCTTGGACATGACGCCGAAGCATCCCGGCGCCAGCGCGGCGTCCGGCAGGAATCCCAGCTTTATCTCGCCCGGCACGCACAGGCCCGGCGTCGAAGGGCCGATCCATGTCACGCCGGCATCGCGCGTCAGCGCCCTCAGCCTGACGGCTTCGTGCACGGGGATGCCTTCGGCGACCGTCACGATCAGTTTGATGCCGGCCGCCACCGCCTCCTGCACCGCGGCCGGCACCGCGGCGGGCGGCACGATGGCGATGCTTGCCTGGGCCCCGGTTCTTTCGACGATCTCGGCGCAGCGCTGCGAGACCGGCAGGGCGTCTTCCTCGCCCTTCTCGACGGAACCCGTGCCGCCCACGATGTTCGTGCCGTATCGGCGCATCAGGTCGGCATGCATCCGGCCCATGCGGCCCGTGATGCCCTGCACGATGACCGGCGTCCTGCGATCCATGTCAAACAGCATGAGCGCTCTCCTTGGCGGCGGCCTGCCGGGCCAACAGGACCTGCACCTGGTCCAGCGCGCGTTCGAGGTCGGGCTCGAAGCACAGCGCGAGATCCGGGTTGGCGTCGATGATGCGCCGCGCGGCCGCTTCGCCGTTGCCCACCAGCCGGGCGACTATCGGCACGCGCCAGTCCGGGCGCGCCCGCAGCGCGGTCACGAGCAATTGCGTGAACTCGGCCAGGTCGGTGATGCCCGCGAATACGTTGACCAGCAGCACGCGCACGCTGCCCGCCGCCCGCAGCCAGTCGAAAATGCGCAGCAGGCGTTCGGGACTGCCGCGCATCTGCCCCGTGCGGACGTCGCAGAAGTTGTAGGGCGCCAGTCTGCGCCGCACCATTTCATCTATCAGCATCATGGAAAGCCCGGCCCCGGTGGTCACCAGGCCGATCTGCCCGGCGGGATCGATCTCGACGAAATCGAAGTCCTCCGAGTGCTTGCGCCAGCCGTCCGGATAACGGTGTTGCCGGGCGCGCAGCAGTGCCACGATCTCGGGCTGCTGCGCCAGGGTGTTCATGTCGATGACGACCTTGGCGTCGCCGGCCAGCACGCTGCCGTCGGGCAGCGCGAACAGCGGGTTGATCTCGGCGAGCAGCAGTTGCCTGGCCAGGAACAGCTCGGCCAGCGCCAGGCCGGCCGCCAGGATCGCGGCGCGGTGGCTGGCCGGAGCCGTCGCGGCCATCTCGTGCACGGCGCGCGCCAAGGCCGGCGCCTCCAGCGGCGTCACGGCGTTGTAGCCGTCGGCGCCGGCCTGCCGCGATTCGATGTCGATTCCGCCGAACGGCGAATAGATCAAGCGGGCGCCGCCGGCCGCCGCGTCCAGCATGAGCGCAAGATAATGTTCCTCGCCCGCGCACGCCTGCTCGATCAGGATCTCGGGAGTCTCGAAGCCCTTGATCCGCTTGCCGAGCAAGGCGGCGCGCACCGGCGGCAGATCGCCGGCCGACGCCACCGGCAAGACGCCGCCGGCCTTGCCGCGCCCGCCCACGGGGACCTGGGCCTTGGCGATCCACGGCCCCGCGCCGGGCAGGTCCGGCGCGGCGCCGCCTTCGTCCAGCACGCCAGCCGGCACGGCAATGCCCGCCCGCGCCAGCAGCGCCTTGCCATCGACCTCAAGCAACAACATAGGTGTCTCCGGTTTTCATGCGTTGAATACGACGAACCGCTCTTCGGTCATCTCGCGGATGGCGAACTTCGGGCCTTCGCGGCCCATGCCGCTGTCCTTGACGCCCCCATAGGGCGCCTGGTCCGAACGCCAGGTCGACGAGCCGTTGACGATGACCCCGCCCATGCGCAGCCTGCGCACCGCCGTCATCGCAAGCCCGATGGACTGCGTGAAAATACCGGCCTGCAGGCCGAACGGACCGGCGTTTATCTGGCGGAACACCGCCTCGATATCGTCGTAAGGCATCACGTTGACCACCGGCCCGAACACTTCCTGCCGCACGACGCGCGCATCGGCCGGCACGCCGGCCAGCAGCGTGGGCTGCACCAGCGCTCCGGCCCGCGCGCCGCCGCAAACCCGCTGCGCGCCGTCGCGGCGGGCTTCGTCCACCAGCGTCAGGATGCGCGCGGCGGAATGCTCGGAAATCACGGGACCGACATCGGTGGCTTCGTCCAGCGGATTACCCGTCTTCAGCGCGCCGACCGAGGCGGCGATCCGTTCCAGGAAGCCGTCATAGAGGGAGCGGTGCACGCATACGTTCTGTACCGATATGCAGCTTTGCCCGGCCAGGCGCATGCCGTTGATCGCGCACACCGGCGCGCAGTCTTCCAGCACGGCGTCCTGCGCGACGATGGTATGGCCGACGCCGCCGAGCTCCAGCGCGACCCGCTTCAGGCCGCTGCCTGCCTTGATGAGCTCGCCCACGCCGCTCGATCCGGTAAAGGAGATGAAGTCGACCTGCGGCGCGCGCACCAACGCCGCCGCGGCCTGGTCGCCCTGCACCAGTTGCAGCCATTCGGGCGGAATGCCGCCTTCGAGCAGGATTTCGACGTACTTCTGCAGCGTCAGCGCGGCCTGCGCCGAAGGCTTGAGGATGACCGAATTGCCCGCCGCCCAGGCCGGGCCCAGCTTGTGGGCGGTCAGGTTCACCGGCGCGTTGAACGGCGTGATGGCGGCCACCACGCCCACCGGAAACCGCAGGCTCACGCCCAGCTTGCCGGCCCCGATCGCGCTGCTGTCCATCGGTATGTGCTGGCCTTCGATGCGCAGGCCTTCCTGCGCGGCCAGGTCCAGGGTGTCGGCGCTGCGCAGCACCTCGGTGCGGCCGTCGCGCACCGGCTTGCCGGTCTCCACGGCCATCACCAGCGCCAGCTCCTGCGCATGGGCGCGCACGTTGTCCGCCGCCCGGTGCAGTTTGCCGGCTCTTTCGCGCGCCGGCATGGCGGCCGCCAGTTCCGCGCCCCGCCTGGCCGCGGCCAGGGCCAGGTCGAGCAGCTCGGGCGAGCACTCGAACACGCGGCCGATCGATTCGCCGTTGAACGGATTGAACGCCGGCTTCGACACATCGGATGAAATCCATTGATTGTCGATGAAGAGAGAAGCTACCTGCGGCAGAGTCGGATTGAGCATGGGACGCCTGGGCTGCTTGGTTTCGGATGGGGGCTACACGCCTATCAAGGACAGGATGCCATCGGGCGAATCCCCGTCCTTGAGAATGCGCTTGGCGATGAGGTCCTTGAGGGTCTCGCTCGCGCCGCCGCCCAGCGTGCCGTATCTGGCGCCGCGAAACAGCCGCGAAACCAGGTATTCGTCGGTAAAGCCGTAGCCGCCGTGCAGCTGCACCGCGTCGCTGGTGACGTTGATCGCGGTCTCGTTGCAGGTGATCTTGGCCGTGGCGCTGAGGAAGGGATCGGGAAACGGATTGGCCGAAAGACAGGCCTTGTACAGCATGCCGCGCGCCGCCTCGATATTGCGGTACATGTCCGCCAGCTTCCAGCGCACGCCCTGGGAATCGGCGATGGGCTTGCCGAAGATCGTGCGGCCCTTCGTGTATTTCACCGCCTCGTCGAACGCGCCTTCGGCCAGCCCCAGCGAAATGCTGGGGTTCAGGCAGCGCTGCGTGTTGAAGGCCGTCAGCAGCTTGCGAAAGCCGTCTTCCCGGATCACCAGGTTTTCCAGCGGCAGCTCGCAATCGTTGAACTGGACCTCGTGCAGGTTCTCGCCGCCCATGGTGTGATAGGTGCCGGTCACCGCAAAGCCGGGGGTGCTGGGCTCGACCAGCACACAGCCTATGCCTTCGCGGCCGGGCTGGCCGTTGACGCGGGTGAACACCACGAACATGCCGGCTTCCGGCGCCCGGCTGATGAGCGTCTTGGTTCCGTTCAAGATCAGGCGGTCATCCTTGACGACGACGTTGGTCCGATAGTTGGCCACGTCCGTGCCGGCATGGGGCTCGGTCATGCAGATGGCCAGGATGCATTCCCCGCTGCAGACCTTGGGCAGTATCCGCTCGCGGATCTCGCGCGGGGCATAGGTGGAAATCACGCGGGTCTGGACGCCGGCCTCGCCCAGCGCGGCCATCGCCGTCACATAGCAGACCTTGGAAATCTCTTCCAGGATCAGCGCGGTGTCGAACACCGGCAGGCCCAGCCCGCCGTATTCCTCGGGCACCGCCATGCCCAATACGCCGATATCGGCCAGCTGACGGATGTTCTCCCAGGGAAAAGTCCCGTCCAGGTACTCCAGCCCGCGAGGCTTGAATTCCTGCTGCGCCAGCTCGCGCACCGAGGCGAGCATCAGCCTGCGTTGTTCGTTCAATTGGAGATCCACGCTGCCTTCCTCATCGGTGAAAGTGTGAGGAAAGTCTATCTGCGCGCCACAGGCGCCTCAAACGACAATATCTCGGCCGCAGGCTGACTTTTGGTTAGGGCGCGCCGTCCGGTTCGTCCGCCGGCCTTGCCTGGTACGCGGCGAGCCAGTCGAAGAAAGACTTCACTTTGGATTTGGCGGCGCTGCCCTGGCCCGCCAGCGCATAGTAGCCACGGCTGCGCCGCAGCGTGATGGGCGCCGCGATCGCCAGGTCTCCGTGCGCCAGGTTCTCTTCCACGTATGCGCGCTGCACCAGCGCCACGCCCAGGCCGCTGCGCGCCGATTCCAGCACCACGCCCAGGTCCTCGAAAGACTGGAAACCGTTCTTGGGCGGCGCCACTTTGGCCAGTTCGAACCAGTCCAGCCAGTCGTTGCGGCGCGCTTCGAGCTGCAGCAAGGGCATGGCGGCGACCCGCTGCGCGATGTCGGCCGGCGATGCTCCGCCCTGCGCGCGGCCGGCAGGCTGCTCGGCCAGCAGGGCCGGGCTGCCCACGGGCACCAGCTCATCGTTGAACAACAGCATCGCCTGCAGGCCCGGCCAGTCGTTCTCGCCATACAGGATGGCGATATCGGCGTCGGTGCGCGCCGCGCCGGCGGCCGAACTGGTGACCAGCCGCACCTTGATGTGCGGAAAGCGCTTCTGGAAGGCCGGCAGCTTGGGGACGAGCCACTTGACCAGGAACGTGGTGTAGCCGCTGATCGTCAGGATGCTGGAAGCGTGATTGGCGCGGAAATCGTCGGTCGCCGTCGCGATCTGGCGAAACGCCCGCGACAGGTGCGCGGCATACTCGCGCGCTTCCGGCGTCAACTGCACGCCGCCCGGCTCGCGGTCGAAGAATTCGGTGCCGAAATAGTTCTCCAGCATCTTCACCTGGCGGCTGATGGCGGTGGGCGTGACGGAGAGTTCGGCCGCCGCGCGCGCGAAGCTGCCATGCCGGGCGGCGGCCTCGAAGGCAAGCAAGGGATTCAAGGGGGGAATGCTGCGCGCCATTGCGTCGATCTGCTGCAAGCCAGAGCATTGAGGCCCGCGAGGCCCGGGAAGCGCACAGTTTCAATGGCCCCCCTGCGATTGTCAATCAAGGTCTGTACCGACGCCGCCGCCCCGCCTCACAAGGCTGATTCCACCCGCGCGCGCAACACGCGCGCGGCTTCGCCGACCTGCCGGCGGCGCGCGGTCCAGTCCGTTTCCGCGCCATCCAGATAAGCGGCGCGCGCCAGCGCCAGCACCTGCGCGGTTTGCGTCGGCAGGCGGTCGGCGGCCCAGGCGGCGGCCGCGTCCTTGGCGACGATGTCGCCGCTGACCGCCGTGCGCCACATGCGGGCCAGGGTCAGCAGCACGTTGCGCTCGTCGCCTTCGAGCCCGGCCATGAGCGCCGGCAGCGCGTCGGCCATGGCGCGGCGCAGGTCGTGTTGCGGCACCTCGGGAAGCAGCTGCCGCGGCGCGGGACCGAAAAGCGGCAGCGCGGCCTGGCGCGCCTGGGCCAGCACGATGGTGAGCTCGGGGTCCGCGAGCGGCAGCGGCACGCCGCCGGCCTCGAACCCGGGCCGCAGCCATTCGCCGTACACGAATTCGCTGCGCGCCGGATACGGCAGCGGGTCGAGATCGTGCCGGTCGAACACCAGGATTTCCAGCGGCCTCATCGATTCGGAGCGCGCCGGATAGGCCGACAGCGCCATCAGGTCGCGCGTGAGCGGGCCGCGCGCGTCGGCGGCCAGCGGCCCGTCGGTCACGGCCAGCAGGTCCACGTCGCTTTGCGGCCGCAGGCCGCCGCCGCGCGCGGAGCCGTGCAGGTATACGGCCAGCAGCGCGGGGCCGAGACGGCGTTGCAGGACGGCCAGGGCCTGACCGGCCTGGCGGGGAATGTCGGGAGTCGCGCTCATGGGCCGATGTTAGCGCGGGCGCGCAGGCCGGTTGTGGCTGCGCGCCGCGTTCGTGCGTACACTTGCGGCATGCTACGCATCGACAATCTCAGCAAACGCTACGGCGACTATTCCGTGTTCCAGGGCCTGACTTATACGTTCGGGCCTGGCTGCTACGCGCTGTGCGAAGAAGACAACACCGGCAAGTCCAGCTTGCTGAACATCATCGCCGGCGTCATCGCGCCCGACGGCGGAGAGGTCTGGATCGACGGGCATTCGCTGTCGGGTTCGCCCGAAGCGGCCCGCGCCCGGCTGGCCTTCGCGCCCGACAATTGCCTCGCGTTTCCCGAGATGACCGGGCGCGCGCTGCTCGAACGGGTCGCCGCCGGCAAGCGGGTGGCGGTCGATGCCGGGGCGCTGGACCTGGCCTGCCGGCTGGGGCTGGAGCCGCATCTGGACAAGCGTTTCGAGCAGATGTCGACCGGCTCGCGCCGCAAGGTCTACCTGGCCGCGGCCGCGCTGGGCGATCCCGCCGTGGTCGTCGCCGACGGACCCAGCAACGGGCTGGACGCCCAGGCCCGGTCGGCGCTGGCCGAGCAGTTCAGGATCTGGTCGCGCGACCGCGTGGTGCTGTTCGCCAGCCACGATGAGGAACTGGTGCAGGCCTGCGGGGCACGCCCGCTGGAGATCGCGGCGCTGCGCGCGTAGCTCATTGCGCTTCGGCGGCCAGCGCCGCCTGCACCGCGGGCCGCGCCGCGATGCGCGCCTCGTAGGCGCGCAAGCCGGGCCAGCGCTGCAGGTCGAAGGCGAAGAAGCGGCGCCAGCCCAGCACGGTGTACAGATAGGCGTCGGCCACGCAATACGGGTCGCCCATCAGGTGGGCGCGATCCGCGAGGATGCCGTCCAGGTAATCGAAGCGCTTGAAAAGCCGCTCGCGGAAATGCGCCAGGGCGGCGGCGGGCAGGCTCGCCTGGAACAGCGGCGCCGAGCCGGCGTGGATTTCGCTGGTCACGAAGTTGAGCCATTCATGCAGGCGCGTGCGCTCGCGCGTGCCGCAAGGCGGGGCGAGCTTGCGGTCCGGGCGCAGATCGGCCAGGTGCTGCAGGATGGCCGGCCCTTCGGTCAGCACGTCGCCGTCGTCCAGTTCCAGCGCCGCCACATAGCCTTTGGAATTGATGGTCCGGAAGTCGCGTCCGTCCGCGGTCTGCTTGGTCCGGTTGTCCACCCGGACCAGTTCGAACGGCAGCTCCAGTTCGCGCAGCACGATGTGCGGCGCCAGCGAACAGGTATGCGGTGCGTAATAAAGCCTCATGAAGTCTCCGGCAAGGGTTGTGATGGAGAAGCAGTCTGCGGCGGCGCACAGCATATGTAAAATCAATGATTCATTTTTCTATCATTAGCTCAGCTAATTAATCATGTTGAACCTGGGCCACTGGCGTCTGCTGGCCGCCACCGCCGACACCGGCAATATCTCGCGCGCCGCCGAGCGCGTGGGCATGACGCAATCCGGCGCCAGTCAGGCCATCGCGCAACTGGAGGCATCGCTGGGCATCCAGGTCTTCACGCGCTCGCGCAAAGAGGTGAAGGCGACGGCGCTGGGGGCCGAGGTGATCGAGCACGCCCGCGCCATGCTGTCGCACCTGGAGTCGATCCGCGCACTGGCCGACGCCAGCCGCGGCCTGAGCCGGGGCCGTGTGCGCCTGGGCAGTTTTCCGTCGGTGATTTCGACACTGCTGCCGCCGCTGTTGCGCAGCTTCGGCCAGCGTCATCCCGGCATAGAAGTGGTGGCGCTGGAAGGCACGGACGAAGAGGTCGAGGACTGGCTGGCGCAGGACGCCATCGACCTGGGCGTGACGCTCAATCCGGCGGCTGGCCGGAAAGCGCTGATCCTGGGCCGCGACCGCTGGATGGCGCTGCTGCCCGGCGCGCATGCCCTCGCCCGGCGCTCGTCGGCCGCCGGCGTGACGCTGGCCGAGCTGGCCGCGCAGCCGTTCATCCTGGCGACCGGAGGCTGCCGCGTGAACGGCGCCAGCCTGGCGCGCGAAGCCGGCCTGGCGCTGAGCGACGTGCGCGTCACGGTGCGCGACTGGGCCAGCGCCTGCGCGCTGGTGCGCGAAGGCATGGGGGTGGCGGTGGTGCCGGAGTCCACCCTGCCCGCGGACCTGCGGCAACTGCGCGCCCTGCCCCTGACGCCGGCGGCGCGCCGCGAGTTCGGCCTGGTCCGCTCGGCGACCGGCCGGCAATCCGCGACGGCCGGCGCGCTGTGGAAGCACATCGCCGGCGGCGCGGCGGGCGGCTGAAGCGTCCGCCCGGCCGCCGCTCAGATCCAGACGTCGTTCGGCGCGGTCCGTTCGCCGCCCTGGTCGCCGGTGTTGGCCACGCCGCGCGGCTCGATCAGCAGCATTCGCACTTCTTCGCGCGCATAGGGTTTGTGTTCCACGCCCCTGGGCACGACGTACATTTCGCCCGGATTGACCAGCACGTGGCCGTCGCGGAAGTCGATGCGCAGCTGGCCGTGCAGCACGATGAAGGTTTCGTCGGTGTCGGGATGCGCGTGCATGATGAATTCGCCTTCGATCCTGACCAGTTTGAACTGGTAGTCGTTCATCTCCGCGACGACGCGCGGCTGCCAGCGGTCGGCGATGAGCGCGAGTTTCTGCTCGAAGTTGATGGATTGCGCGGGACGCTGCGCCTGGGATGCTTGCATGATCGGCTCCTGGTGTTTGCGGGATACGGCAGTGTGCCGGCCGGCGCGGCTGCGGTCTTGTACGATCGTGCAGGCTCAGGCGGGCCGCCGGCCGCGCAGCCCGCGCAACCAGCGGCCCGGCGCCATGCCGTAGGCCTGGCGGAAATGCCGGGCCATGTGGCTCTGGTCGGTGAAGCCGGCCCAGACGGCGGCCTGGGCCAGCGACTGGCCGGCGGCGGCCAGGCGGCGCGCCAGCTCCAGCCGCCGCATCGTCAGGTAGCGGTAGGGGCTGGTGCCGTATAGCGCCCGGAAGTCGCGCGACAGGCTCCAGCGGTCCCGCCCGCTGGCCTGTTCCAGTTCGTCCAGCGTGACGGGATGCGCCAGCCGGTCCAGCAGATAGGCCCGCGCCAATTCGGCGGCGCGATAGTCCACCGCCCGCCGTCCGCGCCGCGCGCCGGCCGCGGCGTCCAGCGCGCTGGCCAGTTCGTAGATCGCGTCGTCCTCTTCCAGCGGGTCGGGGCAGTCCAGCGAGCGCAGCAGCGCGTCGGAAGCCGCGTACAGGCGCGGGTCGGACGACAGGCCGCCGGCGATGAAGGGCAGCGGCCTGCCGCCCAAAACTTCCTGGATCAGCGCCGGCTCGATATAGGCCATGCGGTAGCGAAAGCCCTCTTCGGTGCCGGCCTGCCCGTCGTGCGGCTCGTCGGGGTGCAGGACGATGGTGCCGCCGGGCAGGCTGTGCGCCATGCCGCTGCGGTAGTGAAAGCTCTGCACCCCGGCCAGGGTGCGGCCGATGGCATAGGTGTCATGGCGGTGCATGTCGTAGCCATGCCCGCCGAAATAGGCTTCGATGCGCTCGACCTTGCGCGCGCCCGGGGCGCGCTGCATCCAGTCGCGCCCGGACGCCGCCGGGCCGCCTGCGCGATCCTCTGGCTTTTTCATGTTCGGCGCCGGGAAAATTCCGATCTGCGAATTTAACGGGAATTCCCTGATATTCCCACCCCGGGCCGCTGGCTACCATTGCGCGCACGCTAAGCCGCCGCCCGGCGGTATTTTCTTGCGCGGAGACATCATGAAAGCACTGAAACTGATCGCGGCGGGCTCCGCCCTGTTCCTCACGTCGTGGGCCGCCCATGCCGGCGCGACCTTCGACAGCGTCAAGAGCAAGGGCTTCGTCCAGTGCGGCGTGTCCACCGGCGTGGCGGGCTTTTCGGTGAACGACAGCAAGGGCGGCTGGATCGGCCTGGACGTGGACCTGTGCCGCGCGCTGGCCGTCACCATGTTCGGCGACGCCTCCAAGGCCAAGATCATGGCCGTCAGCGCGCTGCAGCGCTTCACCGCGCTGCAGTCGGGCGAAGTCGACGTGCTGCCGCGCAACACCACGCTCTCGCTGACGCGCGACACCACGCTGGGCCTGATCGGCGTGGGCGTGAACTACTACGACAGCCAGGGCATCATGGTGAACAAGTCGCTGAACGTGAAAAGCGCCAAGGAGCTCGACGGCGCCACGGTCTGCGTGCAGCCCGGCACCACCACGGAGCTGAACCTGGCCGACTGGTTCCGCTCCCAGAACATCGTGTTCAAGCCGGTGGTGGTCGAACGCCTGGACGAGATCATCCGCGCCTTCGCCGTGGGCCGCTGCGACGCCTTCACCGGCGACAAGTCGCAGCTGGCGGCCGCGCGCAGCAATCTGGAGAACCCGGAAAAGTACGACATCCTGCCGGAGAACTTCTCCAAGGAGCCGCTCGGCCCCATGGTGCGCCAGGGCGACGAGCAGTGGTTCAACGTGGTGCGCTGGACCCTGAACGCCATGCTGGAAGCGGAAGAATACGGCATCACCTCCAAGAACGTGGACGACATGCTCAAGAGCACCAATCCCAACGTGCAGCGCCTGCTGGGCGTGACGCCGGGCATGGGCAAGCACCTGGGCGTGGACGACAAGTGGGCCTACAACGTCATCAAGACCATCGGCAACTATGGCGAGAGCTTCGAGAAGAACCTGGGACCGAGCAGCCCGCTGAAGCTGCCGCGCGGCCTGAACGCCTCGTACCGGGACGGCGGGCTGATGTACGGCTGGCCGGTGCGCTGACGGCGGGCCTGTATTGAAGGGATACGTATTCGTGGCGGGCGCGCGGGCCCTGGCGAGTTACCCTAGGGTTACAGCGCCCGTCCGCTGAATGCGTTACTCTCCCCCTCCCAAAAAACGAGTCAGCAAGGAGCTCAACATGGCACAAGCCTCCGCCCGTCACATCCTGGTCTCCACCGAGGCCAAGGCCAACGAACTCAAGACCGCCATCGAGAACGGCGCCGACTTCGCCCAGCTGGCCAAGGAAAACTCCAGCTGCCCGTCCAGCCGCGACGGCGGCAACCTGGGCACCTTCGGCCCGGGCCAGATGGTCAAGGAATTCGACACCGTGGTGTTCAGCGCCCCGGTCGGCGTGGTCCAGGGTCCGGTCAAGACCCAGTTCGGCTACCACCTCGTGGAAGTGACCAGCCGCAACGACTGAGCCGCAGCCGGTCCGCAGTAGATACGCAAGCCGCCGCCGGGTTTCCGGCGGCGGTTTTTTTGTTTCACGATGACTCCAGTAGCTCACAGGTCACAAGACCGTGGCGATGTTTAGGCACTATGTTCATACCGAGGACAAGCCGGTGCGGGATGCGGCCAAACTGACGGCGAGTCGGCGGCTGGCGAGTACCGGGGCGTCCCGTTCTATGGAGGCAAGAGCATGACAAGGAAGACGCCTGCGGCAACGCGGAAGCCCGCCGCCTTACCGGCTGGCTATGCCGGTATCCAAGGTGGCATCGTGAAGCTGCTGGACGCGGCGCGCTAGGCGGCGGCGCGCAGTGTCAACGCACTGATGACAGCCAGCTATTGGGAGATTGGCCGTCGGATCGTCGAGGCCGAGCAGAAAGGCAGGCGGCGGGCCGGTTACGGCGAGCAGTTGATCGCGCGGTTGTCCGCCGACCTGACGGCCCGATTCGGGCGCGGTTTCAGCCCGGACAACCTGGAGAACATGCGGCGCTTCTTCTTCGCTTACCCCCTTGAGACAATTTCCGAGACACTGTCTCGGAAATCTGGAGACGGATTGCCCATAGAGAATTCCGAGACAGTGTCTCGGAAATTCGACCTCTCCGAACTGGCCCAGGTCTTCACCCTGCCGTGGTCGGCCTATGTCCGCCTGTTGTCGGTCAAGGATGACCATGCCCGCCAGTTCTACGAGGCAGAGGCACTGCGCGGCGGCTGGAGCGTGCGCCAACTCGACCGGCAGATTGGAAGCCAGTTCTACGAACGGACAGCCTTGTCCAAAGACAAGGCTGCGATGCTGGTCAAGGGGGCAGTGGCCAAGCCCGAGGATGTCATCACGCCCAATGATGCGATCAAAGACCCCTATGTGCTGGAGTTCCTCGACCTCAAGGACGAGTATTCGGAATCTGACCTGGAAGCAGCCTTGATCCAGCGGCTGGAAGACTTTCTGCTGGAACTGGGCGAAGGCTTCACCTTCGTTGGGCGGCAACGCCGGCTGCGTATCGACCATACCTGGTATCGCGTAGATCTGCTGTTCTTCCATCGCAAGCTGCGCTGCCTGATTATCATTGACCTGAAGCTGGGCAGCCTGACCCATGCCGACGTGGGGCAGATGCATATGTACTGCAACTATGCCAAGGAGCATTGGGCCTACCCGGATGAAAATCCGCCGGTGGGCCTGATCCTGTGCGCCGACAAGGGCCATGCCCTGGCGCGATATGCGTTGGATGGCTTGCCGACCAAGGTGATGGCGGCGAACTACCGGACGGTGCTGCCAGATGCTGAATTGCTGCAAAAAGAGCTGGAGAACACGCGGCGTCTGCTCGAATCTCGTGAAACGCTGATCTCCAAAAGACGCACGAAATAACCGGGTGTCACGTCACTTGCGCTCGCGGTACCGACGACTATCGCGCGGCGTGAGGCTTTTTCGTCTGGGGGGATGGCGCGGCGCAGCACCGGAAAACCTATCAAATGATTATTTCTGTTCAGGTGACACGGGCCCGGGCCCGCGACAGAATGGGTCAGCCCGGCAAGGAGACTGCCGGAAAGCCACAACCCCGAACCGCTCCGGACCCATGAAAAAATCCCCGAACAAGGTCATCATCACCTGCGCCATCACCGGCTCGGTCCATACGCCGTCGATGTCGCCGCACCTGCCCGTCACGCCCGACGAGATCGCCCATTCCGCACTGGACGCCGCGGCCGCGGGCGCGGCCATCGTGCACCTGCATGCGCGCCGGCCCGACACCGGGCAGCCCACCCAGGACCCCGCGCTCTACGCCCAGTTCCTGCCGCGGATCAAGCAGGCCTCGGACGTGGTGATCAACATCACCACGGGCGGCTCGCCGGTGCTGCCGCTGGCCGACCGCATGGCACCGGCGCTGCAGTTCAAGCCCGAGGTCGCGTCGCTGAACATGGGCTCCATGAACTTCGGCATGTACGAGCTGCTGGAGCGGTTCCGCGAATTCAAGCACGCCTGGGAACGCCCCTATCTCGAAGGCAGCAGCGACCTGATCTTCAAGAACACGTTCAAGGACATCGAGCACATCCTGACCTCCTGCGGCGACAACGGCACGCGCTTCGAGATCGAGTGCTACGACATCGGCCATCTGTACACGGCGGCGCATTTCGTGGACCGCAAGCTGCTCAAGCCGCCGTTCCTGATCCAGTCGGTGTTCGGCATACGCGGCGGCATCGGCACGCATCCCGAAGACGTGATGATGATGAAGCGCACCGCCGACCGCCTGTTCGGCGGCGACTACATCTGGTCGGTGCTGGCCGCCGGCCGCAAGCAGACGCCGCTGGCGACCATGGCCGCAACGATGGGCGGCAACGTGCGCGTGGGGCTGGAGGACTCCCTGTGGGACGGCCCGGGCGAGCTGGCGCGTTCGAACGCGGACCAGGTGCGAAGAATCCGTCGGATTCTGGAGGACCTGTCGCTGCAAGTGGCGACGCCCGACGAAGCGCGTGAGACGCTGCAGCTCAAAGGACGCGACAACGTCGCGTTCTGAATAACGACACCCCGAGGAGACAACCATGAAAAAAACCCTGTGCGCGGCCGCCCTGGCGGCGCTGTTTGCGACGGCCGGCGCGGCCCAGGCCGACGACGGCGTGATCCGCATCGGATTCATCACCGACATGTCGGGACTGTCGGCGGACGCCGACGGTCCGGGCGGCGCCGAGGCCATCAAGATGGCGGTGGCCGACATGGGCGGCACGGTGGCCGGCAAGAAGGTGGAAGTGCTGGTGGCCGACCACCAGAACCGCGCCGACATCGCGTCGTCGCGCGCCCGCGAATGGCTGGACCAGAAGGGCGTGAACATGCTGGTCGCCGGCGCCAATTCGGCGGCGGCGCTGGCCATGGCGAAAGTGGCCGAGGAAAAGAAGACGCCGTTCTTCGTGGTGAGCGCGGGCGCCTCGGAGCTGACCAACGCGCAGTGCACGCCCTATACCGTGCACTACGCCTACGACACGGTGTCGCTGGCGCGCGGCACCGCCCGCGCCATGATGAAGGAAGGCAACAAGGACTGGTACTTCCTGACGGTGGACCATGCTTTCGGCCATGCGCTGGAGCGCGACGCCTCGGCGGTGGTGCAGGCCGACGGCGGCTCGGTCAAGGGCCGCGTGCGCCATCCGCTGAACGCGGCCGATTTCTCGTCCTTCATCCTGCAGGCGCAGGCGTCCGGCGCGACGGTGCTGGGGCTGGCGAATTCGGCCAGCGACACCAGCAATGCGGTCAAGGCCGCCGCCGAATTCGGCCTGACGCCGGCGATGAAGCTGGCCGGGCTGCTGGTGCTGATTTCCGACGTCCATGCGCTGGGCCTGCAGGCCGCCCAGGACATGTACCTGACCACCGCCTGGTACTGGGACCAGGACGAACCTTCGCGGCAGTGGGCGGCGCGCTTCGAGGAGCGCATGAAGAAAAAGCCCACGATGCTGCAGGCCGGCGACTATTCCGCGGCCACGACCTACCTGAAGGCGGTCGCGGCCACCAACAGCACCGACGGCGACACCGTCATGAAGTGGCTCAGGGCCAATCCGGTTAACGATTTCTTCGCCAAGGACGGCAAGATCCGCGCCGACGGGCTGATGGTGCACGACATGTTCCTGATGCAGGTGAAGAAGCCGTCGGAATCCAAGGGGCCGTGGGACTATTACAAGCTGGTGGCGCGCGTGCCGGGCGACCAGGTCTACACGTCGCCGCAGGAATCCACCTGCCGCCTGATGAAACCCTGAACCCGTACGAGGAAAGCGGCATGAGCATGAAGAACTCCGTTCCCGGCGATATTTCCGCGTTGCCGGTCGACCTTTCCGGCCGGCGCGTCATCGTGACCGCGGGCGCCGCGGGCATCGGCGCGGCCATCGCCGCCGCGTTCGCCGAACGCGGCGCCCGCGTGCACGTGTGCGACGTGGACGCGCAGGCGCTGGCCGCCTGCCCTCACCCCAACGCGCGCGCCGACGTCGGCCGGCGCGAGGAAATCGACCGCTACATGCAGGACGCGCTGGCGCAGCTCGGCGGCCTGGACGTGCTGGTCAACAATGCCGGAATCGCCGGCCCCACGGCCGGCATCGCCGACATCGCGCCGCAGGAACTGGACGCGACGCTGGGCATCAACCTGGCCTCGCAGTTCCACACCGTGCGCCATGCGCTGCCGGCGCTGCGTTCGGCCGGCGGCGGCAGCATCATCAACGTCAGCTCGGTGGCCGGCCGCATGGGCGTGCCGATGCGCACGCCCTACGCGGCGACCAAATGGGGCGTGGTGGGGCTGACCCGTTCGCTCGCCATGGAACTGGGCGGCTACGGCATCCGCGTCAACGCGCTGCTGCCGGGCCTGGTGGCCGGCCCGCGCATCGAGCGGGTGATCGAGGCGCGCGCCAGGAACATGGGCCTGACGGTCGAAGAGGAAACCCGGCTCGAACTGGCCGGCGTCAGCCTGGGCCAGTTCGTGCGCGCCGCCGACATCGCCAACATGGCGCTGTTCCTGGCCAGCCCCTATGGCGCGATGATCAGCGGCCAGGCCATCAGCATCGACGGCGACCTGCAGTCGCTGCCGTGGCAGCCGCCGCAATAAGGCCGGCGGCTCAGCCCGCCAGCTCGATGGCCTGCGCGTAGACGCCCGTGCGCCGCTCCTGGGCCGCGGCGCGCAGGGCGTCCAGCAGCCGCTCGGCCAGTTCCTGGTTCTGCGCCTCCTTGCGCGTGATGAGCAGGAACTCGAACCACTGCCGCGACGCCAGCGGGCGCACCACCAGGTCGGGATAGGCGGCCGCGATGTCCCAGGCCGACAGCGCGTTCACCAGGCTGATGCCCTTCATGGCCCGCACCGTGCCCGGCAGCAGCGACATGTGCGCGCGCATGCCCGAGCGCAGGATCAGCGAATCCGCGATATCGCCCTGCGCCACCACGTAGTCGGACCACAGCGGCTTGACGTAGGTCTCGGCCGGAATGTCCGCCACCGCGATGGTTTCGCGCTGCGCCAGCGCATGGTCGCGGTGCGCGATGGCGACGACGTCGGCGCGCAGAAACGGCGTGAAGCGCAGCCGCGCGCTGTCGCGGTGGACGGCGCCCAGGCCGAAATCGGCGCGCATGGTCTCGACCGCGCTGATCGCCTGCACCGAGGATTCGATGTCGATGGAAAACGGCCGCGTGCCGTTGGCGTCCAGATAGCGCCGCACCGCGTCGGGCGCGTAGCCCAATGCCAGCGCCGGCGACGCCGCGATCCGCAGCCCGCGCCCGCCGAACTGCTCGATACTGTGCAGGGCCTCGTCGATGCGCACCAGCTCGTCCAGCACGAACTTGGCTTCGCTGTACAGGTATTGTCCGGCCTCCGTGGGCCGCAAGGTCTTGTACGAACGGTCGAAGAGCTGCACGCCGGTGGCGCTCTCCAGGCGCGAGATGGCGTGGCTGACGGCCGGCTGCGTCAGGTGCATGATCTGCGCGGCCTGCCGGGTCGAACCGGCCATGACCACCGTATAGAAGATGCGCAGATCGTGGATGTTGAAGTTGCGCTTCATGCCGCTATCCCGGCGCCCGCTGGATCTCCGGCTGGGTCCACTTGCCGTCCAGCATCGCCGGCCTGGGCCAGTAGTACCGGAAGGCCAGCATGAACGGCCCCTGCGGCGCCGGCAGCCAGTTGGATTCCCGGGACTTGCCCGGCGATTCCGGCTGGATGTGGAGGGTGATGCCGCCGTCGGCGTCGCGCTTGAGTCGGCTCAACATGGACGCGTTGATCTGGTAGCGGCCGATGGGGTTGGCCACCAGCTGCTGGTCGGGCAGCCGGTACAGGGTCATGGACCAGAAGGCGCGCACCGGCGGCAGGCCGCGAGGCGGAAAGCGCAGCGTGTATTTGTTGCGGCCGTCGAGCTGCTGGCCGTAGCTGTCTTTTTCCAGCGCCGGGGACATGGCCTCCTCGCGTCCGCTGCCGCCCAGGCCGACCTGCGCGCCGGTGGCGCGCGCCAGGTAGTCATTGCCCAGCGACTTGCGGTCGCCGTAAAGCCCGTCGGTCCTGCCCTGCAGGGCCTCGCGCTTTTTGTCGATGTCGTTCTGGCCGTCGTGCATGCCTTCCTGCAGGGCGCGGCGCAGCGCCGGGTTGAGCTTGCCGACGTCGAACGGCTCGCCGGCCGCGAGGCCGATGCTGGCGAAACGCGCGCGCAGCGAGCGCTCGGAGGCATGCTCGGGCGCGAACTGCAACAGGAAGGCGAACTGGTTGTAGAACTCCAGCGAGCTGCGCAGCTGCGCCGGCGATTCGGCGACGATCCAGTCCACCGCCGGCGCCGGGGCGGGCGCGCGCTGGCGGCGGTACGCAGACAACGTCTGCACCTTGTAGCGGGACTGGATGCGCTTGACGTTGGGCACGTCGGCGGCGCTGTAGATCCGCGTGCGTCCCACCAGGTTGGCCAGTTCGGTTTCCGACCGGAACACCTTGGTGATGCCGGCCGGCGTCTTGCCGTTCCAGCCGGGACCGGCCACCAGGAAGCGCCCGCCGCCGTTGCCGGTGCTGCGGCTGCCGATATAGCCGAAATTGTGCGTATACAGGTCCATCAGCTGCAGCGCGTAATAGCGCCCGCCGCCAATCGGCGGCACGGTGACGACCACGGGCTCGGCGCGCAGGTCCAGCGCCGCGTACGAGTAGCCGGTGTCGGAGCTGGGCGCATAGGCCTTGTCCTCGGGCGCATAGACGCGCGCCATGCTGCTGATGGTGTTAAACGGGCCCTTGTACTGCGGGCCGTTCCTGTCGATGCTGAAGGCGTACATGGTCTGGTAGCTGGCGACCATGGGCGTGCCGTACAGATAGGCCTCGCGCGCGATGCTGCGCGCCTGCTGCGCCGTGACGCCGTCTATCCCGACCGAACGCGAACCGCTGGCGGCGTCGGGCGAATGGAAACTGCAGCCGGCCAGCGCGCCCGCCAGGAGAGCCGCGGCCGCCAGGCGCAGGCCGCGGCGGGTTGCCAGGAAAAAGCCGGTGCATATCTGACGGTTGCGCATTCAGTGCTCCAACATTTCGAGGGATGGGCCGGGCCGGCCCGCGTATCGCCGCGCGCGGCTGCTCAGGCCTCCTGGACCTGGCTTTCCAGCCGCAAGACCGGAATGGCCTGGATCGCGCTTTCGCTGGCGCTGGCGTCCGTGGTCAGGTGCTGGATCAGGTCCAGCGTGGTGGAACGGCGGGTCAGCATCAGGCAGGTGACTTCGGCCTCGGCCACGCGCGTGGCGTGCCAGCAGCCGGGCCGCATGCACACGCCCTGCCCCTGCGGCACCCGGAAAGCCGCGACCTGGGACAGGTCCGGGCTGCCGTCGGCGGCGCTGGGCGCCACGACCTGGATGATCTCGCCGGTCAGCGGGACGATGGCCTGCTGGGTCAGCAGGTGTTTTTCGAGGCTGTCGATTTCAAGCGAGCGGCTGCGGTAGTTGACCCACAGCAGCTCGGCGTCGCCGCCCGCGCCGGTGTTGAACAGGTGCTCCTGCCAGAAATCGGTGGCCGCGTTGGAGTACAGCGGCACGCCGTTGCCGTCCGGGATGGGCTTGCCCAGCATCCAGCCGTAGGGGCGGAAGGCCTCGGGCGTCAGAACATTGATTTCCAGTTGCTCGTTGCTCGTCATGCGGAACCCTGTGTTGGCTTGGCCGCGCGGGCGCGCTTCGGGAATTCGGCATCGTAGTCGAATTCGCCGCGCGCGATGGCCTCGAGTATGGCCGCGCGCCGTTCGGCGGCGCGCTTGAGATTGGCGGCGGTGGGCTTGGCGCGGATGCGCTCGACGCAATGCCGGCCCTGGTGGAAGAAACCGATCTCGATGGAAGACTCCGAGGCGGGCCTGACCCCGTCGAATCCCTGGCGCGCCGCCGTCTCCCGCATCGTCCTCTCCCATTGCCGATGAGCGACATGATATCGCTTTACACTGTTCCGACGCCCCTCTCAGGAAGCGCATTATGACCACGGATCTGTCATCGCACTATGTCCTGCTGGACGCCTCGGGCGCCAGCACCACCGTCGAAGGCGGCGACGCGTTCTGGTCGCAGCCGCCCGAGGAACTCGACCGCTACGGCCGCGGCTGGCTGCTGTCGGAGTTCAGCTTCGCCTCGGACTGGCCGCAATGGGAAATGCACCCGCAGGCCGACGAGGTCGTGCGCCTGCTGTCGGGCGCGGCCGAGCTGCAGCTGGAGTGGCCCACCGGCATCCAGAAAATCCGCATGCAGGCGGGCGACGCCTACGTGATACCCAAGGGCGCGTGGCACACGGTCAAGGTGCTGGAGCCCTGTCGCATGCTGCACGTGACCATGGGCGGGGGCACCCAGCACCGCCCGCTGTAGCGCGCCGGCCGCCGCGCAGACCGGGCGCTTGTTAACGCTTGGTTTTCGATGGTTACATTTCCCGAGTTATTGCCTGCTACGGGTGGTTACAGTGCTGCCTTCCCATCTTCTTGGCAGGCATACGACCATGCGGCATTGCGCCCGGCCCTTACGTTCCGGCGGTTGCGTCCCGCCCCGCCCCGCGGCGAGGGCCTCGTTCGACTTCAAGCCGCTGGCGCTCGCCCTGGCGCTGGCCAGCCTGGCCGCGGTGCAGGCGCCGGCCCAGGCGCAATCCAGCTGGATCGCGCGCTGCCTCGGCGACTTCTTCGAACCGGGCGCGCGTCCGGAATGCCACCAGCCCTACAGCGAAGGCCTGGCCGCGGTGCTGACCGGCTCGGCCGGCGACGCCGCGGGCCGCTGGGGCTACCTCGACAAGCAGGGCCGCATGGCCATCGCGCCCGCCTATGACGAGGCCGAGCCGTTCCAGAACGGCCTGGCCGCGGTGAACAAGGACGGGCGCTGGGGCTATATCGACCGCGGCGGCCGCTGGGCCATCGAACCCCGTTACGCGCGCGCCAGCGGCTTCAACGCCGAAGGCAGCGCGGTGGTGGAAGCGGACGGCCGCGACGTGCTGATCGACCGCCAGGGCAAGACGCTCAAGACCTTTGCGCTGGGCACGCGCAGCTGGGGTTTCCGGCCGGGCCAGAAGCTGGCGGCGATAGAGATCCCGCAGCCGCCGCGGCTGTTCAACGTCGCGACCGGCAAGGCGGCCACGCTGCCCGAAGGCGTGATGCGGCTGGCGGCGCCGACCGGCGGCTATCTGCCGGCCCAGTTGCGCGACACGCGCTATGGCGGCTGGTGGGGGCTGCTGGACCAGGCGGGCGGCTGGGCCGTGACGCCGCAGGCCCTGCAGTCGCAGGAGCCGCCGTTGCGCGACGGCGCGCTTCTGGCGGTGCGCCGCGACGAGCGCTGGCTGTTCGTGGACGCGGCCGGCCAGGCGCTTTCTTCCGAGCGCTACCGGCAATTGCAGTCTGTGGCGCCCGGCCTGTGGCTGGCCCGTCCCGACGACGGCGGGCCGGCCCAGCTGCTGGACGGCCAGCGCCAGGTGCTGCATCGCTTCAAATCTCCTTACGCCGGCGTGCAGGATCGCGAAGGCTGGCGCTTCATGGTCGACGACGACCTCGTGCTGCTGGTCGACGCCGCCGACAGGCTGATCCGGGTGCCGGTCGACCAGGGCCGCGTGGACGTGCGCGAGGGCCAGGCCTGGATCTCCGGCGCCCAGCCCGGCAACGCCCCGCAGGCCCAGGCCGCCGAACAGCCGGGCCAGGACGCGGTGGCCCGGGCCGAGGACGCCTCCGCCCCGGTCGAAGCCGAAGCCGCCGAGGACATCGGCGGCGAACCGGCAGCCGACGACGCGGGCGCGATGATCGCAAGCGACGCCGCCATCCCGGCGGCGGCGCCGGCCGACGCGCCGCCGCCGCCGATGATTCCCATGCCGCCGGTCTCGGCGGCGTCCGAGGCGGGTGCGGCCGCCGATGCCGCCGACGCGGCCGATGCGGCGGCGGCAGCCGCCGAAGCCGCGGCCGCCGCCGCGGCCAGCGGCGCGGAAATCAGCCAGGGCGGGCTGGTGCAGATCTACGCCGCCGACGGCAGGCCGCTGCTGGACGACGCCACCGTCGCGCGGCTGCGGGCCTACGACGTCACCGCCTTCAGCCGCCGCGACGAAAGCAGGCGCGGCGCCGCCGGCACGGCCCCGATGCCGTTGGCGCTGCTGCGTCCGCATGCCTATGGGCAGCCCATCGGCATCCTGACGCCGGCCGGCAAGATCGTGACCAACGCGGACTGGGACGACATCTCGGTCTATGACGTGTCCATGCCCTTGCCGGTGCGCACCCGCGAAGGCAAGGCCGGCGCGATCGACGCGGCGGGCAAGTGGGCGGTCCCGCCGCGCTTCGGCAATCTGCGCCCGTTCCGCGGCGGTTACGCCTGGGCGCGGCCGGCGGGCTCGCAGCGCGGCGAGGAGGTGCTGATCGACGCCCGGGGCAAGACCGTGGCCGTGCCCGACGCGGTGCTCGACGGCGCCGAGGGCCTGGACGGCGACATGCTCCACTACCGCGCGCCGGACGAGAACCGCGAACGCCGCTGGGGCGTCTGGAACCTGCGCGCCGGCGCGCCGGTGCTCAAGCCGGTGTACGACGGCATCGAAGCGTTCCGCGACGGCTGGGCCCTGGTGCAGGAACGGGGCCAGTGGGGCGTGATCGACAGCAAGGGGCGATGGGCGCTGCGCCCCGCCTACCAGAGCGCGTACGAACTGGAATACCTGGGCAATGGCCTCATGCTGGTTCCCGACACCGGCCCGCGCGCTTCCGACTCGTCGCGCGGCTACCGGCTCGTCAACCTGCGCAGCGGCAAGTCCAGCCCGGCGCTGGCCAATAAGCCCACCGCCCTGAAGGACGGACGCTACATCGCCGAGCTGGAGGACGCCGGCCTGATGCTGTTCGACGCGGACGGCGCGGGCCTGCGCCTGGCCGACAGCCGGCAGCGCCGCAACGAGGTGTACGGCGACTGGATCTACATGGAGGGCGACGAGCGCGAAGGCGCCATCGACGCCCGCGGCGAGCTGAAGGTGCCCGCCCTGTATGGCGAATTCAATCCCTTCTTCGTGCAGCCGGAAGGCCTGGCGCGCGCCTACGACGGCGCCGGCTACCGCCTGATCGACCAGAACGGCAAGACGCTGCTGGATGGCCGCGGCGACGGCACGCCGCTGGCCGGCATGCAGCGCATCGTGTACCAGGACGACGGCGGCAGCGTCATGACGGACCTGCGCGGCAACGAGGTCGCGCGCGTGCCCGGCAGCTACAGCGTGCGCTATCGCTTCGCCAGCGAAGGCGTGGTGCCCTACAGCGGCGACGGCGGCAACGACCGCTACGGCTTCGTCGACGCCGCCGGCAAGCGCATCGTGGGGCCGCACTTCGACTGGCTGGGACCGCTCAGGAACGGCCTGGCCGTGGCGCAGCGCAAGCAGCGTACCGGTAAGCAGTTCGGCTACATCGACCTGAGCGGGCGCTATGCGATCCCGCCGCTGTTCTCGTGGGCCGGCGACTTCCATGAGGAACGCGCGCTGGTGCGCCAGGACGGATACACGCAGTTCATCGACACAAAGGGAGAACCGCTGGCGACCTTCGTCATGGTGTGCGACACGCTGACCATCCTGGACCGCCTCGGCCGCATCAGCTGGCCGCAGCAGAAGATGAGCTGCCCCGCGGCCGGGAAGTTCGAGCTCGCCCCCGACAACGCCAAAGCGGAACAACAATGAAGTCACGCGCATTCAGCATCACCCGTCTCGCCTGCGCGCTGGCCGCGCTGGGCGCGTCCCTGTCCGCCCACGCGCAGTACGGAGACGCCGGCTGCCTGGAGAACGCCCCGTACGACAGCTACGCCGAACTGGACACGAGCGCCGGCAGCCCCTACGCCAACGGCTGCATCCGCACGCTGTCGGACAAGCGCGCGGCGGTGCTGCTGCCCAGCGCACTGAAAAGCGCCGGCCCGGCGCCCGGCGACCGGTCGCTGCGCCGCCATGCCTGGGGCTTCCTGGACCAGAACGGCAGGCTGGCGATCGACCCGATATTCGAGGCCGTGGGCGACTTCCGCCACGGCCTGGCCGCCGTCAAGTGGCAGGGCCGCTGGGGTTTCATCGACACGCGCGGCCGCATGGCGGTGCGCCCGCAGTTCGACGCCGTGCAGAACTTCACGCAGACCGGCCTGGCCGTGGCCACGCTGGACGGCCGCCACCATCTGATCGACCGCCAGGGCAATTACGTGGGCGAGCCGCTGGACGAAAGCGTGGCCTCGCTGCGCCTGCAGGATGGCGTGCCGGCCCTGGCCACGCTGGAATACAAGCTGGAGTACCGCTCCGCCAGCGGCGAGCGCCGCTACGGCGACGCCGGCATCCATCTGATCCGCGCCTATGGCAAGCAGCTGTATGTGGCGCGCAACGACGAGGGCCGCTACGGCCTGGTGGACGGCCAGTGGAACTGGGCGCTGGAGCCGGTCTACGACGACATCCTGGAGCCGTCCGAGGAAGGCGCGCTGGCCCTGGCCTACGGGCCGCGCGGCGCGGAATTGCTGGACCCGCAGGGCCGGTCGGTGCTGGACGAGGGCCAGCGCTACCGCGAACTGAGGCAACTGGGCAATGCATTCTGGAGCGCCGAGCTGGAGCGCGGCAGCTATGCGGTGCTGGACGCCGCAGGCAAGCCCGTGGCCAGGCTCAAGGGCGATCAGGCCTATGGTTCGCAGCGCTTTGGCGACACGCTGCTCTATCCCTCCGGCAACAAGGTGATGGCCTTGATTCCGGGCCGCGGCGAACCGGTGGAGCTGGGCGCGGACCTGGCCGTCGTCGGCGATCTGGACGGCTATGTGCGTTTCACCGACGCGCAAAACACGTCGGCCGGGCTGCTGACGCCCTCCGGCGCCTGGCTGTACGGCGACCGCGCGCCGGCCTGGCTGGGCGAGTTCAGCCGCATGGAGGTGCGCCAGGGCAGGCTGTGGCTGTTCCAGGACACCCGCCTGCTCAACGTGATCGACGCCGAAGGCCGCGCGCTGCTCAAGCCCGAGACGGTCGAGGCCGCGCAGCAGATGGCGCTGCGGCCGCTGGCGCTGGACATGCCCGGCGGCCCGCTGGGCCTGCTCAGCCACGGCTACTGCCACTGCAACACCGAGACCGGCGCCGGCCTGGTGCTGGCCGACGGCAGCATCGTGAGCGACGCCGCCTGGACCGAGGTGACCCCGTTGGACGTCGTCGACCGGTACGACGGCGAGCCGCCCGCAGGACTGGAGGCGCGGCACCTGCGCTACGCCGCCCACACGGCCGACGGCATGCGCCTGCTGGACGCGGCCGGCAAGCCCATCGACCTGCCCGCGCAGCAATACATCGGGGAATTCCGCCACGGCTATGCGCTGGCCTACGGCGGCGGCGCAAGCCGCATGATCGACCGCGACGGCAAGGCCTATGCGCTGCCGGCGGGTTACTTCGACACGGAAATCGTCGCGCCCGGCGTGGTGCGATTCGTCGAGACCGCGGCCGAGGACGCGCCCTGGGGCCTGTACGACTTCGTGGCCGGCAAGGTCATCGCCGAGGCGCGCTATCGCAGCATCGGCGAATTCGAGCACGGCCAGGCCGTGGCCTCGCTGGGGCCGGACCGCAGCGGCGTCATCGACCTGCAGGGCCGCTGGATCGTGCCGGCCAGCCACCATGCCGCCAGGCGCGTCAACGCGCAGCTGTGGCAGGTGCAGCAGGCCGGCCCGCAGCAGGAGGAATACAAACGCCCCTCCGCCCTGTTCAACGCCGAGGGCCGCGCGCTGACCGCCTTCCTGCCCAACCTGCAGGCCCACGCCGACGAGACCGGCGCCATTACCGCCGACGACGGCAAGCGCCGCTGGATCATCTCGCCCGACGGCGCCGACGCGCTGGACATGGAGGATGCGCGCTACACCCGCCTGGGCGACTGGATGGAGATCCGCCGCGCCCCGCGCAGCGGCTATCTGGACGCGCAGGGCCGGTGGCAGATCGCGCCCGCCGCCGTGATCGGCGGCACCTTCCGCGGCGCGCCGGCCCGCGCCCTGGTGAGCGACGACGACGGCGACCGCGTGATCGACGCGCAGGGCAAGACCGTCGCCGCCCTGCCCGATGGCGACTGGAGCTGGCCGGCCGGCTCGCCCACGCTGCTGCGGCGCTACATCGACCAGGGCAGGCAGAAGACCGACTACGTCGGCCTGGACGGCAAGGTCCGCGTGAGCGCCGAGGGCCTTGCGTCGGCCTACTCGGAAGGCTATGCCGTGTCGCAGCTGTCGAGCCGCGCGATGCGCGCGGTCGACGCCCGCGGCGCGCTCACCGGACCCGCGTTCGATGCGCTGGGCCGCCTGAGCGAGGGCCTGGCGCCGGTCTACGCCGACAGCGCCTATGGCTACGTCAACGCCGCCGGCGAGATGGCGCTGCTGCCCGCCTACGAAACCGTCTCGCCGTTCCGGGACGGGCGCGCCGTGGTCTCGACCATGGAATGGTCTTCCATCATCGACCGCACCGGCAGGCCGGTGGCGCGCGTGGCGATGGAATGCGGCGTGCGCACGCTGTACGGCTCGTACGGCCAGCGGCTGTGGCCGCTGACCCTGCCGCGGCGCTGCCCCAGATAGCGCCGCCCCCCGCCGCTATTGCGCGTCCAGCGCCAGGTAGCGGCGGGTCTGCACGATCTCCTCGCGCTCCTTGAAACTGGTGAGGCGCTCGGCCAGGGCGCTGCTGTCGCCGGTCTGGCGGATGGCCGCCAGCGTGGCCTGCATGGCATGGATGGCGGCGCGCTGCAGGTCCGACGGAATGATGACCAGGCGATAGCCCATTGCCGCCAGTTCGGGCAGCGGCACCAGCGGCGTCTTGCCGCCGTAGAACATGTTGATGAGCTTCAGGCCGGGCAGGCGCTCGGCGATGGCCTGGATCTGCTCCCGCGTCTCGGGCGCTTCCACGAACAGCATGTCGGCGCCCGCTTCCACGTAGCGCTGCGCGCGCGCCAGCGCGGCGTCGAAGCCCTCGACCGCGATGGCGTCGGTGCGCGCGATCACCAGCGCGTCGGGGTCGCTCAGGGTCTGGCGCGCGATGTGCACCTTGCGGCACATTTCCTCCACGTCGACCAGGCTCTTGTCGTCCAGGTGGCCGCAGCGCTTGGGAAACGACTGGTCCTCGATGTGGAAGGCGGCCACGCCGGCGCGCTCCATGATGCGCACGGTGCGCTCGACGTTGGCCGACCCGCCGAAGCCGGTGTCGGCATCGGCCACCACCGGCAGCCCGCTGGCGTCGACGATTTTTTCCACGCGGTCCATCACTTCGGTAAAGCTCAGCAGGCCGATGTCGGGGTAGCCCGCGGCGCGCGCGATGGCGCCGCCGCTGGCGTAGACCGCCGGAAAGCCGGCCGCGGCCACCAGGCGGGCCGACATGCCGTCATAGGCGCCGGGCGCCACGACGACGTCGGCGGCCAGGCGCTGGCGCAACAGGGTGCTGGGTTTGACTGGGGCGTTCATGCGGATTCCTTGAAGGACGTATCGGATGCGTCCATGATCGTTCCGCGACACTAGAATGTCCAATATATGGAAAATTGATAATTAATACTTTCTAGATACCGATATGGAACTGCGCCACCTACGTTATTTCGTCGCCACCGCCGAGGCCGAACACTTCACCCGCGCCGCCGAACAACTGGGCATGGCGCAGCCGCCGCTATCGCAGCAGATCCGCCAGCTGGAGCAGGAAGTCGGCACGCCGCTGTTCGACCGCAACGGCCGGGGCGTGGCGCTGAACGACGCGGGCCGCGCCTTCCTGGCCTGCGCGCAGGACATCCTGCAGCGCGCCCAGGCGGCCGTGCTGACCGCGCAGCGGGCGGCGCGCGGCGAGGTCGGCGAGCTGACGTTGGGGTTCACGGAATCGGCTTCGTTCAACGGCGTGGTGACCGGGCTGATCCGGCAATACCGCCAACGCTATCCGGAAGTGGAGATGACGCTGTCGCAAGGCGATAGCGAAACGCTGGTGGCGCAGCTGCGCAGCGGCGCGATAGACGCGGCCTTCGTGCGGCCGCCCTTCGCGCTGGACGGCGGGCTGGCCTTCACGCAGCTGGCGCAGGAGCCGCTGGTGGTGGCGCTGCCGCTGGGCCATCGCCTGGCCGGCGCGGCCCAACTCGCGCCCGCCGACCTGGCGCGCGAGCGCTTCATTCTGTATTCGCGCAAGTCAGGTTACGGACTGAGCGCGGACATCATGGCGGCCTGCCGGCAGCAGGGGCTCAACCCCAGCATCGGCCAGCGCGCGCCGCAGCTGTCTTCGGCGGTGAACCTGGTGGCGGCGGGCATGGGCGTGGCGATCGTGCCGGATTCGCTGCGCCATCTGCGCCCCGACGGCGTGGTGTACCGTCCGTTCGCGCTGGACTGGCCGCGCGCGGTGCTGGGCCTGGCGGTGCGCCAGCCCGGCGCGGGCGCGCGCGTGCTCAACCTGCTGGCGCTGGCCGCGGCCTGAGGCCGCCGTTCAGTCTTCGTGCGACTCGTGCACGGCGGCCGCGCCGCGCTTCCAGTAGCTGGCGGCGCGGATGCGGCGCTTGTCCACGCCATGGCCCGCCACCATGATTTCGCGCAGCGCCCTGGCCACGGCGGACTCGGCCGCGATCCACACATAGCCTTCGCCCGGCGGCAGGCGCAGTTCGCGCGCCGCGTCCAGCAGCGCGGCGCCGTCGCGGTGCAGCCAGCGGACCGTCGCGCGCCCGGGGCTGGCCAGCGCGATCTCGTTGGCGGCATGCGGCACTTCGATCAGGGCCAGCGCCTGCGCGGTCTCGGGCAGCTCTTCCAGGCGGCGCGCGATGGCGGGCAAGGCGGTTTCGTCGCCGATCAGCAGGTGCCAGTCAAAGCCCGTGGGCACTACGAAGGAACCGCGCGGCCCGGCTATGCCCAGCCGCTGGCCGGGCGCGGCCTGCTCGGCCCAGGTCGAGGCGGGGCCGTCGCCGTGCAGCACGAAGTCGATCACGAGTTCCCTGCGCGCCGCGTCATAACGGCGCGGGGTGTAGTCGCGCGCGGCTGGACGGGGCGCGCCTTCGGGGAACTTGATGCCGTCCGGGCCGAAGCTGGGCAGGACCGGAGGCAGCGAAGGGTCGGGCGAAAAGAAAAGCTTCACGTGGTCGTCGAACGAGGCGGAGACGAAGTCATGCAGGTCGTCGCCGGTGAAGGTGACGCGGGCCAGCAGGCCGGCGATGCGCTCGACGTGCGCCACGGTCAGCACGCGTGCCTTCAGTTCGTGGCGGACGCGTTCGACATTGAGGTCGGTGCGGGTCATGGATACTCCAGGAAGGTACGGAATCAGGAACAGGAGCCCGTGATTTCCGCCGTGGCGCGCGCCAGGATGGCCGCGATGCGCCGCTGTTCCTTGGGCGCGGCGTCGGTGCGTTCGAGCAGCGCGCGCTTGAGCGCCTGGCGGGCCTCGACGAATTCCGGCAGCCAGCCGGTGGCGGCGTCCTCGCCCTCCGGGCCGGTACTGCGCGGCTGGCCGCTCCAGGCCTGGCGCATCCAGTCCATCTTGCGCGCCACGTGCTTGAACTTGTTGAACATGAGCGACAGGCGCTCGCGGTTGGCGTCCAGGCGCTCGTGCCCCGCCGGCGCCAGGTGGTAGCGCTTCTTGGCGCCGGCCTGCTCGACCGTGGCGTAGCCCAGCTCTTCCAGATAGGTCAGCGCCGGATAGACCATGCCGGGGCTGGGCGTGTAGAAGCCGTTGCTGAGCGCGCCCAGCGCCTTGATGAGTTCATAGCCGTGGCTGGGGTTCTGTTCCAGCAGGCCCAGCAGCATCAGCTGCAGGTCGTCGCCCGAGACCTTGCGGCTGCGGTTCCAGCCGCCGCCGTCGCCGCCCAGGCCGTCTGGCTCGCCGCGCCCGCCGGGCGGGCCGGAGAACCAGTCGCTGCCCGCGCCGGCATGGCGCTGGTGATGGGCGTGGCGGCCGTCGTGGTCTTGCGGCCGCACGGCCTCGTGAGCCTTGTTCCGCGCGCGGCGCGGGCCGCGCGGGAACGCGGTCAGGAATTGGGGTTGACGCATGGGACCTCCTCGGAACGTATCTTACGATATATATCGTACGATATAGTTCCGATAGGCCTTCCGTCAAGCCCGGGGCGCGGGCGCCCTATCCCGCGGCCAGTTCCCGCGCGCGTTGCCGGGCGCAATGCACGGCCCGGGCGATCGCCTCGGCCACGCCGGCTTCGCGCATGTGCGACAGGGCCGCGTGGGTGGTGCCGCCCTTGGAGGTGACGCGGTCCTGCAGCTCGGACAAGGCGGTGTCTTCGGCGGCGGCCAGCGCGGCCGCGCCGCGAAACGCCGATACCGCCAGCCGGCGCGCTTCGGCGGGCGCGAAGCCCAGTTCGACCGCGCCCTGCTCCAGCGCGGCCATGAAATGGAAGACGTAGCCCGGCCCGCTGCCGGTCACCGCGGTGACGGCGTCGATCATGGCTTCGCTGGCGGTCCAGATGCGTTCGCCCACCGCCGCGAACAGGGCGTCGGCCAGCGCGCGTTCGCGCGGCCCGCAGGCCGGCGTGGCGTACAGACCCGTCATGCCCAGGCCCACCTTGGCCGGCGTGTTCGGCATGGCGCGCACGATGCGAGCATGGCCGCCCAGCCAGTCCGACAGCGCGGCCAGTTCGACGCCGGCCGCGATGCTGACCACGACGGCCTCGGCCGGCAGATGACGCCGGGCCTGCGCGCAGGCCTCGCGCAGCACCTGCGGCTTGGTGGCCAGCACGCACAGCGCGGCGTCGCCCAGGCCGGGACCGGGCAGCTCCACGCAGGCCAGGCCGCGCGCGGCCAGGGCCTCGCGCGTGGGCGCGTAGGGCTCCACCACCAGGAAGTCTTCCAACGCCCTGCCCTGGCCGAGCAGGCCGTCGATGATGGCCGAGGCCATGTTGCCGCCGCCGATGAAAACGATTTTTTCGCGCATGGATGTTCCGATGAAGGTTGCAGGCGTGGAGCTCAGCGCCGCCGCACCGCGCCCGCGTTCAGGGCGTCGATGCGGCTGCGGCCCAGCAGCCTGAGGGTGTTTTCGAGTTCGGTGCGCAGAATCGCCAGCACCTCGTGCGCGCCGGCCGGCCCACGGCCCGCCAGGCCGTACAGCGGCGCGCGGCCCAGCAGCACGGCGCGCGCGCCCAGCGCCACCGCCTTGGCGATATCGCTGCCGCGGCGCACGCCGCCGTCGACCATGATTTCCAGCGAGCGTCCCAGTTCGGCCGCCACCTCCGGCAGGATTTCCAGCGGGCATGGCGCGCTTTCGAGCTGGCGGCCGCCGTGGTTGGACAGGACGATGCCGTCGACGCCGCGCGCCCGGGCGCGGCGCGCGTCGGCCAGCCCCTGGATGCCCTTGATGACGATGCGCCCGCGCCAGACGCGGCGCAGCCAGGCGACGTCGTCCCAGCTCAGCGCCAGGTCCATCTGGCGGCTGAGCGCCGAGGCCTGTTCGGTGATGTTCTCGCGCGCGTTGGAGCTGACGGCCAGGTTCTTCAGCTGCGGGCCGCCGTGGCGCAGCATGCGCCAGCACCAGCCCGGATGCGCGGCCAGGTCCAGCAGCAGGCGCGGCGACGGCCGCAGCGGCAGCTTGAAGCCGTTGCGCTTGTCGTGGTCGCGGTTGCCGTGGACCGGCACGTCCACGGTCAGGAACAGCACGGTATAGCCGTTCTGCCAGGCGCGGTCCATCAGGTGCTCGGCGATGCGGCGGTCGCGCTGCACGTAGAGCTGCAGCCAGAGCTCGCCGGAGGTCGCCGCGCGCACGTCTTCCAGCAGGGAAGTGGACGCGGTCGACAGCACGAAAGGCAGGCCGGCCCGGTGCGCGGCGCGCGCCAGGTGGACGTCGGCGTCGGGCCAGAACAGCCCGTTCAGGCCGGTGGGGCCGACGGCGGCCGGCATGGCGGCGGTGGCGCCCAGCAGCGGCGTTTCCAGCCGGCATTCGGAGACGTCGACCAGCACGTCCGGGCGGAATTCCAGCGCGGCGTAGGCCGATGCGTTGCGCGCCATCGTCAGGCCGTCCTCCGCCCCGCCTTCGAGGTAATCGAACGCCAGCCGGGGCAGGCGTTTTTGCGCGTGGCGCCGGTAGTCCATCACGCACGGCAGCATTGCAGTTCCTTGTTTTCCATGGCCTGGCGGTGTTTAAAATAAATCGAATACAGAATAATATAATTGTATTTCGATCATTTTGGGCGCCGCAATCCGGATCGCCACTAATCCGCGATTACGCCCGGCGCACGGGCCTGGGCGAGCGGCGCGCAAGCCTAGGACATACCCTAAAGTCAATTGCAATCCGATTATTTAAATCGAAAAGCAATTTAAGTAATCGTATGCTGTGCCCGAACGCGCTGGGACTCCAGCGCCCATCGGGACCACAGACATGACCAACGGCAACACCCTGCTAGACGCGCTGACCCAGGCCCTGGGCACGGACGCCATCCTCCACAGCGAAGCCGACATGGCCGGCTACACCGAAGACTGGCGCGGCCGCTACAAGGGCCCGGCGCTGTGCGTGGCGCTGCCCGGCAGCACGCAGCAGGTGTCCGAGGTGGTGCGCCTGTGCCACGCGCACGGCGCGCCGGTGCTGCCCCAGGGCGGCAACACCAGCCTGTGCGGCGGCGCCGTGCCCGCCGCCGGAGGCCGCCCGCCCGTGATCGTGAACCTGGCGCGCATGCGCCGCGTGCGCCGCGTGGACGCGGCCAACAATTCCATGGAAGTCGAGGCCGGCTGCGTGCTGGCCGCAGTGCAGGAAGCGGCGGCCGCGCAAGGCCGGCTGTACCCGATCAGCCTGGGCGCGGAAGGCTCGTGCCAGATCGGCGGCACCATCGCCACCAACGCGGGCGGCACCGGCGTGCTGCGCTACGGCAACACGCGCGACAACATCCTGGGGCTGGAAGTGGTGCTGCCCGACGGCTCCATCTGGGACGGCCTGACCGCGCTGCGCAAGAACAACACGGGCTATGACCTCAAGCACCTGTTCATCGGCGCCGAAGGCACGATGGGCATCGTCACCGCCGCCGTGCTGAAGCTGCATCCCCTGCCCAGCGCGCACGCCGTGGCCTGGCTGGCGCCGGACAGCCCGCAGGCCGCGCTGGACATCCTGGGCCTGTTCCAGCGGGCCTGCGGCTCGCGCCTGTCGGCCTTCGAAATGATCGACAGCAACCAGCTGGACGTGGTGATGGCGCACGTGCCGGGCCGCAAGAATCCGCTGCCCGGCGCCCATCCCTGGCACGTGCTGGTGGAACTGTCCGACACCGGCGACGACGCCGGATTGCAGGAACTGCTGCAACAGATCCTGGAGCAGGCCGCGTCCCAGGGCCTGTTGCACGACGCCGTGCTGGCCGCCAACGGCGCGCAGCGCGCCGCCCTCTGGGAAGTGCGCCACAGCGTGTCGGAAGGCAACAAGAAGGCCGGCGTGGGCCTGACCACCGACACCGCCGTGCCCGTATCCGCCGTGCCGCGCTTCATCGACGAAGCCACCCGGGCCGTGCGCGAACTGGCGCCGGGACTGCCGGTGTTGATCGTGGCGCACCTGGGCGACGGCAACGTGCACTTCATTCCGTTTTTCACCTTCGATGCCTGGAACGCGCTGCCCGACCGCGACGCGATGGCCGCCGCCATCCGGCGCGCGGTCAACGACGTGGCCGCGGCGCTGGGCGGCACCTTCAGCGCCGAACACGGCGTGGGCCGCAGCTCGCTCGCCGAAATGGCGCACTACAAGTCGCCGGTGGAGCTAGCGATGATGCGCGCGGTGAAACAGGCTTTCGATCCCGCCCAGCTTTTCAACCCCGGCCGCTTGCTGCCTTGAGCCGTTCTCAATCCGTAGGAGCCTTCCATGAAACCGATCTCCCATAACGCCTCGCGCCGCAACGCGCTCAAGACCGTGGCCGCCGGCGCCGCCGCTCTGGCCATGCCCATGATCTGGACGCCGTCGCGCGCGGCCTCCAAGCGCATCGTCGTGCGCGACGACGGCGGCATCTACAGCAAGGCCTACGGCGCCGTGTTCTACCGCCCGTTCACCGAGGCCACCGGCATCCAGGTGGTGGGCGTGCAGGCCAACGCCGAGCCCACCGCCCAGATCCGCAGCATGGTGGAGACCGGCAACTACACCTGGGACATGGCCAAGATCAGCCAGCCCGCCATCCTGATGCTGACCGAAGGCGGCAAGGTCTACCTGGAAAAGCACGGCCTGGAATCCGACCCGGTGGTGGCCAGCATTCCCAAGCAGTACATGTCGCCGTATGGCGTCGGCAACAACGTCTATTCCACCGTGCTGGCCTACCGCAAGGATGCGTTCCAGGGCCGCCGTGCGCCGGCGTCGTGGGCCGACTTCTGGGACGTGAAGAACATCCCGGGCCGCCGCGGCCTGCGCAAGCATCCGTTCGACACCATCGAGGAAGCGCTGATGGCCGACGGCGTGCCGACCGACAAGGTCTACCCCTGCGACATCGACCGCGCCCTGGCCAGCCTGGACAAGATCAAGCCCGCGGTGGAGGTGTGGTGGAACACCGGCGCCCAGGTCGAGCAGATGCTGGGCTCCGGCGAGGTCGACATGATCGCCACCTGGGTGTCGCGCGCGCAATCGGCCATCGCCAACGGCGCGCCGGTGGAGATCGTGTGGGACCAGAACATCTGGGGTTGCGACAATTGGTCGATCCTCAAGGGCACGCCCAACGCCGACGCCTGCCGCGAATTCATCAAGTTCGCCTCGGACCCCAAGCGCCAGGCCGCGCTGGTCGAGTATTTCGCGGCCGGCGTCACGCAGCCCGCCGCCTTCGACCACATCAAGCCCGAGGTGGCGCGCAATTGCCCGACCCACCCCGACAACATCAAGACGGGCCTGCACATCAACGCCGCCTACTGGCTGGAGAAGCAGCGCGACGTCATCGAGCGCTTCAACGGCTGGGTCCTGAAGTAATCCCTACCTCGTCGAACATCATGTCCTCCTCCAATCTGCAAATCTCGGGCCTGGGCAAACGCTATGGCGACTTCGTCGCCCTAGCCCCCACCCACCTGGACGTCGCGCGCGGCGAATTCCTGACGCTGCTGGGGCCGTCCGGCTCCGGCAAGACCACCCTGCTGAGCCTGATCGCGGGCCTGGCCCAGCCCGACGAGGGCCAGGTGCTGATCGACGGCGTCGACGTGACCTACGGCGCGCCGTACGAACGCGACATCGGCATGGTGTTCCAGAACTACGCGCTGTTCCCGCACATGAGCATCGAAGAGAACATCGCGTTCCCGCTGAAGATGCGCAAAGTGCCGGCGGCCGAAGCGCGCCGCCGCGCGATGGAGGCGCTGGAGATGGTGCGCCTGCCGCACGTCGCGGCGCGCCTGCCGCGCGAACTGTCCGGCGGCCAGCAGCAGCGCATCGCGCTGGCGCGCTGCATGGTCTACCGCCCCGCCATCATCCTGATGGACGAACCGCTGGGCGCGCTGGACAAGAAGCTGCGCGACCAGATGCAGCTGGAGATCAAGCGCATCCACCGCGAACTGGGCACGACCATCGTCTACGTGACGCACGACCAGGAAGAGGCGATGACCATGTCCGACCGCATCTGCCTGATGAACGGCGGCGCGATCGAACAGCTGGGCACGCCGGCCGACCTGTACTTCCGCCCGCGCACCCTGTTCGTGGCCGACTTCCTGGGCGAATCCAATCTGCTGCGGGGCGTGGTCGAATCGGCGGATGGCGACACCGTCTCGGTCAGGCTGGAACACCAAGGCGTGACCGGCCCCGCGCTGTCCAATGGCGCGCCGCTGCGCGCCGGCCAGAAGGTCACCGTGATGCTGCGCCCGCAGAACCTGCGCGTGAGCGGGGCCGGCGCCCAGGGCCCGGCCCTGGGCGGCAAGCTGCTGGACGTCATGGTCACCGGCAGCCTGACCAAGCTCTACCTGGACACGGGCGTGGCCGACGCGGCGCCCATCGTCGCCGCCCATCCGACGCAGCGGCAGGCCGAGCAGTACGCCATCGGCCAGCCGTTGTCGGTCAGCTGGCAGGCCGCCGACGCCGTCGCCATCCCGGAGTAAGCCCATGACGACCCTCGCCACTCCCCGCAAGCGCATGGGCCAGGGCCGCCGCCACTTCCTGATGGCGGCGCCGCTGGTCGTGCTGCTGCTGGTGCTGCTCATCTACCCGGTGGGCCAGCTGCTGCTGTTGAGCGTCTACGGCGACCAGGGCTTTTCGCTGACGCAGTACCAGCGGCTCTTCGACTCATCCGTGTACGTGAACGTGCTGCTGATCACGCTGAAGATCTCGCTGTGGACCACGTTCTTCTCGGTGGTCGCGGGCTACCCCGTGGCCTACCTGATCTCCAGCCTGTCGGCGCGGCGCAAGACCTCGCTGCTGTTCTGGGTGCTGCTGTCCTTCTGGACCAGCTTCCTGGTGCGCACCTTCGCCTGGGTGGTGCTGCTGGGACGCAACGGCGTGGTCAACCAGCTGCTGCAGGCGCTGGGCATCCTGGATGCGCCGGCCAACCTGCTCTACAACTTCGGCAGCGTGCTGGTGGGCATGGTGCACGCGCTGATGCCGCTGGCGGTGCTGACGATGCTGTCCGTCATGGAAAACATCGACCGCAACCTGCCGCGCGCCGCTTCCACGCTGGGCGCGCGTCCCGGCACGGCATTCTGGAAGATCTACTTCCCCTTGTCCATGCCCGGCGTGGCCGCCGCCGCCATCATGGTGTTCGTGACCGCCATCGGCTTCTTCATCACGCCGGCCCTGCTGGGCGGGCGCAAGGAAACGATGATCACCCAGATCATCATCGACCAGGTCCAGCAGACCATGAACTGGGAATTCGCCGGCGCGGTGTCGGTGCTGCTGCTGGTGGTGGTGCTGGTGGTGTTCGCCATCTACGACAAGGTGCTGGGCCTGTCGACCATGACCGGCGCCGCCTCGACCCGCGTGCGCGCCTCGGGCCGGGCGGGCCTGGGCCGGCGCGCCGGCGACGCGGCGCTGACGCTGCTGGCCGACGTCTCGGACCGCCTGTTCGGCCTCCTGCCCGGACGCCTGCGGCGCTCGGTGTCGGGCACCGGCCAGTCGCGCACGCTGTGGTGGATCGTGCTGCTGGTGCTGGCCTTCCTGTCGGCGCCGGCCTTCCTGATGATCCCGCTGTCGTTCGATGCCGGCTCGGGCCTGACCTGGCCGCCCAAGGGCTTCTCGCTGCAATGGTACGAACAGATGTTCACCTCGCCCGTGTGGATGCAGGCGATCACCCGTTCGCTCATCGTCGGCGTGGGCACCGGCCTGCTGGCCATGCTGATCGGCACCCCGGCCGCGTTCCTGCTGGTGCGCGCCAACATGCGCGGCAAGTCGGCCATGCTGGCCTTCGTGCTGTCGCCCATCGTGGTGCCGCGCATGATCATCGCCGTGGGCATGTTCTATTTCTTCGCCCGCGTTGGCCTGGTGGGGTCGGCCGTCGGCCTGATCCTGGCGCACACCGTCGTCGCCGTGCCCTACGTGGTGATCACCATGATGGCCGTGCTGCGCAACTACGACACGCGGCTGGACCTGGCGGCGCAAAGCCTGGGCGCCAGCCCCTGGGCCACGCTGCGCTTCGTCACCTTTCCGATCCTGGGCGCGGGCCTGATGTCGTCGTTCCTGTTCGCCTTCGCCACCTCGTTCGACGAACTGACCATCGCCCTGTTCGCGTCCGGCGGCCTGAACGCCACGCTGCCCAAACAGTTCTGGGACGAAGTGACCCTGCAGATCTCGCCCGTGATCGCCGCGGTCTCGACCTGCCTTTTCATCTTCATTGCCGTGCTGATCTGGCTGGCCGACCGGCTGCGCCGCCGCAGCCTGGCCAACTGATCCGCGCCCGTTTCACCTAACTGGATAGGTTTCATGCTGAACGCAACCCGACTGCGCGGAGTCTTCCCCGCCATCCCCACCCCCGTCAACGCCGACGACACCATCAACGCCGCCGCCGCGCAGGCCCTGATCGCCTACCTGCTCAAGCAGGGCATAGACGGCATCGTGCCGCTGGGCGGCACCGGCGAATACGGCGCGCTGGCCCGCGCCGAACGCATCCGCATGTGCAAGCTGACCGTGGACGCCGTACAAGGCCGGATTCCGGTGATCCCCGGGGTGCTGGACCCGGGCTTTCACGACGCGCTGCAGGCCGGCCAGGAATTCGCCGACGCCGGCGCCGACGCGCTGATGGTGCTGACTCCCTACTACACCACCCCCACCCAGGCCGGCATCCGCGAGTACTTCCTGCGCTACGCCGACGCCTCGCCGCTGCCGGTGATGATCTACGAGATCCCCTACCGCACCCGCATCGCCATCGCCCCCGAAGTGCTGCACGAACTTTCACGCCACGAGAACATCATCGGCATGAAGGCCTGCAACACCGACATGTACCACTTCCTGCGCACCGTGGCCGGCGTGGACGACTCCTTCGCCGTCTTCAGCGGCGAAGACACCCTGCTCCCCGTCCACCTGGCCGCCGGCGCAAAAGGCGGCATCGTCGTCACCGCCAGCCTGCTGCCCACCGCCTGGCGCAAGGTCTACGAACTCGCCTCCCAGGGCCACACCCGCGAATCGATGGCACTGCACCGCCGCCTGATCCCCCTGATGAACCTGGCCTTCGCCGAGACCAACCCCGGCCCGATGAAGTCGGTCATGGACCTGATCGGCGTAAACGCCCCCGAAGTCCTGGACCCCCTGGTCCCCCCCGCCGACGGCCTGCAGGCCGCGCTGCGCAAGGAACTGATTCCGCTGCTGAAGGAATTCGAGGGCATCAGCGCCTAATCCCTTACGCCTCCCGCCCAAACCAACCCACCACGGATGCCCATGGCAGCCGCCCGCGCGGCTGCCATGGGCGACCTACGAAGAAAAACCTACCTCGAATAAGCCGAAAACTTGGACTTGGAAATGGAAGTCGCCGCCACCTGCACATGAGGCGCCAACTCGGCCTCCACCCGGGCAACCGTCCACCGGGTCGTAGGCACGGCAATATTGATCGCAGCCACCGCCAACCCCCGATGATCGATCACCGGCGCCGCCACCGAAATATCCCCCAGCACCGTCTCGTTCACGATGATCGCGTACCCCTTCTCGGCCACGCGCCGCACCCGCTCCAGCAGCTTCTCCGGGTCCACCTCGGTATAAGGCGTAATCGGCTCCAGCCTGGTCTGCGCCAGGATCTCCCGCCGCTGCTCTTCCGACAGCCGTGACAGGATCGCCGTCCCCGACGCCGTGAAATAGGCCGGCAGCCGGCTCCCCACCGCGATATCCACATTCACCAGGTGGTGCCCCGGAAACCGCGCCACGAACACGATCTCGTGCCCGTCGAGCTCCTGCAGATTGGTGGTCTCGCCCAGCGTGCGGCTGATGTCCAGCAGATACGGCGAGGCCTTGTCGATCAGTTCGTTGGCGCGCACATAGTTGTACGAAAACTGCAGCACCTTCGGCGTCAGCCCGTAATTGCGCGTGTCGGGAATCCGGCGCAGATAGCCCAGCGTCTCCAGCGTATAGACCAGGCGCTGCGTCGCGCTGCGGTCCAGGCCCGACGCGCGGGCGATGTCGGCCAGCGTCATATGGCGCTTCGGACCGTCGAACGCATGCAGGACCTGGAAGGCCTTTTCGGTGGAGCCCACGAAGAGCGACGACCGGGTCTCGGTCGCCGCCCGCGTTTTTTCCGTATCGGCAGGGGGTTGATTGCGCACAGGAAACAGCCTATTCGAGTTCTAGGGATGCGGCGCGAGAAATCACGCACGGCCGATCGGGCCATGCGCAGTGCGCTAATATTAATTGTAATTCAATTATTAATAGCAGATTCCAATCAGTTTCCCTATCCGGCAGGGTCCTCCAAGGGCACGCCCGGCTGCGACGCCGAACGCGTGCCGGCCACCGGATGACAGGACTGCGGATGGTAGGTGTGCACCACCGACAGCTTCACTTGCTGGCTGCGGTTGCCCTGGGCGGCGTGCAGCGTGCGGCAATGGAAGAACACCACGTCGCCGGCCTGCAGCGCCGGACAGACCGCGCGCGCGATCCACCCGGCGTTGCGCGGCTCGTCGTCGCGGAAGAATTTCTGGGCGTCGAACTGCTCCGGCGCATACGAAGCCGCGTGCGATCCGGGAATGAAGGAAAGCCCGCCGTTCTCGCGGGTTTCCGGCCCCAGCGCCAGCCAGCAGGACACCAGGTCGGTGTCCGAGAACGACCAGTAGCGGATGTCCTGGTGCCAGCCCGTCAGGCTGCCATAGGCCGGATGCTTGGTCATCACGCAATTGTGGTGCACGGTGGACAGCACCGGCGTTTCGCCGAAATAGCGCCCCAGCCATCGTCCGATGCGCGGATCGGTGGCCCAGCGCGCGAACAGCGGATCGCGCGCGTAGGCGCCCAGCAGCCGCCTGACGGTCAGCCCGCCCTCGGCGGCGCGCGATTCGGGCGCGCCCGGATAGCGCAGGTCGGCCTCGTATTCGATGGGCGCGACGTGGTCGCGCAAATGGCGTTCGGCCACGGCGCGCAGCGCCGCCACCTGTTCGGGACTGGCGAACCCGCGCAGCACCACGAAGCCCTGCTCGCGCAGGACGGCGATCTGATCATCAATCAGTAATCCAGACATGTCGATCCTCAACCCGCATCACGAGCCGCAAGGCGTCTGCGTACCGGACAGGCGCCGGCATGCGCGGGGACGGCTAGATTACCAAAACCGCGTCCTAGGCCGCCGGCGGATTCACCCGGGCCGCGTCGCGCTCCTGCACCTCATGGTGCACCCATTCGCGCCATACGGCCACCAGCAGGGCCATCAGCACCGGGCCGACGAACAGGCCGACGATGCCCATGGTCTTCACGCCCCCCACCAGGCCGAAGAAGGTCGGCAGGAACGGCAGCTTGACCGGCCCGCCCACCAGGCGCGGACGCAGGGTCTTGTCGACGATGAAGAGTTCCACGCTGCCCCACACCATCAGCGCGATGCCCGCCACCACGTGGCCCGAGCCGACCAGGTACAGCGACACCAGCGTGAACGACAGCGGCGCGCCGCCCGGAATCAGGGCCATGAACCCGGTGACCACGCCCAGCAGCACCGGCGAGGGCACGCCCGCGATCCAGTAGGCGATGCCCAGCACCACGCCCTCGCCCAGCGCGATCAGGCCCATGCCGGTGACGGTGGAGTTGATGGTGGCCGGCACCACGCGCGAAAAGCGCAGCCAGCGCGCCGGCAGGATGCGCTCGCCCAGCACGTCGAGCTGCGCCACCATGCGGGTGCCGTCCTTGTAGACGAAGAACAGCGTGATCAGCATGAACAGCACGGTCAGCAGCAGCTGGAACACGTTGCCCGTGGCCGCCAGGATCATGCGGTAGATATTGCCCAGGTGCTCGCCGCTGACGGCCTCGACCAGCGCGCCCAGCGCGTGGGGCTCGCCGATATAGGTCGTCCAGTACTGGCCCAGGCGTTCGCCCACCACCGGCATCGAAGTGATCCAGGCGGGCACCGCCACGCCATGCCGGTTGGCCGCGATGGCCCAGGCGAAGAAGGCGCTGGCTTCCTTGATGGCGTAGGACAGCGCCAGCGACATCGGCACGATCAGCACCACCACCACCATCAGCAGCGCCAGCGAGGCGGCCAGCGTGGTGCGTCCGCCGCAGCGCGCCACCAGCCGCTGGTACAGCGGCCAGCTGGCCAGGCCTATGATCAGCGCCGCCAGCGCCGGCACCAGGAAGCCGCTAAGGAAATACACCCCCGCCAACAACACGAGCAGCAAAAGCCAACGGGCGATCAGGTAGGCGGGAAGTACGGGCTGCATGGAGCGGATCGACAGTAAGTTGTAAGGCTCAGACTGTCGGACTATACAGACGTTTCGTGCGATACGAGGGACACAAGGCCTGTATTTACTACGGGGTTACCCGTGCATACCGGGGCGGAACCGGCCTGCGGCGCCGCCCCGCGCCCGCGTTTACAGGGCGTATTCCGCCGCTTCCTCGCGCGCGCTGCGCCGGCGCGCCGGCGTGGCCGGCAGGGGCGCGCCCATGGCGGCGATGGCCTGCGAGGCCTGGCCGCGCGCATAGATGCCGCAGTGGGCGGCGGCGGGATCGTTTTCGTCGCGGCCGCTCAGCAGCGGGCAGCCGGCGAACAGTTCCGCCACCCAGTCGGAAAACGCGCGCACCTTGGGCGAGAGCTGCCGGCTTTGCGGATACAGCACCGAAATCGCCGTGGCGCTGGGTTTCCATTGGGGCAGCACCTCGATCAGTTCGCCCGCCTGCAGGTGCGGCAGCGCCATGAAGCGCGGCACCTGGATCAGGCCGAAGCCCTTGAGCCCGCAATCCAGGTAGGCGCCGGATTCGTTCACGGCCACCACGCCCTTCATGTCGACTTCCTGGTGCTTGCCGTCCACGTTGAAGTCCCAGGCGCAGTTGCGTCCGGTGCGGCTGGAGAAGTAGTGCACCGCCTGGTGGTCGCGCAGGGCTTCGATGGTCTGCGGCAGGCCGTGGCGCGCCACGTAGGCGGGCGCGGCGCAGGTGACGGTCTGCAGCGAACCGATGCGGCGCGCCACCAGGCTGGAGTCTTCCAGCTCGCCGCCGCGGATCACGCAGTCCACGGCCTCCTGCACCATGTCGACCGGACGGTCGCTCAGGCCCAGCACCAGCTCCACGTCGGGGTACTTGTCGTGGAAATCGCACAATGCGGGAATCAGGATGAGCCGCCCGATGGCCGTGGGCACGTCGATGCGCAGCCGGCCCTTCAGGCGCAGCGCCGCTTCCTGGAAACAGGCCTCGGTTTCTTCCACGTCGGCCAGGATGCGCACGCAATGCTGGTAATAGCCGGCGCCGTCCGGCGTCAGGCCGATACGGCGCGTGGTGCGGTTGAGCAGGCGCACGCCCAGCAGGCGTTCGAGGTTCTGGATGATGGTGGTAACGGTGGTGCGCGGGAGCGAGAGGCTGTCGGCCGCCCGGGTGAAGCTGTTGGCGTCCACGACGCGCACAAACACCTGCATAGCCTGAAAACGATCCATGGCGGCGGTGTCCTTGGGATAGACAAAAGGGGATGCGTGCAGCATAACCCGATTTCGCCGCCGATTAGTCGTTTATGCCGACTAGTGTTGCCGAAACATACGGGTTTATCCGCTGTCGCAAAACACTCAGAATGCAAACCATCTTGAAGTGCCCTTGCCGCCCGGCTCCCCCGCCCGGCACCCCGTAAGGGCATGTCGCTCCTCAGTTTCCGGCCATCGCAATGACCGCCCTTCCCCGGGCGCCACTGCCTGGAAGACGCGACAGCGTCTCATGCTGCACCGCAGCATGACTACCGGCTCCCGAGGGGCGGCATTGCCCAGGGAACGCCGCAAGCCGCCTCCCGTTCCGCAGGCGCCCGGCAGGCACTCCGCCCCGATACCACTTGAGGAAACACCATGCTTTCGCGTCATCGTATTGCTGTGCTCGCCGTTTTCGCAGCCGTCATCGCGGCCGGCGGCGGTTATGCCCTGTTCCGCGCCCCCGCGGGGGCCAACGCCGCCCAGGCCCAGGCCGCTCCCACGGCCACGCCGGTGGAGGTGGCCGAGGTCGTCAACAAGACCATCGTGGACTGGCAGCGCTATTCCGGCCGGCTCGAAGCCATCGACCGCGTCGACATCCGCCCGCTGGTGTCCGGCACGCTGACCGCCGTGCACTTCCAGGACGGCAGCATCGTCAAGAAGGGCGACGTGCTGTTCACGATCGACCCGCGCCCCTACGAGGCCGAAGTCAACCGCGCCGCCGCCGCCCTGACCGCCGCCAAGGCCCGCGTCTCCTACACGGCCAGCGAACTGGCGCGCGGCCAGCGGCTGCTGGCCGACAACGCCATCGCCCGCCGCGACTTCGAGGAAAAGCAGAACGCCGCGCGCGAAGCCGCGGCCAATCTGCAGGGCGCGCAGGCGGCTTTGGACTACGCCAGGCTGAACCTGGGCTACACCCGCATCGAGGCGCCGGTCGACGGGCGCGTGTCGCGCGCCGAAGTGACGGTGGGCAACGTGGTGGCGGCCGGCGCCACCTCGGTGCCGCTGACCACGCTGGTGTCGGTGTCCAAGATGTACGCCTCCTTCGACGTGGACGAGCAGACCTTCCTGCGCTACGTGAATCCGGTGCGCAACGGCGGCGGCGGCGGCGCCGTGCCCGTGGAGCTGGGCCTGGCCAACGAGGAAGGCTATTCGCGCAGCGGCGTGGTGCATTCGGTGGACAACCGCCTGGACGCCACCTCCGGCACCATCCGCGTGCGCGCCGAGTTCGACAACGCCGACGGCTCGCTGCTGCCGGGGCTGTACGCCCGCGTGCGCCTGGGCGGCAGCGAACCGCGCGAGGCCGTGCTGATCGACGAACGCGCCATCGGCACCGACCAGGACAAGCGCTACGTGCTGGTGCTCGACGACAAGAACCACGCCGTCTACCGCCAGGTCAGGCTGGGTGCCAACCAGGACGGCCTGCGCGTGGTCGATTCCGGCCTGGCCGCCGGCGAGCGCATCGTCGTCAACGGCCTGCAGCGCATCCGCCCGGGCGACGCCGTCACCCCCACCGTCGTCCCCATGAACGTGGCCCAGCGCAAGCCGGTCGCCACCGCCTCGGCCGCCCGCCAGTAAGCGGCCCGAACCATCAGGCGCAACGAGAACGTCCATGAATATCTCGAAATTCTTCATCGACCGGCCGATCTTCGCCGGCGTGCTGTCCGTCCTGGTGCTGCTGGCGGGCCTGCTGGCCATGTTCCAGCTGCCCATCTCCGAGTATCCGGAAGTGGTGCCGCCGTCGGTCGTGGTGCGCGCGCAGTACCCCGGCGCCAACCCCAAGGTCATCGCCGAGACCGTCGCCTCGCCGCTGGAGGAATCCATCAACGGCGTCGAGGACATGCTGTACATGCAGTCGCAGGCCAACAGCGACGGCAACCTGACGCTGACGGTCAACTTCAAGCTGGGCGTCGATCCCGACAAGGCCCAGCAACTGGTGCAGAACCGCGTGTCGCAGGCGCTGCCGCGCCTGCCGCCGGACGTGCAGCGCCTGGGCGTCACCACGGCCAAGAGCTCGCCCACGCTGACGCTGGTGGTGCACCTGATCTCGCCCAACGACCGCTATGACATCACCTATCTGCGCAACTACGCGATCCTGAACGTCAAGGACCGCCTGGCGCGCATCTCGGGCGTGGGCGAAGTGACGGTGTGGGGCTCGGGCAATTACTCCATGCGCGTGTGGCTGGACCCGCAGAAAGTGGCCCAGCGCGGCATGACCGCCGGCGAGGTGGTGGCCGCCATCCGCGAACAGAACGTGCAGGTCGCCGCCGGCGTGATCGGCGCCTCGCCCACGCTGGGCGACGTGCCGCTGCAGCTCAACGTCAATGCGCGCGGCCGCCTGCAGACCGAGGACGAATTCCGCGACATCATCCTGAAGACCTCGCCGGACGGCGCCGTGACCTACCTGTCCGACGTCGCCCGCGTGGAACTGGACGCCCAGGAATACGGCCTGCGCTCGCTGCTGGACAACAAGCAGGCCGTCGGCATGGGCATCATGCAGTCGCCCGGCGCCAACGCGCTGGACGTCTCCACCAAGGTGCGCGCGGCCATGGCCGAGCTGGCCCAGGACTTCCCGCCGGGCGTGGAATACCGCATCGAATACGACCCCACCCAGTTCGTCAGCGCCAGCATCGAGGCGGTGGTGCACACCCTGCTCGAAGCCATCGCGCTGGTGGTGCTGGTGGTGATCCTGTTCCTGCAGACCTGGCGCGCCTCCATCATCCCGCTGCTGGCCGTGCCGGTCTCCATCGTCGGCACCTTCGCGCTGCTGCTGATCTTCGGCTACTCGATCAACGCGCTGTCGCTGTTCGGCATGGTGCTGGCCATCGGCATCGTGGTCGACGACGCCATCGTGGTGGTCGAGAACGTGGAGCGCAACATCGCGGCCGGGCTCACGCCGCGCGAGGCGACCTACCGCGCCATGCGCGAAGTCAGCGGGCCCATCATCGCCATCGCGCTGACGCTGTGCGCGGTGTTCGTGCCGCTGGCCTTCATGACCGGCCTGACCGGGCAGTTCTACAAGCAGTTCGCCATGACCATCGCCATCTCGACGGTGATCTCGGCCTTCAACTCGCTGACCCTGTCGCCGGCGCTGTCGGCCATCCTGCTCAAGGGCCACCACGAGAAGCCCGACTGGCTGACCCGCGGCATGAACCGCGTGTTCGGCCGCTTCTTCGACTGGTTCAACCGCATGTTCGGCCGCGCCTCCGAATCCTACGGCACCGGCGTGGCCGGCGTGATTCGGCGCAAGGCCGGCGCGATGGGCGTGTACGCCGTGCTGGTGGCCGCCACCCTCGGCGTCTCGTACCTGGTGCCGGGCGGCTTCGTGCCCGCGCAGGACAAGCAGTACCTGATCGGCTTCACGCAGCTGCCCAACGGCGCCTCGCTGGACCGCACCGACGCGGTGATCCGGCGCATGAGCGACATCGCCCTGAAAGAGCCCGGCGTGCAGAGCGCGATCGCCTTTCCCGGCCTGTCGATCAACGGCTTCACCAACAGCTCCAGCGCCGGCATCGTGTTCGTGATGCTCAAGCCCTTCAACGAGCGCAAGAGCGCCGCGCTGTCGGGCGACGCGATCGCGGCCTCGCTGAACCAGAAGTTCGCGGCCATCCAGGATTCCTTCATCGCGGTGTTCCCGCCGCCGCCGGTGATGGGCCTGGGCACGCTGGGCGGCTTCAAGTTCCAGATCGAGGACCGCGGCGCCGCCGGCTACGCCGAATTGGACAAGGCCAAGGCCGCCTTCCTGGCCAAGGCGCGCCAGACGCCCGAGCTCGGCCCGGCCTTCTCCAGCTACGAGATCAACGTGCCGCAGCTCGACGTGGACCTGGACCGCGTCAAGGCCAAGCAGCTGGGCGTGCCCGTGACCGAAGTGTTCGACACCATGCAGATCTACCTGGGCTCGATGTACGTCAACGACTTCAACCGCTTCGGGCGCGTGTTCCAGGTGCGCGCGCAGGCCGACGCGCCGTTCCGCGCGCACGCCGACGACATCCTGCAGCTCAAGACCCGCAACAACGCCGGCGACATGGTGCCGCTCTCGTCGCTGGTCACGGTCAAGCAGACCTTCGGCCCCGAAATGGTGGTGCGCTACAACGGCTACACCGCCGCCGACATCAACGGCGGCCCGGCGCCCGGCTACTCGTCCGACCAGGCGCAGGCCGCGGCCGAGCGCGTGGCCGCCGAGACCCTGCCGCGCGGCATGAAGATGGAATGGACCGACCTGACCTACCAGCAGATCCTGGCGGGCAACGCCGGCCTGTGGGTGTTCCCGATCAGCGTGCTGCTGGTGTTCCTGGTGCTGGCCGCGCTGTACGAAAGCCTGACGCTGCCGCTGGCCGTGATCCTGATCGTGCCCATGAGCATCCTGGCCGCGCTGACCGGCGTCTACCTGACCGGCAACGACAACAACATCTTCACGCAGATCGGCCTGATGGTGCTGGTGGGGCTGTCGGCCAAGAACGCGATCCTGATCGTGGAATTCGCGCGCGAACTGGAGATGAACGGCCGCGGTCCGCTGGAAGCCGCCATCGAGGCCAGCCGGCTGCGCCTGCGCCCCATCCTGATGACCTCCATCGCGTTCATCATGGGCGTGGTGCCGCTGGTGCTGTCCTCCGGCGCCGGCTCGGAAATGCGCCACGCCATGGGCGTCGCGGTGTTCTTCGGCATGCTGGGCGTGACGCTGTTCGGCCTGTTCCTGACGCCGGTGTTCTACGTGCTGCTGCGCACGCTGGGCGGCAAGCCGCTGCACTCGGCCGCGCCGCACGAGGCCCCCGTCTGCGTGCCGCACCTGGACCCGCAAGCGCCGCCCGCTCCGCAGCCCCACGCCTGAGTTCTCAAGAGATTAGCCATCATGATCCAAAGACTGACCCGCGGTTCCGCCCTGCTTGCCCTCCTGCTCGCGCTGGCCGGCTGCGCGGTGGGCCCGACCTACGAGCGGCCCTCGGCCGCCGTGCCCGCGGCCTACAAGGAAGCCGCCCTGCCCGCCTCCGAGGCCGGCACCTGGAAACCCGCCGAGCCCTCGGAAGAGGCGCTGCGCGGCGCCTGGTGGAAGGTATTCAACGACGAAGGCCTGAACCGGCTGGAAGAAGAAGCCCAGCGCGCCAACCAGAACCTGCAGGCCGCCGCCGCGCGCCTGACCCAGGCGCGCGCGCTGCAGCGCGAAGCCCGCTCGGGCTTTTTCCCCACGCTGGACGCCGCCTTCGGCCCCAACCGCCAGCGTCCCTCGGCCGTCTCGCAAGGCCTGCCCGACGGCGCCGACACCAGTCCGGTGACCACCTGGCGCGCCCAGGGCATGGTCTCTTACGAGGCCGACCTGTTCGGCCGCGTGGCCTCGACCTACGACGCCGCCAGCGCCGACGCCCAGCAAAGCGAAGCGCTGTACCGCTCGGTGCTGCTGGCGCTGCAGGCCGACGTCGCCACCACCTACTTCCTGGTGCGCGAACAGGACGCCGAATCGCAGCTCTACCGCCAGACCGTCAAGCTGCGCATGGACACGCTGCAACTGATCCAGCGCCGCTACGACGCCGGCGACATCAGCGAACTGGACCTGGCCCGCGCCAAGACCGAACTGGCCAGCGCGCAATCGGAAGCGCTCGGCATCGAACGCCGCCGCGCCGCGTCCGAGCATGCGCTGGCGGTGCTGCTGGGCCGCGCGCCGTCGGAATTCACCATGCCGCCGCAGCCGATCCAGAAAGTGGCGCTGTCCATCCCGGCCGGCCTGCCGTCGGCCCTGCTTGAGCGGCGCCCCGACATCGCCGCCGCCGAACGCGCGATGGCGGCCGCCAACGCCCGCGTCGGCGCGGCCAAGTCGGCGTTCTTCCCGCGCCTGGACATCACCGGCGCCTTCGGCTATGAGTCCTCGGAACTGGGCGACCTCTTCCAGTGGTCCAGCCGCACCTTCCTGCTCGGCCCGCTGGTCGGCGCCGCGCTGTCCATGCCGATCTTCGACGGCGGACGCCGCCAGGCCGGCCTGGACCGCGCCCGCGCCGTCTACGAGGAAGACGTCGCCAGCTATCGCCAGACCGTGCTCAACGCCTTCCGCGAAGTGGAAGACAACCTGGCCAACCTGCGCATCCTGGCCGACCAGACCCGCGCCCAGGACGCCGCCGTCGAATCCGCCGCGCGCGCCGCCCGGCTCTCGCACACCCAGTATCGCGAAGGCTCCATCAGCTACCTCGACGTGATCGAAGCCGACCGCAGCGTGCTGCTGCAACAGCGCGTGGCGGTGCAGCTCAGCGGCGAACAGGCGCGCTCGGCGGTAGGCCTGATCCGCGCCATCGGCGGCGGCTGGGACAACCCCGTGCCGCCGGAGCAGGTGGCGGCGAAGTAGGCGCGAGCGGTCGGTCCGGGTCGAAAACCAGCAGTCCCTTTTTGGCAAGACGATCCAGGTCTTTTTTAGCAAGCACCTTTATCCGACCGATTCGTCATCGCCTGGCTGTGACCCGGCTAAATATGACCGCCAAACACTGCCCGGTTGAGGCAACATCGGATTTTGCAGACATGGAGAGCGCAGCATGACTGAGACATTCACTGAATTCGATCCCGCCGACTACCTCGCCAGTCCCGAGGCCATCGTGGAGTTCATGACCGACGCCCTGGAAACGGGCGACGCTGGCTATATCGCCAAGGCCATGGGTGTGGTCGCGCGCGCCAAAGGCTTGCCGTCATGAAGGCGCTGGGAATCGACATGGCCGTGCGCCCGCAGGGCATTTGAAACCCAGTCCGGGTCGCGCAAACGGCGCCGGGACGGGTTTCCCACAGGAAGGACTCAAGGTAAAATTCTGCACAGAATTCTGTAAACACTGTTCGAGAGGTGGATCATGGCCTTTTCTGCTCGCGATGTGGTGCCATTCACCCAGGCCCGCGCCAATCTGTCCGAGTTGGCAGAGCAGGCCAAGGCGGGCGCCGAGAAAATCATCACCAAGAACGGCGAAAGCTACGTCGCGCTAATCGACTCCGACCGACTGGACTACTACCACCGGTTGGAGCGCGAGCGTATCCACCTGCTAATGATCGAAGATGCCAAGCGCGGTTTGGCGGATATTGAGGCAGGACGCACGCACGAAGCTGACACCGCCATAGCTCGCCTTCAGCAGCGCCGCGCCGAAACCGGCAAAGCGGCTAAAAAGCGTGGCTGAAAAGGCTTACCGGGTCGAACTGACCACAAGCTTCCTGGAGCGGCTGGAAAGCATAGAAGCATTCCTGGTCGATGCAGATGCCGCATTTGCATTCGATCACTTGCTCAACGAACTTCGCACCACGGTCATCCCAAACCTTGCGCGATTTCCGCGCGTCGGTCGGCGTTATCTGGACAATCCACCTCAGTCCGCCGAAGCGCTGGCTCAACTTGCTGCCTTACCGATGGGCGCCGCAGATGCGCTACGCGAATACCTGCATGGCGACTACCTGCTGCTTTACGCATGCGTCGAGGCCGATGCCACGGCGTACCTGCTGTCCATTCGTCACCATCGCCAGCTTTCCTTCGATTTCGCCCGGCTGTGGCCAAGCTCGACCTGACCGCCCGACACGTTCCCGCGCTACCCTCACCGCCGCCGCTCCAGATAACGCCGCGCCATCTGGTACCCGACGAACACATAAAAGCCGTTGCAATTCAGCACCAGCCAGGCGCCCAGTCCGCCCAGCAGCGCCACCACCGGGCCGACCGCGTGCATGTCGCCCTGCATCCAGGCGATCACGCCCAGCAGACCGACGACGATCAGGCCCAGGGCCAGCCGCCTGAGCAGCACCAGGCCGTATGCGTAGCCGCCCATGAACGAGACCACGCCGATCGCCAGGGCCAGCGCCATACAGGCACAGACCAGCACCAGCGCGAAGGCCGCCAGCGCCGATCCTGCGCCATGCAGCAGCAGGTCCAGCAGCCCGATCCCCACGCCCAGCCCGCCGGTCATCACCAGCACCGCCAGCGCCAACGGCGACCACATGCCCGGCGGCGCGCGGTAGGCGTCCATGGCCTCGACGAAGCGGTGCATCGCGGCCGAGGCGGCCGGGTCTTCGCGTCCGGACAAGGCAGCCTCCAGCCTGCGGCATTGCGCGATCAGCGCGTTCAGGCCCGCGGCCGGGCGGTCCATCACACCCTCGCCGCGCCCGAAGCGTGTTCCGCGACGGTATTGCGCAGCGCGGCCATGGCCTGCTGCACCGCGAGCGGGCGGAACTGGTCCTCGCGCCAGTACATCGCCACCGAGCCGAAGCCGGACAGCCGCACCGGAATGACGCGCATGGCCCGCATCTGCGTGAACCGCAGCGCGGCGCGATGCGAGGCCACGCCTATCATGTCGCTGTTGTTGATGAGGGTGAGGTTGACGGTCACCGAATTGGATTCCACGTGATCGGGCGGCGGCGCCTGCCCCGCCGCCGCCAGCGCCGCGTCCACGGCGTTGCGGATCGGCGTGCCCTTGGGCCAGAGTATCCAGCGATACGAAAGCAGGTCCTGCCAGGACGGCTGCTCGATCGAGAACAGCGGATGGCGCGGCCGCGCCACCAGGTGGATGGGCTCCAGGTACAGGGCCTCGAAGCGGATGGCGGGGTCGTGGTATTCGGGCGCGGAGCGGCCCACCACGATGTCCAGGTCGCCCTGCGCCAGCTGGCCCAGCAGCAGGTCGGTGGTGCCCTCGACCAGTTTGACGCGCGCCTGCGGCATACGCTCCAGCAGTTTCAGGACCGCCAGCGGCACGGTGTCCGAGGCCGATGCGCCGGACGCGCCGATCACCACCCGGCCGCCGCCGCCTTCGCGCAGCGCCGCCATGTCCGCGCTGGCGCGGTCGAGCTGGGCCTCGACCCGCTGCGCGTGCGCGATCAGCACGTCGCCGTGCGGCGTCGGCCGCAGGCCGCGGGCGTGGCGTTCGAACAGCGGCAGCCCGATGTCGTCTTCCAGATCCTTCAGCCACTTGGACAGGCCCGGCTGCGTGGTGTTGAGCATCGCGGCCGAGTGGCTGATGTTGCGGGTCTGGGCCAGGCTGAGCAGCATTTTCAGATTGCGCAGGCGCAATCGATGGGTCCAGTCCATACAGGCCCTCGTTTGTCTCGGTATGTATATTCTTCTTTGTATGGATAATAAGATAAATTCATTTCAAAACACATAGCTGCCTTGCGCATAATCGTTTCCATATAAGGACACAGCCGCCACACGAGCGGCCCGGCGCCCGCCGGATATTCCGGAGACGAGACATGCAAGACGGCCGCCTTCCCGCCGCCGATCGCGCCGCGTATTACGCGCGCATCGCCAAGAAGAACATGGCTCCCCTGTGGGAGTCGCTGCACAACCTGGTGCCGCGCGAACCCGCGCCGCGCTGCGTGCCGGCGATCTGGAAATACGATGAAGTGCGCGACGACGTCATGGCCTCGGGCTCGCTCATCAGCGCCGAGGAAGCGGTGCGGCGCGTGCTGATCCTGGAAAACCCCGGCCTGCCCGGCCAGGCCAGCATCACGCAAAGCCTGTACGCCGGCCTGCAGCTGATCCTGCCCGGCGAAATCGCGCCCAGCCACCGCCACACGCAATCGGCGCTGCGCTTCATCGTCGAAGGCCGCGGGGCCTACACGGCCGTCAATGGCGAACGCACCACCATGCACCCGGGCGACTTCATCATCACGCCCTCCTGGACCTGGCACGACCACGGCAACGCCGAGACCGCCGAGGGCGGCGAGCCGGTGGTGTGGCTCGACGGCCTGGACATCCCGCTGCTGCGCTTCCTGGACGCGGGCTTCGCCGAGAACTATCCCGCCGCCACCCAGCCCGTGACCCGCCCCGAAGGCGACAGCATGGCGCGCTACGGCCACAACATGATGCCGGTGCGCCACCAGGCCGCCGGCGGCACCTCGCCCATCTTCAACTATCCCTACGAGCGCAGCCGCGAGGCGCTGGACCAGCTCTACCGCCACGGCGAGCTCGACCCCTGGGACGGCGTGAAGCTGCGCTACCTGAATCCGGCCACCGGCGGCTATCCGATGCCGACGATGGCGACCTTCATGCAGCTGCTGCCGGCCGGCTTTCAGGGCAAGCCCTACCGCAGCACCGATTCCACCGTCTATAGCGTGGTCGAGGGCCGCGGCACCGCCCGCATCGGCGAGCAGGAGTTCCACTTCGGTCCGCGCGACGTGTTCGTCGCGCCGTCGTGGGCGCCGGTGGAGCTGGCCGCGCTGGAAGACGCCACGCTCTTCAGCTACTCCGACCGTCCGGTGCAGGACGCGCTAGGCGTCTGGCGCGAAGCCCGCAACGGCTGAGATTTTCCTCGCCGCCGCGCCCGGCGCGCCGGCGGCGGCCTTCCCGTATCCGTATCCATTCCTTGGGTGATCCATGTCTTACGTCTTCGATCCCGCCGCTCCCGTCGCCGTGCCCGTGGCCGGCAGCGACCAGCGCTTCCCGGTGCGCCGCGTCTATTGCGTGGGCCGCAACTACGCCGCCCACGCCCGCGAAATGGGCTTCGATCCCGACCGCGAACCGCCGTTCTTCTTCTGCAAGCCGGCCGACGCCGTGGTGCCGGTGGCCGAAGGCAGCACGCTCACGCTGCCCTACCCGCCCGAGACCGCCAACTTCCACTATGAGATCGAACTGGTGGCGGCCATCGGCCGCGGCGGCGCGGACATCCCGGTCGAACAGGCGCTCGAACACGTCTGGGGCTATGCCGTGGGCCTGGACATGACGCGCCGCGACCTGCAGATGAAAATGCGCGAAGCCGGCCGCCCCTGGGAACTGGGCAAGGCCTTCGACCAGAGCGGCCCCATCGGCCCGCTGCACCCCGCCGCCTCGGTGCCCGACATCGGCCGCGCCGCCATCTGGCTGCAGGTCAACGGCGCCGACAAGCAGCGCAGCGACATCGGCAAGCTGATCTGGTCGGTCGCCGAAACGGTCTCCTATCTTTCCCGCTACTTCCGCCTGGAGCCCGGCGACCTGATCTACACGGGCACGCCCGAGGGCGTGGGCCCGGTGGTGCGCGGCGACCGCATGGTCGGCGGCGTCGACGGCCTGGGCACGCTCAGCGTGCAGGTGGCGTAGCCATGAAAACAGATACCGATGTGGTCATCATCGGTGCCGGGGTCGGCGGCCTGGTCCTGGCGCTGAGCCTGCACCAGGCCGGCATCGCCTGCCGCGTCTATGAGGCGGTGCGCGAAATCAGGCCCTTGGGCGTGGGCATCAATCTGCTGCCCCACGCCACGCGCGAGCTGGACGAACTGGGCCTGCTGCCCGTGCTCGACCGCATCGCCGTGCGCACGCGCGAATCGGTGTTCTACACGCGGCACGGGCAATTCATCTACAGCGAGCCCGCCGGCATCGACGCCGGCTATGACTGGCCGCAATATTCCATCCACCGCGGCGATCTGCAAATGGCGCTGCTGGGCGCCGTGCGCGAGCGCCTGGGCCACGATAGCGTGGTCGTCGATGCGCGCTGCACCGGCGTGGAACAGGACGCCGATTCCGTCACGGCGCGCTTCCAGGACAACGACGGCAATGCCCTGCCCCCGGTGCGCGGCCGCATCGCGGTGGGTTGCGACGGCATCCACTCGGCCCTGCGCAAGCAGCTTTATCCGCAGGAAGGCGCCCCGCGCTATTCCGGCGTGAACATGTGGCGCGGCACCACGCGCTGCAAGCCCTTTCTGTCCGGCGCCAGCATGGTGCGCGCCGGCTGGCTGTCCACCGGCAAGATGGTGATCTATCCGATCCGCGACAACATCGACGCGGCGGGCAACCAGCTGGTGAACTGGGTGGCCGAGATCGAGGCTGCCGAACCCGCCGTGCGCGACTGGAACCGCAGCGGCCGGCTGGAAGACTTTTTCCCGGCTTTCGCCGACTGGCATTTCGACTGGCTGGACGTCGCGCGCCTGATCCAGGACGCCGACTCGATCCTGGAATATCCGATGGTGGACCAGGACCCGCTGCCCACCTGGACGCGCGGCCGCATGACCCTGCTCGGCGACGCCGCCCACCCCATGGTGCCGCGCGGCTCCAACGGCGCCGGCCAGGCCGTGGTCGACGCCCGCTACCTGACCGGCCAGCTCAAGCGCGTCGGCCTGGAGCCCGAAGCCTTGCAGCACTACGACCGCGTCCGCGTCGAGGCCACCGCCCGGGTCGTGCTGACCAACCGCAGCAACCCGCCCGACGCGATCCTGCGCGAAGTCCACCTGCGTTCGGCGGACCGGCCCTACGCCAGGATCGAAGACGTCATCGGCCGCGAAGAACTGGAAGGAATATCGCGCCGCTACAAGGAGGTGGCGGGCTTCGACCCGGCCGCGCTGAAAGCGCGGCCTCCCTACGTGTAGTACGCGCCCCAAGCCGGCGCCCGACCGGCCGAAAGAATGGAGACGAACCATGCGCAAGCTCATACGCATCCTGGCCACGGCGGCAGTCGCTTTCGGCTGCGCCGCCGGCCACGCCGCATCCTGGCCTGAGCGCCCGGTCACGCTGATCGTGCCCTTCACGCCGGGCACCGGCATCGACCTGATCGCCCGCCAGCTGGCCGCCAGCCTGCCGCGGACGCTGGGCCAGCCGGTCGTGGTCGAAAACCTGGCGGGCGCCAGCGGCAACATCGGCACCGAAAAAGCGGCGCGCGCCGCCCCCGACGGCTACACCTTCCTGGTGACGGTGAACACGTTTGTCATGAACAGCAGCCTCTACAAGGGCAAGCTGCGGTTCGACCCGCTGAAGGATTTCGCGCCCGTGGGCCTGACATCCTGGGGCTCCCTGCTGCTGGTGACGCATCCTTCCAATCCCGCCAACACGGTTGCCGACGTGGTCCAGGCAGCCAAGGCCGCGCCCGGCAAGCTCAGCTACGGAACGCCGGGCGTGGGCACGCCCCATCACCTGTCGATGGCGCTGTTCCTGGACCGCACCGGCGCCGCCATGCTGCACGTCCCCTACAAAGGCACCTCGGGCGCGGTCACCGACATGCTCGGCGGCCGGCTGGACTATATGTTCCTGCCGGTGCACGTGGCGCTGCCGCAGGTACAGGCCGGGAAGCTCAAAGTGATCGCCACCGGCAGCCCCAGGCGCCTGCCGCAGCTGCCCGACACGCCCACCCTGACCGAGGCCGGCCTGCAAGGCGCGGACGTGGACATGTGGTACGGCGTGCTGGCGCCCCGGGGCACGCCGGCGGCCATCCTCGACCGCATGAACCGCGAGATCAACGGCATCCTCAAGACACCGGCCACCGCCGCCGCATTCGATGCGCAGGGCATGGTCCCCGCCACCTCGACCCCGGCCGAGTTCGGCGCCCTGATCGCCCGCGACGCCAAACGTTGGGACGACGTCGTCGCCCGAACCGGAATCACCGCGCAATAGCGGCGCGGGCCCCGATCCTTCCACGGACCACCCACTCGACCCTACCCATCCCATGCAACTCCACAGCTTCTTCAACAGCTCCACCTCCTACCGCGTGCGCATCGCGCTGGCGCTCAAGGGGCTGCCCTACGACTACCTGGCCGTGAACCTGCGCAAGCTGGAACAGCGCGGCGCCGACTACGTGGCCCTGAATCCTTCGGCCGGCGTGCCGCTGCTGGTCGACGGCGAGTTCCGGCTGTCGCAGTCGCTGGCCATCATCGACTACCTGGACGCCACGCATCCCGAGCCGCGCCTGATCCCGGCCGACACCGTGCAGCGCGCGCGCGTGCTGGAGCTGTCCGACGCCATCTCCTGCGACATCCATCCCGTCAACAACATGCGCATCCTGCGCTATCTGAAGGACGTGCTGGGCGCGACCGAGGAGCAGAGGAACGACTGGTACCGGCACTGGATCGCCGAAGGCCTGGGCGCCGTGGAGGCGCTGCTGGCCCGCCACGGCCACGGCGCGTACTGCTTCGGCGACGCGCCGACGCTGGCCGACTGCTGCCTGGTGCCGCAGGTGGCGAACGCCCAGCGCATGGGCTGCGACCTGTCGCCCTACCCGCGCGTGCTGCGCGTCCACGAACACTGCAACGCGCACCCGGCCTTCCAGCAGGCCGCGCCGGCGCGCCAACCGGACTACATCCAGTGATGACGAACCGGGAACCCGACGCCCAGGGCGCGCCTACACCGATCCCGCCTACCGGCCGCTGTGCGCCACGCTGGCCGAGGTGCGCGCCAACATCGACCGGCTGGACGAGGAGATCGTGAAGCTGATCGCCGAACGCGCCATGTACGTCAAGGACGCCGCGCGCTTCAAGCGCGACGCCTTCCAGGTCAGCGCGCCGGCCCGCCAGGCCCAGGTCTACGACAAGGCGCGACGGCTGGCCGTGACGCACAACCGGGGCTTCGCCAATCTGGAACAGGTGGTCGACGCCACCTACCGCGCGATGGTCGCCGCCTTCATCGCCAACGAGCAGACGTACTTCGACACCATGCAAGACCTGGGAGGAGACACCCATGCCTGAGTTCTCGACGCCGGCCGCCCCCGCCCTACCCGTGCGCCGCATCGCCCGCCGCGCGCTGGCGCTGGCGCTTGCCGCCCTGGCGCCGCTGGCCGCGGCGCATGCGCAAACCTGGCCGGCCCAGCCGCTCAAGGCCATCGTGCCGTTCGGCCCGGGCTCCAGCCCCGACCAGGTGGCCCGCATCGTCGGCGAGAAGGCCGGCGCCATTCTGGGCCAGGCCATCGTCATCGAGAACAAGCCGGGCGCCAGCGGCAACATCGGCACCTACGCCATCGCCAACGCCAAGCCCGACGGCTACACCTTCGGCGTGTCCATCACGGGGCCGCTGGTCAACAACACGCTGCTTTTCGACAAGCTGCCCTACGCGCCGGCCACCGACCTGTCGCCGCTCACGCTGGCGGTGCACCAGCCCAACGTGCTGGTGGTGCCCGCCGCGGCCGGCATCGGCAGCGTGGGCCAGCTGCTGCAGGCGCTCAAGCAGAACCCCGACAAGTACAACTTTCCGTCGCCGGGCGCGGGCACGGTTTCGCACCTGGCCGTGGAACTGATGCTGCAGCAAATCGGCGCGCGCGCCACCCACGTTCCCTATCCGTCCTCGCCGGCCGCGCTCAGTTCGCTGCTGTCGGGCGATACGCAATTCGCCGCGCTGCCGCCCATCGCCGTCATGCCCATGGTGAAGGACGGCCGCCTGAAGGCGCTGGCCGTCACCTCCTCCAAACGCTCGGCCCTGCTGCCCGACATCCCGACGCTGGCCGAGGCCGGCGTGCCGGACATCGAAGGCTCGGCGTGGATCGGTTTCGTGATCTCGTCCCGGACGCCCGCCGACGTGCGCAAGAAGCTGTCCGACGCCCTGATCCAGGCAGTGCGCGACCCTGAAGTCGCCAAGCGGCTGCAGGCCCAGTTCATGGACCCGGTGGGCGACACGCCGGCCGAATTCCGCGCCTATATGGACGATGAGCTCAATCGCTGGGCACCGCTGATCCGCAAGCTCGGCATCAAGGCGCAGTAAGGCGACTGACGCGCCGCCGCCCCCCGCAAGGAGAACCAGATGGTCATCACCGAACCCGCCCGCCAGACCCCGCTGTACGGCGAATTCGACGTCGTCGTGCTGGGCGGCGGACCGGCCGGCCTGCTGGCCGCCGCCAGCGCGGCGCGCAACGGCGCCCGCGTGCTGCTGGCGGAGCGCTACGGATTTCTCGGCGGCATGGGCACGGCCGCCGGCGTGTCGAATTTCTGCGGGCTGCACGCCAATGTCCGCGGCGACATCCGCCAGGTCGTGCACGGCATGACCGACGAGCTGCTCGACCGCATGCGCGCCTTGGACGGCCTGAACGACCCGCATCTCATCCTCGGCAAGATCCACGCCCAGGCCTACGACATCTCGGCCTTCAAATGCGCCGCCGACGACATGGTCCAGGCCAGCGGCGCGCAGGTGCTGTTCCATGCCCTGGCCACGGGGCTGTCGCGCGGCGAGGACGGGCGGGCCGATGCGCTGTTCCTGGAAACCAAGTCGGGGCGCTGCGCGGTGCGGGCCCGCATCTTCATCGATTGCTCCGGCGACGCCGAGATCGCGCGCTGGGCCGGCCTGCCTTTCGAAAAGGGCGATGAGCGCGGCCGCATGCTTTATCCCACGCTGATGTTCAAGGTCGGCAACGTGGACGGCGCGCGCGCCCAGGAGGCGTGGAAAACCATTCCGCAGCTGATGGACCAGGCCGCCGCCAGCGGCGAGTTCACGTTTCCGCGCCGCGGCGCCATCGTGCGGCCGCAAAAGCACGACTACGAATGGCGCGTCAACGTCACCCAGCTGGCCAACGCCGACGGCAGCGCGGCCGACGGCACCGACGCCGACTCGCTGTCGGCCGGCGAGCTGGAAGGCCGCCGCCAGATCGTGCAGTACCTCGCGTTCCTGCGCGCCAAAGTGCCCGGCTTCGAGCAGGCCTATGTGCTGGACATCGCGCCCCAGCTCGGCATCCGCGAAACGCGCCGGCTCGTGGGCGCCGCGGTGCTGAGCAAGGACGACGTGCTGGGCTGCGCCGACTTCGAGGACAGCATCGGCGTCAACGGCTGGCCGCTGGAAATGCATACCGCCGGCGACGTGCAGTGGCTGTGGCCGCCCATTCCGCAATCGCGCGGCTACAACCAGCTGCCGTTTCGCATGCTGGTGCCGCGCCCCGGCCCGGACGTGGCGGACAACGTGCTGGTGGCCGGGCGCTGCGCGTCCATGACGCACGAAGGCCAATCCGCCGCGCGCGTGAGCGGCAGCTGTTTCGTGATGGGCGAAGCGGCGGGCGCCGCCGCGGCGATGGCGCTGCGCGCCGGCGTCGCGCCGGCCGATATATCCATTTCCGCCCTGCAGGCCCAGCTGCGGCAGCAAGGCGCCTTCCTGGGCGGCCAGGACTGAACGGAGCGCAAGCCGAACATGAACGCAAGCAATAACCCTCAAGCCACCGGACAATCCGTCATCGTCGTCGGCGGCGGCATCGGCGGCCTGGCCGCCGCGCTGGCGCTGACCCGCCAGGGCGTCGCGGTGCAGCTGCTGGAGCAGGCCGCCCATATCGGCGAGATCGGCGCCGGCATCCAGCTCGGCCCCAATGCCTTCGCGGCGCTGGACGCGCTGGGCGTGGGCGCGGCGGCGCGCGGACGCGCCGTGTTCACCGACCACATCATCATGATGGACGCGGTCGATGCCCACGAAGTGGTGCGCATCGACACCGGCGAGGCGTTCCGCGAGCGCTTCGGCGGCCCCTACGCCGTCATCCACCGCGCCGACATCCATCTGTCGATACTGGAGGCGGTGCAGCAGAATCCGCTCATCCGCTTTCGCACCTCCACCCAGATCGCCGCGATGTCGCAGGACGGCAAGGGCGTGGAAGTGACGGACACCGAAGGCAACCGCTACCGCGCCGACGCGCTGGTGGGCGCCGACGGCGTGAAGTCCGTGATCCGCGAACACATGGTGGGCGACCCGGCCCGCGTGACCGGCCACGTCGTCTACCGCGCCGTGGTCGAGCGCGAGAACATGCCCGAAGAGCTGCGCATCAACGCGCCGGTGCTGTGGGCCGGCCCGCACTGCCACCTGGTGCACTACCCCTTGCGCGGCGGGCTGCAATACAACCTGGTGGTCACCTTCCACAGCCGCGAACAGGAGCAATGGGGCGTGCGCGAGGGCAGCAAGGAAGAGGTGCTGTCCTACTTCGAGGGCATCCATCCGCGCCCGCGCCAGATGCTGGACCGCCCCACCTCCTGGAAACGCTGGGCCACCGCCGACCGCGAGCCCGTGGAACGCTGGGGCCAGGGACGCGCCACGCTGCTGGGCGACGCCGCCCACCCCATGACCCAGTACATGGCCCAGGGCGCCTGCATGGCGCTGGAGGACGCGGTGACGCTGGGCGAGGCCGTGCGCCGATGTGGCCACGACCTGCAAGCCGCCTTCCGCCTCTACGAGTCGGTCCGCATCCCGCGCAGCGCGCGCGTGGTGTGGTCCACCCGCGAGATGGGCAGGCTCTATCACGCGCGGGGCGTCGAACGCACCGTGCGCAACATGCTGTGGACCGGCCGCAGCCAGTCCCAGTTCTACGACGCGTTGCAGTGGCTGTACGGCTGGAAAGTGGAAAACTGCCTCGCGGGGAATACGGCGCAGTAAACACAAAAACAGACTCAGGAGACAACCATGAAAAAGACCTTAGGCGGCGCGGCCGCCGTCCTCGCGCTGGCGCTGTCCTCGTTCGCCGCCTCCGCGCAGACCAAGCCGGTGGAGATCGGCTTCATTGGCACGCTGTCCACGCCGGCCGGCTACATCGGCGAGGACGAGCGCGACGCCTTCATGCTGGCCATCAAGGAAGGCGGCGGCAAGCTGGGCGGCGTGCCGGTCAACCTGCGCGTGGAGGACGATGCGCTCAAGCCCGCCAACGCCAAGCAGATCGCCGACAAGATGGTGCAAAGCGGCGTGCGCCTGTTCACCGGCATCAATTTCTCGAACGTGATGGCGGCGGTCGGCCCCACCGTGCTGAACGCCGGCGCCTTCTACGTCAGCCTCAACGCCGGCCCGTCGAACTACGCCGGCAAGGCCTGCAACCCGAACTACTTCTCGGTGGCCTTCCAGAACGACTCCTACGCCGACACCGCGGGCATCGCGGCCAATGAGCTGGGCGCCAAGCGGGTGGTCATCATGGCGCCCAACTACCAGGCCGGACGCGACGCGGTAGCCGGCTTCAAGCGCACCTACAAGGGCGAGATCGCCGACGAGATCTACACCAAGCTGGAACAGGCCGACTTCTCGGTGGAGCTGGCGCGCATCCGCTCGCTCAAGCCCGACGCCATCTTCCAGTTCCATCCGGGCGGCGCGGGCATCAACCTGACCAAGCAGTTCGCCAATTCCGGACTGGCCGGCCAGATCAAGATGATCACGCCGATCTACTCCATGGACGACCGCATGCTGGCCGCCACCGGCAACGCCGGCGCGGGCTTCTACCTCAGCTCGCTGTGGAGCGCCGACCTGGACAATCCGCAGAACAAGCACTTCGTCGAAGCCTTCACCAAGGCCTACAACCGCGCACCCACGGCCTACGCCGCGCAGGCCTACGACACCGCCAACCTGATCGGCTCGGCGCTGAAGGCCGTGGACGGCGACGTCGCCGGCCGCGCCGACGACTTCCGCGCCGCGCTGCGCCGCGCCGACTTCCCCAGCGTGCGCGGCAAGTTCAAGTTCGGGCCCAACCAGCATCCGGTCCAGGACTGGTATCTGCTGCACATCGAAGCCGGGCCGGACGGCAAGCTGACCTACAAGAACCTCAAGGTCATCGCCCGCGACCACACCGACGTGCACGCGGCGCAATGCAAGATGTAGGCCAGGACGGGGGCCGGCCGCGGCCGCCCCCCGCCCCGCTCCACAAGGAGTTTCCATGCTGATGTTCCTGGAGCAGGTCTTGAACGGCCTGCAATACAGCGCCTTGCTGTTCCTGTTGTCGGCGGGCTTGACGCTGGTGTTCGGCATCATGAACGTCATCAACCTCACGCACGGCTCGTTCTACATGGTGGGCGCGTTCTGCGCGGCCAGCGCCGCGGCCGCCACCGGCTCGTTCGCCGCGGCGCTGCTGGCCGCGCTCGCCGGCGCGGCCCTGTACGGCCTGGTGGTCGAGCTGCTGGTGATCCGCCACCTGTACCGCCGCGACCACCTGGACCAGGTGCTGGCCACGCTGGGCCTGACGCTGTTCACCAACGAGCTGGTCACGGTGCTGTTCGGCCGCAGCCCGCCCTTCATGGACATCCCGCCGTTCCTGTCGGGGTCGGTGGCGCTGCTGCCGGGCCTGAACTATCCGGTGATGCGGCTGGCCTTCATCGGCGCCGGCGTGCTGGTGGCGATCGGGCTGTGGCTGCTGATCTCGCGCACCCGCGTCGGCATGCTGGTGCGCGCCGGCGCCGACGACGGCGAGATGGTCGACGCGCTGGGCGTGAACATCCAGCGCCTGTTCACGCTGATCTTCACGCTGGGCGCCCTGCTGTGCGGCTTCGCCGGCGTCATGGCCGCGCCCCTGCTGGCGGTGGAGATCGGCATGGGCGAACGCATCCTGATCACGACCTTCGTGGTCATCGTGGTGGGCGGCGTGGGCTCGGTGCGCGGCGCGCTGGCGGGCTCGCTCATGATCGGCATGACCGACGCGCTGGGACGCGCCTACATCCCGTTCTGGATGTCGCGGCTGCTGCCGCCCGAGCTGTCCGATTCCGCCAGCTCCAGCCTGGTGTCGGCCAGCATCTACATCCTGATGGCCATCGTGCTGCTGTTCAAGCCGCGCGGGCTAGTGCCCGCCCAGCGTTAGGAACGAAACCCATGACTCGAAAAATGATCGTCAACACGATCGGGTTCCTGCTGTTCGCCCTGGTGCCGGCCATCGCGTCGGCCACGGGCGAGACCTTCCTGGTCAACCTGATGACCCGCTTTCTCATCTACGCCATCGCCGCGGTCAGCCTGGACCTGATCCTGGGCTACGGCGCCATGGTCAGCTTCGGCCACGCCGCCTTCTTCGGCCTGGGCGGCTACGTGATCGGCATCGTCGGCTTTCACATGAGCCAGGGCGATACGCTCTTCGGCTGGAGCGGCAGCGAAGCCGCGCTGGTGATGTGGCCGCTGGCCGTCGCGGCCGCGGCGCTGGCCGGGCTGGTGGTGGGATTCCTGTCGCTGCGCACCTCGGGCGTGCAGTTCATCATGATCACGCTGGCGTTCGGGCAGATGCTGTATTTCATCCTCGTGGGCCTGATGGTCTACGGCGGCGACGACGGCCTGTCGATCGACGCGCGCAATACCCTGCCCGGGCTGGACATGAACCATCCCGCCACGTTCTACTACGTCTGCCTGGCGCTCCTGACGGCCTGGGTGCTGGCCTGCCGGCGCATCGTCGATTCGCCTTTCGGCATGGCGCTGCAGAGCATCAAGCAGAACCCGCGGCGCAGCGTCGGCCTGGGCCTGGCGCCGCTGCGCTACCGCCTCACCGCCTTCGTGCTGTCGGCCGCCGGCACCGGCCTGGCCGGCGCGCTGTGGGCCAACTACGCGCTCTTCGTCAGTCCGGACATGGCCGCGTGGCAGAAATCCGGCGAACTGATGGCCATGGTCATCCTGGGCGGCATGGGCTCGATCTTCGGGCCGGTGCTGGGCGTGGCCGTGTACCTGGGGCTGGAGCAGGTCGCCACGGCCTGGACCGAGCACTGGATGCTGATCCTCGGCCCGGTGCTGGTGCTGGTGGTGCTGTTCGGCAAGCGCGGCGTGTACGGCTGGCTGGCGGGAGGCAAGCATCATGGCTGAGCAACCCAAACTCGAGATCCGCGACCTGCAGAAGCGCTTCGGCGCCGTGCACGCCACGCAGGGCGTCAACCTGGCCGTGCGGCCGGGCGAACTGCATGCGCTGATCGGCCCCAACGGCGCGGGCAAGACCACGCTGCTGTCGCAGATCAGCGGCGAGATCCTGCCGGACGCCGGCAGCATCCTGCTCGACGGCCACGACATCACCCGCATGCCGGCGCACAAGCGGCCGGCCGCCGGGCTGGCCCGTTCCTTCCAGATCAGCCAGCTCTATCCCGACTTCAGCGCCGAGGACAACGTCGCCATGGCGGTGCAGGCGCACAGCCCGGGCGGCTTCAATCTTTGGAAGAACGCGCGCCGCCTGCCGCCGCTGCGCGAGCCCGCGCGCCAGGCGCTGGAACGCGTCGGCCTGGGCGGACGCGGCGACGTGCGCGTCTCGGCGCTGGCCCATGGCGAGAAACGCCAGCTGGAGCTGGCGATGGCGCTGTCCCTGAACGCGTCGGTGCTGCTCCTGGACGAGCCCATGGCCGGCATGGGCACGGAGGAATCGCAGCGCATGACCGCGCTGCTGCAGGAACTCAAGGGCCGCTACGCCATCCTGCTGGTGGAGCACGACATGGACGCGGTCTTCGCGCTGGCCGACCGCATCACCGTGCTGGTCTACGGCAAGACGATCTTCACCGGCACGCCGGACGAGGTGCGCCGCCACCCCGACGTGCGCGCCGCCTATCTGGGCGAGGAGGAATGATGCTGCAAATCCAGGCATTGCAGGCCGGCTACGGCGCAAGCAAAGTGCTGTTCGGCGTGGACCTCGAGATCGCGCCGCGCCAGGTCGTGTCCCTAATCGGCCGCAACGGCATGGGCAAGACCACCACGGTCAAGACCCTCATGGGCATGCTGCCGGCCCAGGACGGCGCCATCCTGCTCGACGGCAAGCCCATCGCCGGCCTGCCCCCGCACCGCATCGCGCAGCTGGGCATCGGCCTGGTGCCCGAAGGCCGCCGCGTTTTCGGTTCGCTGTCGGTGGAGGAAAACCTGGTAGCCACCGCCCGCAATACCCGCGCGGGCTGGCACGTGGAGCGCGTATTCGAGCTGTTCCCGCGCCTGAAGGAACGCCGCGCGCAGTCGGCCCGCACCCTGTCCGGCGGCGAACAGCAGATGCTGGCCGTGGGCCGCGCGCTGCTCATCAACCCGCGCCTGCTGGTGCTGGACGAAGCCACCGAGGGGCTGGCGCCGCTGATCCGCCAGGAAATCTGGAACTGCCTGCGCCGCCTGAAAGAGGAAGGCCAGACCATCCTGGTGATCGACAAGAACCTGAAGGAAATGGCCACGCTGGTCGACCGCCACCACGTGCTGGAGAAAGGCCGCGTGGTCTGGCAGGGCAGCCCCGCGGAACTCGCCGCGCAGCCGGAGCTGGCGCAGCGGTATCTGGGGGTGTAGTCGTGGCGGCGTCCGATGGGTTTCGCGCGCGCTGCATTCGGGTTCTTGCCCAAGGGATCTCGCGCTACACCCATCCTTGTATGGTTCTATAGCCCTCACCGAAATGTGTTCGGTGGGAGCTGGGGATAGGGACACACCCATCCATCAGCCGTTCGCGCGGACTGACGTCGGTAGATATCCC
>Ga0182742_1000256_pt1 | contig 96115 bp, 88 predicted proteins | sample eDN5th37CBELigMG_FD_128880 | JGI IMG/M metagenome (GOLD analysis project Ga0182742, IMG submission 128880) | Enriched Miracle-Growth compost microbial communities from Emeryville, California, USA - eDNA 5th pass 37_C BE-Lig MG (version 2)... ...
CCGCCAGCCTTGGCCAGCACCGTCGTGATCGCCGCCGTCAGCGTCGTTTTGCCGTGGTCAACGTGGCCAATCGTCCCTACGTTGACGTGCGGTTTGGTCCGTTCAAACTTGCCTTTTGCCATGGCTGACTCCTGACTGTGGAATAGAGCAATACTGTCAATCTGTGGTGCCCATGATGCGGATCGAACGCATGACCTCTCCCTTACCAAGGGAGTGCTCTACCACTGAGCCACATGGGCGTTAATTCGTTGCGGCGAACTGCCTCCGCGCACGGATTCCGCTTGGAGCGGGTGAAGGGAATCGAACCCTCGTCATAAGCTTGGAAGGCTTCTGCTCTACCATTGAGCTACACCCGCGATTCAATTCACCCGTTTTTTTTGGATCGATCGCCCTATTCGTTCAGCCAGGCGCCACCGATCGCGTGCTTTGGTGGTGGGAGTTGGATTCGAACCAACGTAGGCGCAAGGCCAACAGATTTACAGTCTGCCCCCTTTAACCACTCGGGCACCCCACCAAAAGCGAATTCCGGATTATGCAGATGTTTTTTGAGGCTGTCAAGGTAAACCCTTGCCTGTGTTGGCGGGTGCCCGCGAGGGGATGCTCGCGGTCTGTGCCTGGGGTATGCGGCGAAGCTCACCCGGTCCCGGCTGCGCCGGGACTGCCCGGCCGCAGGCCGGACCGTCCGGAGGGGCGGAAAGAACTTTATGTCATCCGCCGCGCCTCAAGAACCAAGAACCTGACCTCAGGCCCCCTGCTCTCCCAGGACGCCCGACAGGCCCTGGCGCTCCAGCAGGGCGTCCAGGTGTTCCCAGTCATGGAAATCGATCATCAGCTGACCGCCCTTGCGCGCCCCCGGTTTGATCCGCACGCGGGTGGCCAGGTGGTCGGAGAGCGCCTTTTCCATGCGCTCGAGGTCGCCATTGCGCACGGCTGCGCGGCGCGGTGCCGTCGTGGCGCGGACCGCGGCGTCGTCCTCCTCGCGCAGCACCCGCGCGACGCGCTTTTCGGTCTCGCGCACCGACAGCCGGCGCGCGATGACCTCGTTGGCCAGCATGATCTGCTGCGCCGCCGACGTCGCCAACAAGGCGCGCGCGTGCCCCATGTCGATGTCGCCCGCCAGCAGCATGGTCTGCACCGGCTCGGCCAGGTTCAGCAGCCGCAGCAGATTGCTGGTGGCCGAGCGCGAGCGGCCGATGGCCGTTGCCGCCTGTTCGTGGGTCAGGCCGAACTCGTCGAGCAGCCGGCGCACCCCCTGGGCCTCCTCGAGGGGGTTGAGGTCCTCGCGCTGGATGTTTTCGATCAGTGCCATGACCGCGGCGTTCTCGTCCGCGACCTCCCGCACCAGCACGGGGATTTCACGCAAGCCCGCGATCTGGGCGGCGCGGAAGCGCCGCTCGCCGGCGATGATTTCGTAATGGCCGGCGTCCTCGCCGCCCAGGGCGCGCACCAGGATCGGCTGCATGATCCCCTGCGTGCGGATGGATTCCGCCAGGTCGTTCAGTGCGCCCTCGTCCATGCGGGTGCGCGGCTGGTAGCGGCCCGCCCGCAGCAGGCGCACGTCGAGCGTGCTCGGCAGGTTTTCGGGGGGCTTGCGGCCCATCTGGTCCAGGGCGCCGGTATCCGCGCCCAGCAGGGCGTCCAGGCCCCGTCCCAATCCTTTTTTCCGTGTAGCCATTGTCTGTTCCTTGGGTCTTTGTTCCGTGGCGCCGGGCCTCGCCTCAGGCGCGGCCGGCTTTCACGCGGGCAATGAGTTCCTCGCCGAACTCCAGATAGGCCTTGGCGCCGCGCGAGGACTTGTCGTAGATCACCCCCGGCAGGCCGTAGCTGGGCGCCTCGGCCAGGCGGACGTTGCGTGGCACCACGGTCTTGAACACCTTGTCGCCGAAATGCGAGCGGATCTGGTCCGAGACCTGCTGCTGCAGGGTGATCCGGGTATCGAACATGACCCGCAAGAGGCCGATGAGTTCGAGGTCCGGGTTGAGATTGCGGTAGACGCGCTTGATGGTATTGACCAGATCGGACAGCCCCTCCAGCGCAAAATACTCGCACTGCATGGGGATGATGACCCCATGCGCGCCGGACAATCCGTTGAGCGTCAGCAGCGACAGCGTGGGCGGACAATCGATCAACACAAAGTCATAGTCCGCGCTCACGGCCTGCAAGGCGTCCTTGAGGCGGCGTTCGCGATCCGGCATCTGGACGAGATCGATTTCCGCGCCCGACAGCTCGCGATTGGCCGGCAGCACGTCATAGCCGCCGGATTCCGAACGCACGCGCGCCGATGCGACGTCCGCCTCGCCGATCAAGACCTGGTACAGATTGATCTGGGCCTGGTTCTTGTCGATGCCGCTGCCCATGGTGGCATTGCCCTGGGGATCCAGGTCGACCAGCAGGACGCGCTGTCCGTGCATGGCCAATGCGGCCGCCAGGTTGATGGCGGTGGTGGTCTTGCCCACCCCGCCCTTCTGATTGGCGATGCAGAACACGCGTGCGGTCGGCGTCGGGCTATCGGCTGTCATTCTTTTCCTTTTGAACCTAAATAGATCAGGCAACGTTGCGCATCCAGTTCCGGCACCCGCAATTCGACGGATCCGGATACCCTCCATCCGGTGTCCGCCTCGAGGGCCGCGACCTCGTCCTCGGGAAATCGACCCTTCATCGCCGCCATCGTGCCGCCCGCCACCAGATGTCGCGCCGACAGCGCGGCGAAGTCCGCCAGGGAGGCAAAGGCGCGTGAAATCACGAGATCCGCCCCTAAGGGCTCGATCGCCTCGATCCGCCCGTGCACGGCCGTCACATTGGTCAATCCCAGGACGCCCGCGGCCTGCCGGATGAAGGCGGTCTTTTTGTGGACCGCATCGACGCACACGATCCGCCATTGCGGTTGGCAGATTGCCAGAATGATACCCGGCAAGCCGGCCCCCGAGCCCATGTCGGCGATTCGCGCGGCGCTCTCCTGTCCCTGCAAGGCCCGCAGCGGCGGCACCACCGCCAGGCTGTCGAACAGATGCTGGACCAGCATCTGTGCCGGATCCCGGATGGCGGTCAGGTTGTATGCCTTGTTCCAGCGCTGCAGCTGTCCGAGGTAGCCCAGCATGAGGGGCGCATGCCGCAGGTCGCCCACCATGCCCAGCGCGCGCAAGGCCTCCTCGAGGCGCGGCAGGAAGTCCCCCGACGGGCCCGTCATGCGGCCTGGCGCCGGTGTTGCCACCGTTTCAGGTGTACCAGCAGCAGCGAGATCGCGGCCGGCGTGACGCCGGAGATCCGTCCCGCCTGCCCGATGTCGGCGGGACGGCCGAGCTTCAGCCGCTGGCGGACCTCGTTCGACAGGCCCGGAACCTGGTCGTAATCGAAATCCTCGGGGATCGCCTGGCTGGCGTGCGCTTGCTGCCGTTCGATCTCCGCGCCCTGCCGCTCGACATAGCCCGCGTACTTCACCTGGATGGCAACCTGCTCGGCATCGGCGGCGTCCGTCAGGCCCGGCCCCGCGATGAGCTCGCCCTGCTCGTCGCACAGCGCCATGAGCTGCCCATAACCGACGTCCGGCCGCTTGAGCAGGTCGTATAGGGTGTAGTCCCGGTCGACGCGTTGGCCGGGCAGGACCTCCAGCACGTGTGCGCCGAGGACCCTGGGATTGATGCGGGTGTCGCGCAGTCGTTCGACTTCCGCCGCCACGCTGTCGCGACGGCGACAAAAGGCGTCCCAACGGACGTCATCGATCAACCCGAGCCGGCGTCCGGCCTCGGTCAGGCGCAAATCGGCATTGTCTTCTCGCAGGCTCAGACGATATTCGGCCCGCGAAGTAAACATTCTGTAAGGTTCAGTTACGCCTTTCGTTACAAGATCATCGACCAGAACCCCGATATAGGCCTCGTGGCGTGCAGGCGCCCAGGGCGTCTCGCCCTTGACCTGCAAAGCGGCATTCACGCCGGCGAGCAAGCCCTGGGCGGCCGCCTCCTCGTACCCCGTGGTTCCATTGATCTGCCCCGCAAAGAACAGGCCGTGGATGGAACGGGTTTCAAGCCACGGGTGTAGATGACGGGGATCGAAGTAGTCATACTCGATGGCGTAGCCTGGGCGCATGATGCGCGCCTGCTCCAGGCCAGGCAGGCTGCGAACCAGAGCAATCTGGACGTCGAATGGCAAGCTTGTCGAGATTCCATTGGGATAGATCTCGCAAGAAGACGCGCCCTCGGGTTCCAGGAAAACCTGGTGGCTGGCCTTGTCCGCAAACCGGTGAATCTTGTCCTCGATCGATGGGCAGTACCGAGGCCCTACCCCCTCAATAGTGCCCTCTTCGCTATACATGGGCGAACGATCGAGCCCAGAGCGTACGATGTCGTGGGATCTCTCGGTCGTGTGGGTGATCCAGCACGGCACTTGCGGGGGATGCATGTCCGCCCGTCCCATGGCGGAAAAAACAGGAACCGGATCCGTATCCCCAGCCTGCATCTCTGTCTTCGAGAAGTCGATGGATTTGGCGTCGATCCGCGGCGGCGTGCCGGTTTTCAGGCGCCCTTGCGGCAATTGCAGCTCTTTGAGACGCTGGCCCAAACTGATGGCCGGAGGATCCCCCGCACGGCCGGCCGAATAATGGGACAGCCCCACGTGAAGCAGCCCATTGAGGAAGGTACCCGCCGTCAATACAACGGCCCGCGCACGAAAGATCAACCCGATCTGGGTCCGGGCGCCCACGACGCGATCGCCCTCGAGCACCAAATCATCGACCGGCTGTTGGAAGATCGTCAGATTCGGCTGTGATTGCAGGGTCATCCGGATGGCCCTGCGATAGAGGGATCGATCCGCCTGGGCCCGAGTCGCCCGGACCGCAGGTCCTTTCGAACGATTCAAGATCCTGAACTGGATGCCCGCCAAGTCGGTTGCCAGGGCCATCGCGCCACCCAGGGCGTCGACCTCCTTGACCAGATGTCCTTTGCCTATCCCGCCAATCGACGGATTACAAGACATCTGTCCCAGAGTATCCATATTGTGGGTCAACAGAAGCGTGGACGCACCGGTACGCGCCGCAGCAAGCGCTGCTTCGGTTCCTGCGTGGCCGCCACCGACCACAATGACATCGAATTCTTCAGAGTAGTTCATCTATCAATTTTCACGGAAAGCATGGGAGCGATCCGCCATGAGCCTGTCTCGGTCATACACTAGCAGCGATCAAGACATTGAAATCATCAAACCTTACACCAGGCGCCAGACATAAGCGGCGCAAGGGACGTGGAAATTATACTTCGCTACTTGCCGACCACAGGAACGCAATTCTTTTCTTTCCGTATCTGAATGGACGTTCCACGTGGAACATATCCGTTAAAGCTGAATCGCGCATCAATTGAGGCGTATGTTTCACGTGGAACACATCGCCTCCGATAGCAGGGGGAAGTGTTTCACGTGGAACATCCACCGCACTGGCATAGAACACAAAAGATTGTTTAATGCGTGCCTGTGTATAAGCCTGTGAATAAGCTGTGCAGCACAAGTGGACAAATACTGCCCTGCAGCCAAGCGCACTAACTCGGCAGGGCATCGATAAGGCCAGAAAAGAAAAGGCACCCCGTAGGGTGCCTCGGCGCGAAACCGTCCTGAAAATCAGAGAGGGCGGATCTCGGCGGCCTGCGGACCCTTGGGGCCGTCCTTGACCTCGAATTCGACCGCCTGGCCTTCGTTCAGGCTGCGATAGCCGCGGCCCTCGATTGCCGAAAAGTGCGCGAACACATCAGCGCCACCTTGGTCGGGAGTAATGAAACCGAAACCCTTTTCGGCGTTGAACCACTTGACTTTGCCCGTTTGAGCCATGATCTGAAACGTCCATAAAAATAAAGGTACACAATGAATCAAGAACGCTGAAACGAAACAGATCGTGCCCAATAAAACCAAACCGGCAAGACTAAAGCGAAACCCGCGTACTGCTTGAATTCCATTGCAACAGGGAGCATAACCATGCCTTGATGTAAATTCAAATCATAGTTTACCCCTAGGAATCCCGCCGCCAAGTGCAAGCACACACGGCACCGCGACTTGTACAGCAAATTCCCGAGCTATATTGTATTCGTCCAGGCGTGGACACTACACACTATTTACCGATCTACGCTGATTTCGGACAAAAAACAACATAGCTCTCTTCTTTCACATTATCCAGACATCCATTCCTCATTCAATTCCGGCAGGACCGCCAATATGAAATCCAAACTGCCCGACGTGGGCATTACCATCTTCACCGAGATGAGCCAGCTGGCTCTGGATCACCAGGCCATCAATCTGGGGCAGGGCTTTCCCGACTACAACCCGGATGCTTTGCTGATTCAGTGCGTGAATGAGGCCATGTTGGCGGGCCACAATCAATATGCGCCGATGGCAGGTGTACCCGCCTTGAGAGAAGCCGTGGCGGAAAAGATGGCCCGCCTGCAAGCACACGAATATGACCCCGGCGACGAGATCACCATAACCTCAGGCGCAACCGAAGCCTTGGCATCCGCGATCACTGCCCTGGTTCATCCCGGCGACGACGTCATACTCATCGATCCCGCCTATGACCTATACGCGCCGGTCATCCGCCTTGCGGGCGGTACCGTGGTGCGCGTACCGATGATGCCGCCAACCCAGGACACGCCGCGCTTTGCCACGGATTGGAACGCGCTGGAGGGTGCCCTCGGCCCCAAGACCCGGATGATCGTCCTCAATTTCCCCAACAACCCGACTGGAACGATCCTGTCCGACGACGATCTGGCTCATCTGGAGCGCATCGCCTCCCGGCATGACGTGCTGCTGCTGTCCGATGAGGCGTATGAGCACATCGTGTTCGATGGTGAATCGCACCGCAGCCTCGCCAGCCGGCCCGCGCTCGCGGAACGCTCTGTGGTGATCTCGTCCTTCGGCAAGACCTTTCACGCCACGGGCTGGAAGATCGGCTACCTATGTGCCCCAAAAGCCCTATCGGCCGAAATCCGGAAGGTTCACCAGTTCATGGTGTTCTCGGTCCCGACGCCGATGCAGCACGGCTTGGCCAATTACCTGCGCAAGCATGCGCGGCTGGAGCAGCTATCCACCTTTTATCAGCAAAAGCGCGATCGCCTGAAAACCGGACTGGAAGGCTCCGCGTTTCGCCCCTTGCAGTCCCAAGGCACGTTCTTCCTCTTGGTAGATACCTCGGCGCTGGGCGATTCAAAGGAAAAAGAGCTGGCCCGTCGCTTGACGATCGACCACGGCATTGGCGCCATTCCGGTCTCGGCCTTCTACGAGGATCCGAATGCGCCCCAGGCCAACCACCGATTGTTGCGCCTGTGCTTTGCCAAACAGGACCCCACCCTGGATCGTGCCGTGGAGGCCCTGAGGGCCGTCCCGGGCGTGGCTGCGTGAGGGTCTTGCGGTTTTTTAGTACTAATGTCTTTATAAAACCGTTAATGATGATGGAACCCTGTGGATAAGTAGAACAAGTCTATTTATCATTAAAAATCAAATGCTTATGTCGGAAAACCCTGTGGTTGAAGTTGTGTGTGGGACTAGGACGGATTGGGGATCGATTTTCCATGACAGGATTCCAGCGGCGTTGTGAACACATTACGAACATGAATTCCACAGAACCCGTCCTTAGGCCTTATCCACAGGCGGTCTGTAGCGGTTTCAGGCGGGCCCTAGGGTCGGATGTCGATCGCCGTTGTCGTAGACCAGGCACCGTTCCGGCCACAGCAGGGCCGCCAATCTGAACCGGGTCCGGCCGGCGCTGCCGTTTGCCTTGCGCTCGCGCCAGCGGGCGCCGGCCGAATAGTCCACGCAGAAGACCCGTTGGCCACGCCCGTGCCAGGCGGTGGGCGCCACACCATCGAACAGCAGGCTGTAGCGCGAGGCCTTGGCGCGGGGCGGGAGGTCAAACATCCGCCAATAGTGGCCGATCACCACCGGTTGGGTGCCCTCATAATCGTTCCACCAGGCGGTACGGTCCGAATAGCGCCAACGATTGCCGGAATAAAACGGCGTGGTGCTGCGTTCCTCGATGCCCGAGGTCAGGCGTTTGACCGGATTGAGTCGCTGTTCCAGCATTTCATAGTCGGCAACCGCATGCAGGTAGGGCGGGGGGTTGTCCGGATCCTCGAGCTGGGCGGCCCAGCGTGATTTTTCCTCCAGATAACGCTCGTGTAGTCCGTCGACCTGCGCGGCGGCGCGCACGCGTTCATTCCAGTGATGCATGGCGTCGACCAGTCGGCCTCGTTGCACGTCGGCGATGGCGTCGATGGACGGTGGATCCCAGGCCGCGTGCACAATGCGCAGGGAGGGGCTTTGCAAGGCCAGGGGCAGGCCGGCAAAGAACTCGCGGATCGCCGGGCGCTGCTCGGGTGTCGCGCGCGTGAATGGCGCGTAGAACGGCCGGTCCGGGAGCTCGCGCGCGTCGAAATACCAGCCCGAGCCATCCTTGGCGTCGTTGGCCAGCAGATTGATTTCGTGATTGCCGAGAATCGCCAGGGCTTTGCCGTCCTCGATCAGCGAGCGCACCCGGTCGATGACGGCGATGCTGTCCGGGCCGCGGTCGCAGAGGTCGCCGATGAAGACCAGCCGGCGGCCCGGGCCCGGATCTTGCTCCAGCTGGTCAAGCAAGGCATTCAGCGCAGTGATCTCGCCATGGATGTCGCCGATGATCGCCAGTGGCTCTTCGGGTATGGTCTGGAGCAGGGTGTCGTTCATCGATCTATTTTCGTATGGCTTGGGATTGTGGACAATGGGGTGGTATCCGGGTTGAAAAGGAGCCTGCCATGAGCCGGTATGAGGTCAGCGGCCAGCAGAACACCTACCAGGAGGGATCCGAGGGCGAGGTATTGGCCAACAAGCTGGGTATCGTGCGTCGCCAGGATATGGACGAGGCCGAGCTGATACTGCTGCGGAAGCTCTATTTCTCGGTGCTGCGCGAGCATCCGGTCAAGGGGCCGATCACCGTGCGCCTGATTCGGGAATGGCACCGGCGGTGGCTGGGCAACTTGTATCCCTGGGCGGACTTCGAGCGCTCGGTCAATATGAGCAAGGACGGTTTTCCGTTTGCCGCGGCCGACCGGATTCCCGGACTGCTCGAGGAATTCGAACGCCGCCACCTATCCCGCTATACACCGTGCACCGGAATGAATCGCGCCGCCCTGGAGGAGGCGATCGCCGTGACGCACGTGGAGTTCATCCTGATTCACCCGTTTCGCGAGGGCAATGGGCGCCTCTCGCGCATGATGGCCGATGTCATGGCCGGCCAGGCCGGATGGGGACCGTTGGATTACAGCAGTTGGGAGGCCGATCGGACGGGCTACATCCACGCCATCCAGTCGGGGATGGCGGAAGATTATGCGCCGATGTGCGCCAAGGTCGGGGAAGCGCTGGAGCCGGCGCCTGTTTGATCAGGCCTTGGCCGCAGCCAGTGCGAGTTCCAGTCCGCTGTAGCGACTGTCGCGTGACAGCAGGCGGGATTCGATGTCCTGGATGGCTTGGCCGGTTTCGATGGCGGTGGAACTGGCGATCGCGCGAATGATGCGGAGATGGTCCGCCGGATCGGCGGGCGCCTGGATAGGCGTAAAGGTCGGGACGCTGGAGGTCATGGACTCATTATACCGTGCGGGCTTGTCCGGAATCGGATTTTATTGGGCATTTGACGCAGGAACCGTGCCGTTACGCGACACTACCGGTCGACGGGCAGGGTGGACCTTGAGCCAGGACAGAAAAGTGCGATGAAGCGATTCCACGAGTTGCCCGGGCAACACTAGAATGGATTATGAGCCCGGGTCGCATATCCTGTGCGACCTTCGACAGACAGGGGGAAAAATGTCCGATATCGTTTTGGCAACCGATGGATCCAGCTACAGCCTGGAGGCCGCCCGATTCATTACTCAAGGAGGCCTGCTGCCGGACGGCGGCACGGTCCACGTCCTGCATGTGTCCACGGCGCTGCCCGCACGGGTGACGCGCTTCGTGGACAAGGATTCCGTCGACAGCTGGTATGCCGAGGAAGCCGCCAAGGTCCTGGACCCCACGACTGATGTCCTGGCGGCGGCAGACATTCCGTTCGAAACCCACTCCCTGATCGGCTTCGCGCCGCAGGAGATCGTCGATTTCGCCAAGAAGGCCGGCGCCCGCATGATCGTCATGGGGGCGCACGGCCGCGGCGTGCTGCTGGACGCGGTGATCGGTTCGGTGGCGGGGCGTGTGCTGTCGCTGTCCGAGTGTCCGGTGTTGTTGGTGAAGGTGCCGAAGGCGTGAGGCCTTGTCGAGATAGTCCCAGCATGCTATGGTATATAGCATTGATACATACCAATACCATCAACCCAAGGGAGCAGCCACTATGCGAACCGCCAAGATTTTCTGGACTGGGCGCTCTCAGGCCATCCGCCTACCCAAAGAATTCCGATTCGATGTCGACGAGGTCCGCATTCGACGTCAGGGCACGTCAGTCATTTTGGAACCGGTTGCCAACGATTGGGACTGGCTGGCCGCCGTGGCCGGCTCAGTAGATGCGGAGTTCGAGCAGGCCGTGCTAGAGCAACCCGGTGAACAATCCCGACCGGAGCTGGATATCTTCAAATGAAGTATCTGCTGGATGCCAACGCCGTCATCGCCATCCTGAAAGGCACGCCCACCCTGTTGCAGCGTTTACACAAACATGTGCCCGCAGACTTCGGGCTTCCGTCCATCGTATCGCATGAATTATTCTACGGTGCGTACAAGGGCCGGCGCACTGCAGAGAATCTGGCGCGCATCGACGCGCTGCGATTCGAGATACTGCCGCTTGAAGAAGATGATGCCCGGCATGCCGGGGAAATCCGCGCCCTGCTCGCCAATGCTGGCACGCCTATCGGTCCCTACGATGTGCTGATTGCAGGCCAAGCCCGCGCACGAAACCTGATGCTCATCACGCGCAACGTGCGCGAATTTTCCAGAGTGCCTGGCTTGGTTGTTGAGAACTGGGAAGACGAATGACGTTACGACAAGAGCTTGAGGCGATGCAGCCGTTCGCGCTGCAAGGTGTCGGCCAGCGGCTCGGGGGCGCGACCCAGCGCCACAGAATCGGCGGCGACGGCCTGCACGGCGGCTTCCAACTGCGATGATCCCGCCCGCCACCAGTCGGCCAGCAATTGATCGGGGGAACATGCATCCAGCCCCAGGCGCCGCAATTCGGATCGATTGAAGTCCTTCAGGTTCCATGTCATCACCCGCACAGCGGGAGGGCGCTGCAAACCACAGCGCGCGCGCCGTGCCAGGCCGGCCGCGATCACGTGAAAATCCTTCGGGTCGCTGTAGCGCAACCCGATCTCATAGGGCTCTGTGTGGGCCTCCATGGCGCCGGGGAAACGCTGGTTCATGGCGTTCCACTGTTCCGCCAGCTTTTCAGGCGGAATCTGCCACAGGCGCGCCGCGTTGCGGCGCCATTCTTCGCCGATGCGTTCGGTCCAGACCGGTTGGAATACACCCTGGCCGGCCACACGCAGCAGCAATTGGCGCTGCACCGTGGACATCAGCACGCAGGCATCGAGGACCACGAAGGGCGGGGCGGACGCAGTGTGCTGGTTTTCAGAAAGGTTGGCCAATTTTTCTGTCTTCGGTCAGGTAGGCTGCCGGCCACGGCCGGCAGCGAGGTGTTTCATATCGAAGCTCCACGCAAAGGACGGATGGGCTCAGGTTTGCCGAGAAGCTCGACCAGCCGCGACTCGCTTGGGGAGAGATCATACCCGCGTCGTTGCGAGATCATGAACGTAAGCGAGCCGATATGCCAGGCGCGGCGTTCAAGTTCGACGAGCCGTCCACTTGCCAGATCATCCCGAACGAGGTGCTGTGGCAAGTGCCCCCAGCCGAGGCCGGCGTTCAGAAGATCGCGTTTGGCGCCGAGATCGTTGACCAGCCACTGGCGCTTGCCGGCGACACCCTGTTGGGTCCTTTCCGCTCCCGGCTGGTTGTCCGTAACGACGATCTGGACATGTCTGCCGAACTCGTCCATCGGGATGGGTTTCGGTGCCGAGGCGAGAGGGTGAGCAGGTGCACATACCGTCACCATCTCCGTCTCGGACAGCCAGTGGCGTTCTATGACATCCGGGTTCACCTCCGGTACGTTCGCTATCGTGACGGCCAGGGCACACACCCCTTCGAGCACCAGGCTCTCGCCGCCTTGCATGGTCGTGATTCGCAAGTTGATCACTGCGGTGGAGAATTCCGCTTGCAGCGTCTGCAGGCAGTCGATCAGGCGGGCGCGTGGGAAGTAGGCGTCGATCGCAACTGAAACTTGCGGTACCCCGGTTCTGGCGATCGAGCTGGCACGGTTCTTCATCTCTTCCGTGCGTGAGATCACTGCCCGCGCATCCGGCAAAAGGCTGTGTCCCGCTGCGGTGAGCTGCGCCTTCCGTGTGTTTCGCTCGAACAACTCGACATCGAATGCGCTTTCCAGTGCCTTGACTGCGTGGCTGATGGCGGACTGGGCGCGCCGGAGCTTGCGCGCCGCACCCGAAAAACTTCCCTGATCGCATACCGCGACGAACGCACGCAGTTGGTTGATGGTGACGTTATCGAGCATAAATCATCTATGTAATAGATTGAATTAAGCAATTTTTCGTCAATTGTATTGATGAGTCAAGGGCCCTAGACTGGTTTCTAGTTTCAACAAAGGACGCCGACCTGGCGACACATCATGAACAGACTGAGTGGAAAGACCGCCGTGATCACCGGCGGTGCTACAGGCATCGGCCGCGCCGCGGCAAAGCGCTTCGTCGAGGAGGGTGCTTTCGTCTTCATCTTCGGCCGCCGGCAGGAAGCGCTCGACGCAGCTGCTGCTGACCTCGGACCCAACGTCCGCGCGGTAAGGGGATCGGTCTCCGATCTGGCCGACCTCGACCGTCTCTACGCAGCGGTGAAAGCCGAGCGCGGAACCCTCGATATCGTCTTCGCCAATGCAGGGGCGGGGAGCCAGCTGCCGCTCGGCGAGATCACCGCCGAGCACATTGACGAGACTTTCGACACCAACGTGAAAGGTACGATCTTCACGGTCCAGAAGGCGCTGCCGCTGTTGAGCAAGGGTGGGTCGATCATCCTGGCGGGATCGAGCGCCGGCACCACGGGCGCCCCGGCATTCAGCGCCTACAGCGCGAGCAAGGCGGCGGTGCGCAACCTCGCACGGACCTGGGCAGAGGACCTGAAGGGCACCGGCATCCGGGTCAATGTGCTCTCGCCTGGGCCAACTACGACGGAACTTGCGAAGGAAGCACTAGGTGAGGAGGGAATGAAGGTCTTCGCCTTGATGAATCCGCTCCAGCGCATGGCTGAACCAGCGGAGCTCGCGGCGGCCGCTGCCTTCCTCGCGTCGCAGGACAGCAGCTTCATGACGGCCAGCGAGGTTGCCGTTGATGGTGGCCTGGCCCAAATCTGACACCTCACGCCGGGCTTCCGATGAGGGCCATTGGGTGACCGGCCAGACGATTGAGGTGAGCGGCGGCTACAAGCGCTGACCACACCGAAAAACCCAAGGAGAATATATGAGTTACGCAATTATCGGCTTTGGCAAGATCGGCCATGCTCTTGCCCAAGCGTTTGCCCGCAATGGCATCGAGGTGTCCGTTGCCACCACGCGCGACCCGACAAGCTTCGCATCCGATGCGGCCGCAGCCGGTCCCACGATCATTCCCAAAACCCTGGCGGAGGCCGTCAAGGCCGATATCATTTTTCTGGCTGTCCGTTTCGAGTCGCACCCGGAGGTCGCGAAGGTGCTGTCCGACTGGAAGGGAAAGACCATCATCGACGCGATGAACACGTTGGCCCCGCTTGAGGAACTGGACGGTCTGCCGTCCTCTGCCGTCGTCGCGAAGGCGTTCAACGGAGCCAGTCTGGTGAAAGGCTTCAACCATTTGGCCGCCGCCGTCCTTGCCCAAGATCCGGCCGTACACGGTGGCAGGCGAGTTGTATTCCTGGCAAGCGACGATGGCGGCGCAGTAGCGCCGGTGGCCGCTCTTGCCGAGCGGCTTGGTTTCTCGCCCGTCAATCTTGGGGCGCTTGCCGAGGGGGGCACGCTTGTGCATGCGCGGGACGGGATCTGGGGGCCTCTGATCTTCCAGGATCTGTTCAAGAAGGAGTCGTGAGCGATGAAGACTATCAAACAGTAAGGCGATGCTCTGAAGGAAGCGGCCTCTGGTTCGCGTCTCTCGATAACGGTCATCAAGGCAATGTGCGGCAATTACTGGGAGCGCAGTAGGTGTTCTCTGACGATGGGTGCTAGTTCGTCTGCGTACTCTTCGGACGCTCAAGCGCGAGGCGCACTGCAAGAATGCCTCCCATTGACTGAGCGATCAAAGCCGTTGGTGTGCAATGACCGAGATCCGCTTGTCGCCGAACAGAACGCAGCGGTTCGTCAAGTTCCTGCGTGATCGTTTGGGGTGACGCAATAGAACGGGTGGGTTGCGGGCTCCTTCATCCCGAGCAGACTAACCCTGCCCGTTTTGTGCTGACCTTTTCTGCTGCCGCTTGATGTGGAGCTGATGGATCTGCTCGGAGAGTTCATCATCTGGTCCGTCAACGACAGTATCCGTGATGACTTCACCGATGGGCAGGGTGCGCACGCGCGAGGAAGGGGCGCCCAGAGCCAGGCGCCAACCGTGTAGCTGCTCGGAGGAGCTTGCATACACGATTCTGCCCAGCCCGACCCAACCGTGGGCCGCTGCGCACATCGAGCAATGCTCGCCTGATGTGTAGACCGTCGCCCCGGCCCTTTGCTCCGGGCGCATGTGCTGCGCGGCCCATCGCGCGATTGCGAATTCGGGATGCCGGGTGTGATCGCCACCCGAGACACGGTTACGATCCTCGAACAAGACCTGCCCGTCGGCTGCCACCAGCACCGACCCAAAGGGTTCGTCGCCAGCCTCAAGCGCCTCCGCAGCCAGTTCCACGCAGCGGCGCAGGTGCTTGCGGTCAAGTTCATTGATCATCAGCCCATCTCCTGAACATCCATGATGTCCATACCCTACCAGTCTCTGTTGCGCGTGTCATCCGGCGTTGGTCGTGGATGAAGATATGCCCTTCGACCAGGGCCTTGGCTTCGAGGCTGAAGCTCATGCCATGGAAATCTCGGTTCTCTACCAGGTGGTTGGGCAACATGATCTTGATGGCGAGACGGCTTACACTCGTCGATGCACGTTGGTGCGGCGGTTCTCATGGTGTCGATTCTGATGGTGATGAATACTTCTTCGATACGTTGTTGCGTCAGGCGATGGGCTTGGATGCCGGAGATCAGGGTGGTGTGGACCAGGTACCCGGCGTTGGTTCTCTGTTGCCTGACGCTGCTGTTACTTTCACCGGTGGATGGCGCCAGCGCTGCAGCCCAGGATGTGGTCTTCCCGCTGCGGGTGCAGCAGGGGGCGATGGTGATCGGCAAGGTAGCGCCCAAAAGTGAGGTGATCTATGAGGGGCGCACGCTTGCCGTCACCGGCTATGGCACTGTGGTGTTTGGTGTCGCGGCCGATGCCACCGGCCCCCTCCATCTGCGCGTGACCCCGCCCGGCGGCGCAGCCCTGTCCGTGAATCTGGCCGTGCAGCCGCGCGACTGGCCGGTCGAGCGGGTTAGCGGGCTGCCGCCCAAGACTGTCTCGCCTCCGCCGCAGGTTGCGGCCCGGATTCGTCGGGAGCAGGCCAGGGTGGCCGAGGCACGTGCGACCAGTGATTCCGGGACGGGTTTTGCCGAGGCCTTCATCTGGCCGGTGCACGGTCGCGTTTCAGGGCGCTTCGGTAGCCGGCGCATCTATAACGGGGTCCCAGGTGCCCCGCATTCGGGCATGGACATTGCTGTCCCGACCGGCACACCGGTCAGGGCGCCAGCCAGTGGCCGCGTGGTGTTTGCCGATCCTGACCTGTATCTGACCGGCGGTACGGTGCTGATTGACCACGGTTATGGCATCGGCTCGAACTTCCTGCACCTGTCCCGCCTGGATGTCCATGTGGGTGACGTAGTGAGTCAGGGCCAGATCATTGGGCTGGCGGGCGCGACTGGGCGTGCGACCGGACCCCACCTGCACTGGGGCATGACATGGTTCGAGATGCGTATCGATCCCTTGCTGGTGCTGGATCGCACGCAGTGACTTGCTGCCATGCTGGGCAGGCCGAAATGATCAGACGTCGATATTCCCCGCCTGCAAGGCATGCGCCTCGATGAAGGCCCGGCGCGGCTCGACGTTGTCGCCCATCAGGGTGACGAAGACCTCGTCGGCGGCGATGGCGTCCTCGATCTGCACCCGCAGCAGGCGGCGCACCGAGGGATCCATGGTGGTTTCCCAGAGCTGTCCGGGATTCATTTCGCCCAGGCCCTTGTAGCGCTGCTTGCTGATGCCGCGTTCTGCCTCGGTGCGCAGCCACTGCATGGCCTCGCGGAAGTCGGCGATGGGCTTTTCCTTGAGCTTGTCGCCGATGCCGCGGCGGATGACGGCGCCTTCGCCGATCAGGCCGAGGAAGGTCTTGGCGGTGCGTGCCAGGGTGGCGTAGTCGCCGCCGCGCACGAAGGCGCGGTCGAACACACTGATGCGCACGTTGCCGAAGTGCATGCGCCGCACGGCGATGCGCCAGGATTCGTCGATCTCGTTGAGCTCGGCCTGGACGTGCACGGCGTCCGGGTCCATCGGGTCGAGCAGGGCCTGTTCCAGGCGCTGCGCGGATGCCCGCGCGGCGGCCTCGTCGGTCAGGCTGATGTCCACGCCCTCGGCCATGGCCGACAGCGCTTCGACGTCCAGCGTGCGCGACAGGCGGGCGATGACGGCATCGGCCAGCACGTATTGGCGCGCCAAGGCGTTCAGGGCCTCGCCGTCGATGGGCTCGGCGCCGGCGGCGGGCACCAGCACGGTGTCCTTCAGGGCGACCTGCAGCATGAATTCGGCTTCCTCGGCGTCGTCCTTGAGGTAGCGTTCGTCGCGCCCGACCTTGACCTTGTACAGGGGCGGCTGGGCGATGTAGACGTAGCCGCGCTCGATCAGGGCGGGCATCTGGCGGTAGAAGAGCGTCAGCAGCAGGGTGCGGATGTGCGCGCCGTCCACGTCGGCGTCGGTCATGATGATGATGCGGTGGTAGCGTAGTTTATCGATGTTGAAATCCGGCCCGATGCTGGTGCCCAGGGCGGTGATCAGGGTGGTGATCTGTTCGCTGGACAGCAGGCGGTCGAAGCGCGCTTTTTCCACGTTCAGCACCTTGCCGCGCAGCGGCAGGATGGCCTGGAACTTGCGGTCGCGGCCCTGCTTGGCGGAACCGCCGGCCGAATCGCCCTCGACGATGTAGAGCTCGCACAGGGCGGGGTCCTTTTCCTGGCAGTCGGCCAGCTTGCCGGGCAGGCCGGCGCCTTCGAGGACGCTCTTGCGGCGCGTCATCTCGCGCGCCTTGCGGGCGGCCTCGCGCGCGCGCGCCGCCTCGACGATCTTGGCGCACAGGGCGCGCGCGTCGCTGGGGTTTTCCAGCAGCCAGGTCTCGAGGGTGCGGCTGACGGCCTCCTCGACGGCGGGGCGGACCTCGCTGGAGACGAGCTTGTCCTTGGTCTGGCTGCTGAACTTGGGCTCGGGGACCTTGACCGACAGCACGCAGGCCAGGCCCTCGCGCATGTCGTCGCCGGAGGTGTCGACCTTGGCTTTCTTGGCCAGCTCGTTGTCGGCGATGTATTTGTTGATCACCCGGGTCATGGCGGCGCGCAGGCCGGTGAGGTGGGTGCCGCCGTCGCGCTGCGGGATGTTGTTGGTGAAGCACAGCACGGTCTCGGCATAGCCGTCGTTCCACTGCATGGCGACCTCGACCCCGACCCGCGTGCCGCCCGCGTCGGATTCGGTGCTGACGGCGAAGATATTGTCGTGCAGGACGGTCTTGCTGCGGTTGATGTACTGGACGAAGCCCTTGACGCCACCGAGGAAGGCCAGGTTTTCCTCCTGGCCCGTGCGCTCGTCGATCAGGCGGATCTTGACGCCGTTGTTCAGGAATGAGAGCTCGCGCAGGCGCCGGGCGAGGATCTCGTAGGTGTAGTCGATATTGGCAAAGATTTCGGAATCGGCCAGATACTGGACGCGCGTGCCGCTGCGGTCGGTGGGACCGGCCACGGCCAGCGGCGCGACGCGCTCGCCGCGCCGGAATTCGATCTCGTGTTCCTGGCCGTTGCGCCAGATGGTCAGGCGCAGCCATTCGGACAGCGCATTGACGCAGGACACGCCCACGCCGTGCAGGCCGCCCGAGACCTTGTATGAGTTCTGGTCGAATTTGCCGCCGGCGTGCAGTTCCGTCATGACGATTTCGGCCGCGCTGCGGTGGTGCTCGTCGTCCTTGTGGATGGCGGTGGGGATGCCGCGGCCGTTGTCCGTGACCGAAATGCTGTTGTCGGCGTGGATGGCGACCACGATGTCGTCGCAATAGCCGGCCAGGGCCTCGTCGATGGCGTTGTCCACGACCTCGAACACCATGTGGTGCAGGCCAGTGCCGTCGGAGGTGTCGCCGATGTACATCCCCGGGCGCTTGCGCACGGCCTCGAGGCCCTTGAGCATCTTGATCGAATCGGCGCCGTAGGCGTTCTGGGAGGTCTGTTCTGGCATGTGAAACCTATGATTGAATCCGTGGTGGGTCTGGCGCGGCGTGGTCAGATGCGCATCGGCATGACGACGTACTTGAATTCGTCGTCGTCGGGCAGGGTCAGCAGGGCCGAGGCGTTGACGTCGGGCTGGACAGACCAGCGCACGGTGTCGACCTTGACGTTGCCCAGCACGTCCAGCAGGTAGCTGACGTTGAAGGCCACGTCCAGCGCCTCGCTGTCGTAGTCGACCTCGAGTTCCTCGCGGGCTTCTTCCTGTTCGGCGTTCGAGGACGAGATCCGCAGCAGGTGGTCCGAGAGCTGCAGGCGCACGCCTTTGAGCTTGTCGGTGGTGAGGATGGCGGCGCGCTGCAGGCTGGCCTGCAGGGCCTCGCGCGAGATGTTGAAGTGGCGGGTGTAGCCGGTGGGGATGACGCGCGTGAAATCGGGGAACTTACCCTCGACCAGCTTGGACACCACCTCGATGTCGTCGAAGCTGAAGCGGATCTGCGTGGCGGCCACGTCGATGCGCACCACGGCCTCGTCGTCGTCCGAGAGCAGGCGCTGCATTTCGTGGACCGTCTTGCGCGGGATGATGACGTCATGGCGCGTGTCGATGCCCTCGACCTGGGTGCCGCTGTGCGCCAGGCGGTGGCCGTCGGTGGCCACGGTGCGCACGTGGCCGGGCTCGAGCACGAACAGCAGGCCGTTCAGGTAATAGCGGATGTCCTGCTGGGCCATGGCGAAATGGACCATGTTGAACAGGTGGCGCAGCGCCTTCTGGGACATCGTGAACGAGGCCTCCCACTGCTCGGCCAGGGCCACGGTGGGATAGTCGGCGGCGGCCAGGGTCTGCAGGGCAAAGCGGCTGCGGCCGGACTGGACGGACAGCTTGCCGTCGTCCAGGCCCAGCCTGACCGTGCCCGATTCGGGCAGGGCGCGCAGGATGTCGAGCAGCTTGCGCGCGCCCACGGTGGTCGCGGCGGCCTCCTCGCCCACGCCGAACGCGGCGTGGGTGGTGATCTGGACCTCGAGGTCGTTGGCGACGAAGGCCACGCGTTCGCCGTCCTTGCGCACCAGCACATTGGCCAGGATTGGCAAGGTGTTGCGGCGTTCGACGATCCCCACAACCATCGTCAAGGGTTTGAGCACGGCGTCACGAGTCGCTTGTATGAGTTGCATGTTCTTATCCTTTGAGGGTTTGTTCCAAAACGTGCAGTGCGTGGTTCAGCTCGGTCTGCTTGCCGCGCAGGTCGGTGATCTTGCGCACGGCGTGCAGCACCGTGGTGTGGTCGCGGCCTCCGAAGAGGTCGCCGATTTCCGGCAGGCTTTTCTGGGTGAGTTCCTTGGCCAGGTACATCGCGATCTGGCGCGGTACGGCAATATTGGCAGGGCGCCGTTTCGAATACATGTCGGCGACTTTGATTTTATAAAAGTCGGCGACGGTCTTCTGGATGTTTTCCACGGTGATCTGGCTGTTGGACACCGACAGCAGGTCCTTGAGGGCCTCCTTGCAGACCTCGACGGTGAGCACCTCGCGGCCGTGGAAGCGCGCAAAGGCCGAGACCTTGCGCAGGGCGCCCTCGAGCTCGCGCACGTTGCTGCGCAGGTGCTTGGCGATGAAGAACGCGACCTCCTCGGGCATGGTGATGCCCTCGGCCTGGGCCTTGCGCAGCAGGATGGCCACCCGCATTTCCAGCTCCGGCGGCTCGATCGCGACGGTCAGGCCGGAATCGAAGCGCGAGATCAGGCGGCTGTCGATGTTGGCCAGTTCCTTGGGGTAGGTGTCCGAGGTGATGATGATCTGCTTGCGCTGCGCCACCATGGCCTCGAAGGCGTAGAAAAATTCCTCCTGGGTACGATTCTTGCCGGCGAAGAACTGGATGTCGTCGATCAGCAGCAGGTCCAGGGAATGGTAGTAGCGCTTGAAATCGTCGAAGGCGCGCCGCTGGTAGGCCTTGACCACGTCGGAGACGTACTGGTCGGCGTGGACGTAGCGCACGCGGGTGCTGGTACCGCTGGCGATCAGGGCGTTGCCGATGGCATGGATGAGGTGGGTCTTGCCCAGGCCGACGCCGCCGTACAGGAACAGCGGGTTGTACGAGACGCCTGGATTTTCGGCGACCTGCATGGCGGCGGCGCGGGCCAGTTGATTGGCCTTGCCGATGACGAAGTTGTCGAAGGTCAGTTCCACGTTCAGGCGCGAGCGGTCCTGCACGGCGTCCTCGGCTGCGGCCTGGACGGCGGCGGGCACGGAGGGCGCCGGGGCGGGGGCGGCCGGCTGGGGCTCGGACGCCGGGCTGGGTGCGATGGCGCGCATGGGTGCGGCACCCCGGGCGGGGCTGGCCGGCAGTTCGAAGCAGACCTGGACAGCCTGCGAGAACCAGTCGCTGGCAAGCGCCTCGATGCGGGCGGAGAAGTTCTTGCGCACCCAGTCGAGCTTGAAGCGGTTGGGGGCGGCAATGCGCAGCACGGCCAGGTCCTCGTCGAACTCGAGGGGGACCAAGGGGCGGATCCAGGCGCTGATCTGTTGCGGGGGGAGTTCCTGCTCCAGTTGCTGGAGGCAGGCCTGCCAAAATTCGTTCATAGAGGTCATTTCGCTAAACCTCGATTCTACCCTCTCCGGTCGCAAGTTATCCACAGCGCCCCCATGGGAACCCTGGGCAAGGTCGCCAAATATTTGACTTGTCAGCGGGAATTTGCTGAAATAATGGGCTTTTCGAGATTTAACGCCCTAGCTCTTTTGGATTTGCCATGAAACGCACCTACCAGCCTTCCGTCACCCGCCGCAAGCGCACCCACGGCTTTCGCGTGCGGATGAAGACCCGAGGCGGTCGCGCCGTCCTCAACGCGCGCCGAGCCAAGGGCCGCAAGCGCCTCGCCGTCTGACCGCGGATACACCGCCGCACGGCCGCCCCTCGGACGGCCCGACTGCCATGCCATCCGCTTTCCCACCGGCGGCCCGGCTGCATCGCCCCTCGGAGTACGCTTCCGCCTTGAAAGGCCGGCGCGTGGCCAGAGGGGCGATGTTCGTTGTCATGCGGCCGCGCGAACCGCAATCCGGTCCGGCCCGGCTTGGCCTGATCGTGCCCAAGCGGCAGGCGCCGCTGGCGGTCACCCGCAATGCGCTCAAGCGCGTCTTGCGCGAGGCCTTCCGGCTGCGCCGCGCGGAACTGCCGCCGGGGGACCTGGTGTTTCGCTTGATCGCCCGGCCCGAACCTTGCAGCCTGACGGTCCTCAAGCGCCGGGCGCGCACCGAGGCCGATGCGCTGCTGCGCCGGATTGCGCCATGATCAAGGCCTTGTTCATCGCGCCGATCCGCTTTTACCGGTATTTCCTCAGTCCCTGGGTGGGACAGCAGTGCCGCTTTACGCCCACCTGCTCGGCCTACGCCATCGAGGCCATCGAGCGACACGGCGTGCCGCGCGGCCTATGGCTGGGCGTGCGGCGCATCGCGCGCTGTCATCCGGGCTGCCCGGGCGGGCACGACCCGGTGCCGGAGCCCCGCCCGCCGCGGGCATGAGGCCGCAGCACGCGCTCATCCGCTAGTCAGGAGAGCTAAGTTAAACTGATGGGCTTTTGGCATCGCCCCACCCTATCGATAGAACAGGCGCCATGGACATACGACGCACGATCCTCTGGATGATTTTTTCGTTTTCGCTGCTGCTGTTGTGGAACAACTGGCAGGTGCATAACGGGCATCCCTCCCTGTTCGGCTTGACGCCGCCCGCCGCCACGCAGGCCGATCCGGCGGCGACGCCGGATGCCCGGCCGGCCGATGTGCCGGTCGCCGCCGCCGGCACCGCCGCCCAGCCCGGCGAGACCAAGGTGCCCGCGCAGGCCGCCGAGCCCACCGGCCAAGAGGTCAGCGTCAAGACCGACGTCTATGAATTGACCTTCGACACCCTGGGCGCCCAGCTGGTGCGCGCCGAGCTGCTGAAATACAAGGCGCTGGACGGCTCGGGCGGCCCGATGCTGTTGCTGGACAACCAGCCCGGCCGCATCTACCTGGCCCAGACCGGGGTCGTGGGCGCGCCGCAGGGGCAGGGCTATCCCACGCACCTGACGCCATTCACGCTGACGACGCCCGAGCCCGTGCGACAGGGCGACACCCTGACGGTGTCCTTCGAAGCGACGGCGGGCGACGTCCGGGTGGTGAAACACTTCATCCTCCACGATGGCAGCTATGACATCCGGGTGCGTCACGACATTTACAACCTGGGCGATGCCCCGATCGATCCGTCGTTGTACCTGCAGCTGACGCGCGACGGCAACGATCCCCCGAACACCTCGCATTTCTACAGCACGTTCACCGGCCCGACGGTGTATTCGGAGGAAGACAAGTTCCAGAAGATCAGCTTCGAGGATATTGCCAAGGGCAAGGCCAGCTACATCCCGCAGGCCGACAACGGCTGGATCGGGATGGTGCAGCACTACTTTGCCTCGGCCTGGGTGCCGCCGCAGGGGGCGGTGCGCACCAACCAGGCCTTGCGCGTGGCCGACAATCTGTATGCCGTGCGGACCATCCAGTCCGTCGGGACCATCGCCCCGGGCGAGCACCGCAGCGTGGAGGCCCAGCTATGGGTCGGCCCCCAGGACCAGGTCGCCATGAGCGAGGTGGCGCCCGGTCTCGAGCTGGTCGTGGACTATGGCTGGGTGACCATCATCGCCAAGCCGCTGTTCAGTCTCATGACCTGGATCCACGGCATGCTGGGCAACTGGGGCTGGACCATCGTGGCCCTGACCCTGCTGATCAAACTCGTCTTTTATCCCCTGTCGGCGGCCAGCTACCGCTCGATGGCGAAAATGAAGCTCGTCACGCCCCGCATGCAGGCGCTGCGTGAAAAGTTCGGCGACGACAAGGCCAAGCTCAACGCCGCCATGATGGAGATGTATCGCACGGAAAAGATCAATCCCCTGGGCGGGTGCCTGCCCATGGTGGTGCAGATTCCGGTGTTCATCGCCCTGTACTGGGTGCTGCTGGCCAGCGTCGAGATGCGCGGCGCGCCCTGGATCTTGTGGATCCACGACCTGTCGGTGCGCGATCCCTGGTTCATCCTGCCGGCGGTCATGATGGCCACGATGTTCCTGCAGATCAAGCTCAATCCCACGCCGCCGGACCCCACCCAGGCCAAGATCATGATGATCATGCCGCTGGTGTTCGGGGGGATGATGTTCTTCTTCCCCGCGGGCCTGGTGTTGTACTGGTGCGTGAACAACGCGGTGTCGATCATCCAGCAGCGCGTCATCATGACGCGCCTGGATCGCGAGAAGGCCGCCTCGGCCTCCAGTTGATCAGCGGCGGTCCGCCGTCCCCCTGAAGGCGCCCACACGGGCGCCTTCTTGCTGTTCGGAAAGCCCGTTTGACGTCCGGCCATGAGATTCGATAGGATCAATCATTCAATATAAAGGATGATGTTCAATATGTCGAACGATCGTATCGGCCTGGACCTGCGGGATCCGGCTTTGCTGCGCACGGAAGCTTATCTGGCCGAGGGCTGGCGCGCCGCCGCGTCGGGGCGGACCTTCCCGGTGTTCAATCCCGCCACAGGCGAGCGCCTGGCCGAGGTGGCCAGCCTCGATGCCGGCGAGCTGCGGGGGGCCATCGCCGGCGCGGTGCGCGCCCAGGCGCAGTGGGCCGCCCGTACCCCCGCGGAACGCGGCCGCCTGCTGCGCGCCTGGAACGACCTCATCCTGGAAAATGTCGAGGACATCGCCCGCCTCATGACGCTCGAACAGGGCAAGCCCCTGGCCGAGTCGCGCGGCGAGGTCAAGTACGCCGCCTCGTTCATCGAGTGGTTCGCCGAGGAGGGCAAGCGCAGCTACGGCGACGTGATTCCGTCCCCGACGGCCGACAAGCGCCTGTTCGCCGTCAAGCAGCCGGTCGGCGTATGCGCTGCCATCACGCCCTGGAATTTCCCGGCGGCCATGATCACGCGCAAGGCCGCACCGGCCCTGGCGGCCGGCTGCGCCATGATCGTCAAGCCGGCCGAGGACACGCCGCTGACGGCATTGGCCCTGGCGGCGCTGGCCGAGCGCGCGGGCATCCCGGCGGGCGTCCTCCAGGTGGTGACGGGCGATGCGCGCGAGATCGGCGGCGTGCTGACCGAAAGCCCGGACGTGCGCAAGCTCTCGTTCACCGGCTCGACCGAGGTGGGCCGCCTGCTCATGGCGCAATCGGCGCCCACCATCAAGCGCCTGTCGCTGGAACTGGGTGGCAACGCGCCTTTCATCGTATTCGAAGACGCCGACCTGGATGCCGCGGTCGAGGGCGCGATGGCGTCGAAATACCGCAACAGCGGCCAGACCTGCGTGTGTGCCAACCGCCTGCTGGTGCAGGCGGGGGTTTACGACGCCTTTGTCGAGAAACTGCGTGCCAAAGTCGCCGACCTGAAGGTCGGCAACGGCACCGAGGAGGGTGTGCAGCAAGGGCCGTTGATCAACCGCGATGCGCTCGACCATGCCCTTGCGCTGATCGAGGACGCCCGGGCGCACGGCGCCCGCGTCGTGATCGGCGGCGAGGCGCACGCCCTGGGTGGTACGTTCTTTCAGCCCACCATCCTCGGTGATCTCAGCCTCGACATGCGGGTGGCGCACGAGGAAATATTCGCCCCGGTGGCGCCGGTGTTCCGCTTCGAGACCGAGGCCCAGGCGATCGCCCAGGCCAACGACACCGAGTATGGCCTGGCCGCCTATCTATACACCCGGGACATCGCCCGCGCCTGGCGCGTCGGCGAAGCCCTGGAGTACGGCATGGTGGGCCTGAACACCGGCATGATCTCGAACGAGGTCGCGCCCTTCGGCGGCATCAAGCAGTCCGGCCTGGGCCGCGAGGGCTCGCACTATGGCATCGACGAGTACCTCGAGGTGAAGTACCTCTGCCTGCAAGTATAGAGGCGGCGCGGGTGCGGGATGCGGCGCGCGCGGCGGCTCGCTACACTGGCGCTTGACGCCGCCCATCCGCCCGCGGCGGGCGCCCGACATCCAGACCCGCAACCATGGCCGACAGCTCCACGGATCCCATCATCGCGATCGCCACCGCCCCCGGCCGGGGCGGCATCGGCGTGCTGCGGATTTCCGGCCCCCGGCTGGCCGACTATGCGCACAGCCTGTTGGGCCTGACGCCGCGGCCGCGCCACGCCCATTACCTGCCGTTTCGCAATGCCGCTGGCGAGGTCATGGACGAGGGCATTGCCCTGTACTTTCCAGGCCCTCATTCCTATACCGGCGAGGACGTGCTGGAACTGCAGGGCCACGGCGGGCCCGCCGTGCTGCGCCGCGTGCTGGAGGACTGCCTGGTGCGCGGCGCATCCATCGGCCTGCGCCTTGCCCAGCCAGGCGAATTCACCCTGCGCGCCTTCCTGAACGATCGCCTGGACCTCGCCCAGGCCGAGGCCGTCGCCGATCTCATCGAAGCCAGCTCGGCCGCCGCCGCGCGCAGCGCCATGGCTTCGCTGTCGGGCGCCTTTTCCGCCGAGGTCGACGCCCTGGCCGAGCGCATCGTTCACCTGCGCATGCTGGTCGAGGCCACCCTGGATTTTCCCGAGGAGGAAATCGACTTCCTGGAAAAGTACCAGGCGGCGCAGCGCCTGGAGGCGGTGTCCGATGCGCTGGACGGTGTGCTGCGCACCGCGCGCCGGGGCCTGGTGTTGCGCGAGGGCCTGCACGTGGTCCTGGCGGGCCAGCCCAACGTCGGCAAGTCCAGCCTCCTGAACGCCCTGGCGGGCGACGAGGTGGCCATCGTCACCCCGATCGCCGGCACTACGCGCGACCGGGTCGTGCAGCAGATCCACATCGAGGGCGTGCCCCTGCACGTCGTCGACACCGCCGGCCTGCGCGACACCGAGGACACGGTCGAGCGCATCGGCATCGAGCGCAGCTGGGCCGAGATCGCCCGCGCCGATGTCATCCTGCACCTGCAGGATGCTCGCAGCCCCGGCGATCCCCTGGACGCCGACATCGCCCGGCGCCTGCCGCCGCAGGCGCCGGTGCTGGTGGTGTGCAACAAGGTCGACCTGCTGGACGAGGCGGCGCAGAGGGCGTTGGCGTCTGGGGCGGCAGGTTCACGGCCGGCCGCGGGTGCCCGCTCCGGCGCCGGGATGGCCGGTGCCACGGGTGACGGTACGGGTACAGTCGGGATACCGGCCGCGGATACGTCGGACGCCTTGCTGGTGTCCGCGCATACCGGTGAAGGCCTGGATGCGCTGCGGGCGCGCCTGCTGGCAATCGCCGGCTGGACCCCGGGGACAGAATCGCCGTGGCTCGCGCGCGAGCGCCACGTCCAGGCCCTGGAAGCCGCCCGCGCCCACCTGCGGGCCGCCGCCGCGCATGCGGCGCACAGCGATCAGGTCCTGGACCTGTTCGCCGAGGAGCTGCGCCTGGCGCACGAGGCGCTATGCGGGATCACGGGACAGTTCACCAGCGATGATTTGCTGGGGGAGATCTTTTCCAGTTTTTGTATTGGGAAGTGAGGCGGGGTCCAAGGACATCCACTGAAGTTTGCTGATTTGCCTGTAAGCCGCATAAATAAAGGGATTTTTGTCTACTGAGTGATTCGGTGATACAGTCAAAGCCATCGCTATCCGGGTCCATATTTGGGTCCAAGTTCACCGAATGGCCTGACTATTGACTTTCATGGACCCAAAGGAGGGTCCATGTCTCTCACTGATACCGCACTCAAGGCACTCAAACCAAAGGATGCTTCTTACATCGTCAGCGACGATCGCGGGCTGTACGTCGAAGTGCTGCCGAGTGGTAGCATCGTCTGGCGTTACCGCTATCGGCTGGATGGCAAACGGGAAAAGCTCACACTCGGTAAGTACCCGGCCCTTACCCTGAAGAGCGCCGTCATTGTCCAGATCTCGTTCTCATATCATGCCAGCGATAAAGTTGCCGGAGACTTGGGAGCTAGGGCAGGTGTTTGCCAAACGATGCCGTGCGCTTCGAGAAGGCCGACTAGACGGGCGTTCTCGGCACGAAGGCGGGCGATCTCATCGCTGTGGTACGTCATACTGCCTCCACACGTGCAGACTCACCCCACCCGTTGCCACCACTAGCGCAACTCGTACCACGTCCCACGCCCGCCCCCCTGCTGGACCAGATGCCCCTGCTCCACCAGCGTACGGAAGTGCTGTTTGAGCGTGTTGCGGTTGCTGCCGGTCAGGCGGATGGCTTCGGCCATGGTGATACGGCCGTGCTCGCGCGTGAATTCGACGATCTGCAATGCCAGGTCCGGCAGCTTGGCCAGCACCAGCTTCTCGCGCTCGACCTTGCGCTCCAGGCGACGTACCTGCTGGGACAGCGCACGCAGGAAGAACACCAGCCAAGGCTGCCAATCAGGCGCGTCGGTGCGGATGCTGCCTTGTGTCTGGCGCAGCGCCAGGTAGTAGGCTTCCTTGGTCTGCTCGATTACGCTTTCCAGTGAGCTGTACGGCACATAGGCATAGCCGGACTGCAACAACAGCAAGGTGGTCAGTACCCGGCTCAAACGGCCATTGCCATCCTGGAAAGGGTGAATCTCCAGAAACACCACGACCCAGATGCCGATGAGCAGCAGCGGATGCAGGCGCCCATGACTGCGCTCCTCGTTGAACCAGGTCACCAGTTCGGCCATTAGATGCGGTGTATCAAAAGGCGTGGCAGTCTCGAAGACAATACCCAACTGTTTGCCGTGTTCATCGAAGGCCGCCACGCTGTTGCTGGTGGTCTTGTAATTGCCGCGATGCCAGGCATCCTTGTCGCTGTAGGTCAGCAGGTCGCGGTGCAACTGCCGGATATGGTTTTCTGTCAGCGAGATGTCTTGCCAAGACGTAAACACCAGTTCCATGACTTCGGCATAACCAGCGACTTCCTGCTCATCGCGCGTCTCGAACGACTTGATCTGCAGATTGGACAACAAACGCTCGACTTCGCGATCCGACAGCTTGCTGCCCTCGATACGAGTCGAGGAGCCGATGCTCTCGATGGTAGCCACCCGCCGCAGTGCCGACAGCCGATCCGGCGCCAACGTGCCCAGCGCACGCCATGCACCCTTGAATTCGTCTATTCCGGCGATCAGGCCCAGGATGTCGGTGGTGATCTGGAGGGTGTCTGTGCGGATCATGGAACCAATAGTACACCCATTTACACCCAATCATGACTCCCAACCATTTCGGAACCCATTTACACCCATTCCTGTTGGGACTAGCACAGCGACCACGAGCGAAGACCCGTATGCCATGGAAGTCCAGCGGGGGATACACTGAAGCATTGGGTCCAAGAATAGGCCCAAGTGAGACTCTTTTCTCGGAATTAATTTTTATGAATCAATAAGATAAAATCCAATAAACCCTTCTGCATCGGGAAGTGAGCGAGACCCGATGGCGGATTCACGGTTCCGGGGGTTACTCGATTATATAGATTGCTTGCTATCAAATAGCACACTATATATAATCATTCCATGGACCTCGCGACCCAACCTCCGCCAACCGCCGGCACGCCGCTTGCCCTGGACGCTCAGCTTTGCTTTGCCTTGTATTCCGCGCACTTGGCGATGGGCAAGGTCTATCGGCGGGCGCTGTCGGGGTTGGACCTGACCTATCCCCAATACCTGGTAATGCTGGTGCTCTGGGAATCGGACGGTCTGTCGGTGTCTGAACTGGGCGAACGCCTGTACCTGGATTCGGCCACGCTGACGCCGCTGCTCAAGCGCCTGCAGGCCTCGGGCCTGGTGGCGCGCGAGCGCAGCCCCGAGGACGAGCGCCGCGTGCTGGTGCGCCTGACGGATGCGGGCCGCGCGCTGCGCGAGCGGGCACAGGCCGTGCCCGCGGACGTCATCTGCGCGACGGGCTGTACGCCCGAGCGCCTGCAAGGCTTGAAGGCCGATCTCGAGTCCTTGCGTCTGAATCTGCTGCGGCCGGAATGACTTCATCGCCGCCCATGGGCGGCGATGGCGCCGGCCAGGGACATTGCCGCGACGTGGTGCGGGCAGTGTCCTCAATCCGCACCACAAGGAGAACCTCCATGACAGTCGAAAACGTCCTCTATACCGCCCACGCCAAGGCGACCGGAGGCCGCGAAGGCAGCGCAAAATCCTCCGACGGCCATCTGGACATCAAGCTGTCGACGCCCAAGGAACTGGGCGGCGGCGGCGGCGACGGCACCAATCCCGAGCAATTGTTCGCGGCCGGTTATTCGGCGTGCTTTCTGGGCGCCTTGAAGCTGGTCGCCGGCAAGGCCGACGTCAAGCTGCCCGATGACACCAGCGTGGAAGGCGCGGTGGGCATCGGTCCGATCCCGACGGGCTTTGGCATCCGGGTGGAACTGAAGATCTCGGCCGCCGGCGTCGAGCGCAAGACCCTCGAGGATCTGGTGCAAAAGGCGCACGTGGTCTGCCCGTACTCGAACGCGACGCGCGGCAATATCGACGTGACGCTGACGGTGGCGTGACCTCGCCGGCCCGCGGGCCGGCTGGCGGCGGCGCCCCAGTGGGATGCGCCGCATCGAAAGGATTATGGCCGCCTGTGGGCGGCCGTAATCCTTTATGATTGCACGGTCGAAGTTTCGGGATCGCAGCGTGCGCCGTCCATTGTTCCAGATCGCCGCGGCATGCTGCGACCGCCGCGGGATTCATTACGGCTGGGTGGTCGCCGCCGTCGCATTCCTGACCATGCTGTCCTCGGCGGCCGCCGTGGGTCTGCCCAGCGCATTTCTGGTGCCGCTCAGTGAGGAGTTCGGCTGGGACATCGACCAGATTTCCTCGGCCTTGGCGATCCGTTTCGTGCTGTTCGGCCTGCTGGGGCCGTTTGCGGCCATCCTGATCGAGCGCTACGGTCTGCGACGCATCATCTGCCTTGCCCTGGTGCTGGTGGCCTGCGGCCTGGGTATGGCGACGATTATGTCCCAGGTCTGGCACCTGCTGCTGCTCTGGGGCGTGGTGCTGGGGACCGGCGCGGGGTTGACGGCGCTGGTGCTCAGCGCCATCGTGGTCAATCGCTGGTTCGACCGCCGGCGGGGCCTGGTGCTGGGCCTGCTGACGGCCAGTGCGGCGACCGGCCAGCTGGCCTTCCTGCCGCTGGCGGCCTGGCTGATCGAGACGGTGGGCTGGCGCTACGCGGTGGTGCCGGTCATCGTTTGTTGTCTGGTGGTCGCGCTGCTGGCGTTCCTGTTGATGGCGAACCGGCCCGAGGAGGTCGGCCTGCGGCCGTACGGAGCCGCGCCCAGCGCGGCGCCCGAGCCCGTCGCGACCGGAAGGCCTGGGTTTCGCGAGCCCTTCGTCGCCTTGTTCGAGGCTTCGCGCAATCCGACGTTCTGGGTATTGTTCGGCACGTTCTTTGTCTGTGGCCTCAGCACCAGCGGGCTGATCCAGACGCACTTCATCACGCTGTGCGGGGATTTCGGCATGGGTCCCGTGCCGGCCGCCTCGGTGCTGGCCATGATGGGGCTGTTCGATCTGGTGGGCACGGTCCTGTCGGGCTGGCTGTCCGACCGCTACGACAACCGCAAGCTGCTGTTCTGGTATTACGGCCTGCGCGGCCTGTCCTTGTTCTGGCTGCCGCATTCCGAGTTCTCGCTGGTGGGCCTGTCGGTGTTCGCCATGTTCTACGGACTGGACTGGATCGCCACGGTGCCGCCGACGGTCAAACTGACGACGGCGGCTTTCGGCAAGGCGCGCGCCGGCATGGTGTTCGGCTGGATTTTTGCCGGCCACCAGGTGGGCGGCGCGATCGCGGCCTATGGCGCGGGGCTGTCGCGCACCCTGTGGCTGACGTACACGCCGGCCTTGTACGCGGCCGGGCTGGCGTGCTTCGTGGCGGCGGTGGCCGTGTTCCTGATCCGCCGGCCCGCCGCGCCGACCTTGTCAGCGGCCGGCGCTTGACGCAGAATTCGAGGGGTGTCCTTCAGTAGACTGAATACCCCTTCAAGGAGACCCCCCGATGTCCACACGCACTGTTCCGCCCTTCCGCGCCGACCATGTCGGCAGCTTTCTGCGGCCCGTCTATCTGCTCGAGGCGCGCGATCGCCACGCCAAGGGCGAGATCGATGCCGCCGCGCTGCGCGCCGTCGAGGACCGCGCCATTACCGAGATCGTGCGGTTCCAGGAGGACATCGGCCTGAAATCGGTGACGGACGGCGAGTTCCGGCGCACGTACTTCCACCTCGATTTCCTGCGCCAGCTCGATGGCGTGGTGACCGACGATCCCGTCGTGGTCACGGGCGAGGACGGCGTAGAGCACCTGTCGCCGCCGTCGATTCGCGTCAACGGCAAGGTGCGCCACGCGCGCGACATCCAGCGGGCGGATTTCGAGTACCTGGCCAGCCAGGTGTCCGCCGGCCACACGCCCAAGGTCACCATTCCCTCGCCGACCATGCTGCACTTCCGCGGCGGGCGCGCAGGCATCGACGCCGTGGCCTATCCGGAACTGGAGCCCGAATTCTACGAGGATGTGGCCGAGGCCTACGGCCAGGAACTGCGCAGCCTGTTTGACGCCGGCTGCCGCTACGTGCAGATGGACGACACCAATCTGGCCTATCTGTGCGACGGCCGCATGCGCGAGGCGGCCAAGGCGCGCGGCGACGATCCGAATGAACTGCCGCACCGCTACGCCAAGTTCATCAATCGCGTCGTGGCCCGCAAGCCCGAGGGCATGGTGCTGGCCATGCACCTGTGCCGCGGCAACTTCAAGAGCACGTATGCGGCCGAGGGCAACTACGAGCCGGTGGCCGAGGCGCTGTTGTCCGAAATGCACCTGGATGCGTATTTCATGGAATACGACGACGATCGCAGCGGGGATTTCCGGCCCTTGCGGTTCCTGCCGGCCAACAAGATCGTGGTGCTGGGCCTGGTCACGACCAAGTTCGGCGCCCTCGAATCCAAGGACGACCTCAAGCGCCGCATCGACGAGGCGGCCAGGCATGCGCCGCTGGAGCAGCTCGCCCTGTCGCCGCAGTGCGGCTTCTCGAGCACGGTGCACGGCAACAATGTGGCCATCGAGGATCAGCGCGCCAAGCTGCGCCTGGTGGTCGAGACCGCGCGCGAGGTCTGGGGCGACGCCTGAGGGCATGCCGGTCCTGGCCGGCCGCGGCGCACTGGCGGCGGACGGCCTCAGGGCCGCCGGGACGGGGCGGCCGCGACGGCGGGCGCGGGGGCGCGGCGCCATTCGAGTGCGCCGATTGCAATGCCGCTGATGCAGATCACGGCGATGCCCACCCAGGTGAGGGCGTCCGGGAAATCGCCCCAGACCAGCCAGCCCAGCACCGCGGCGGCAACGATTTGCAGATAGATGAAAGGCGCCAGCATCGAGGCGGGGGCCATGCGGTAGGCCTGGATCTGCAGGACGTGCCCCAGGGCGCCCCATACGCCAGTGCTGAGCATCACCAGCCATTCCAGCACGCCGAATTCACGCAGGGCCGGCCAGGCCTCCGGCAGCGCGACGGGCAGCGCCAGGGTCATGCAAATCGTGCCCACGCCGCCGCTCCAGACCAGGGTGGTCATGGGGTTGTCGATGGCCACCCGGCGAGTGCACAGGTACTGGACCGCGAACAGCATCGCGGTGCACAGGCCGAACGCCACGCCGACGATGTCCAGGCCGCTGCCCGGCCGGATGATGATCAGCACGCCCATGAAGCCGCTGAGCGCCGCGATCCAGCGCGACAGCCGCGCGGGCTCGCCGAGGATCCATGGGGCGCAGGCCAGCATGATGAGGGGCGCCAGGAAATTGATCGAGGTGGCCTCGGCCTGCGGCAGGTACTGCAGCGCCGAAAAAAATGTGAAGGTGGCCGAGAACATCACCACCCCGCGCAACAACTGGGCGTAAGGCCTTTGCGTGCGCAGCAGGGCGCGCAGGCTGCGCGGGCGTATCAAGGCCAGCACCAGCACGAGGTGGACGAAAAACCGGACCCAACAGAGAAAGGCCAGCGGCAGCCCGGCCGCCATGATCCATTTGCCGCTGGTATCCAGGCCGGACAGCGACCAGGACGAGAGTACCAGCAGGCCGATGCCAAAGAGGGGCGAACTGGACGGAATGGTGGGCGCGGATGGGTGGGACGGCATGGTGCGGCGGCAAGGATGCTCCAGACGCACACCTTAACCGAAATCCGCCCCGCGCCGTGGCCGTACGGCCGACTATTTCACCGGCTCACACCCGAATCGGCGGCGTGTACCCTCCTTCGGTGCGAGGATTAGACATAGATCATGAAACCCTTCCGTCCGCATGGCTAATATGGGCCTGTGCGCCCATCGGCGCGGTACGGTCAGGGAGAGTCTCATGACGCAATACGCATCCGGGCCATCGGCCTCGAACCAGGGCAGGGCCTTGCGGGTCCTGTTCTCCAGCACTGTGGCCTTCACGGTCTGCTTCGCCGTCTGGACGATGTTCTCGGTCTTGGGCATTCCGCTGAAGGCCGAACTGGACCTGAACGAAACCCAGTTCGGCCTGCTGATCGCCACGCCGGTCCTGACCGGCTCGCTGGTGCGGGTGCCGCTGGGCTTCCTGACGGACCGCCTGGGTGGGCGCGCCGTCTTCCTGGCCGTCATGCTGGTGTGCGTGCCGCCCTTGTACCTGATGGCCCATGCCACGACCTATGCGCAGTTTCTGGTGCTGGCGCTGTTCGTCGGCCTGGCCGGCGGGACGTTCTCGGTCGGCACGCCGTATGTCGCGCGCTGGTTCGCGCCCGAACGCCGGGGCTTTGCCATGGGGGTCTTCGGGGCGGGGAACTCGGGTTCCGCGGTGACGATGTTCGTGGGCCCGGCGATCATCGGTGCCTTTGGCTGGGCCATGCTGCCGCAGGCCTATGCGGCCCTGATGCTCGGCACCGCGGTGTTGTTCTGGATGTTCAGCCATAGCGATCCGGCGCATCGCGTGTCCTCCGGCGTCTCGTTCACGCAGCAACTGAAGGTGCTGAGGGATCCCCGGGTGTGGCGTTATTGCCAGTACTACTCGGTGGTGTTCGGCGGCTATGTCGCGCTGGCGCTATGGGCCACCAAATACTATGTGGCCGAGTACGGCTTCGACCTGAAGCTGGCGGCCCTGCTGGCGACGATCTTTTCCCTGCCCGGTGGGGTGTTGCGGGCCCTCGGCGGCTGGTTCTCGGACCGGTTCGGCGCGTACACGGTGACCTGGTGGGTGATGTGGGTGTGCTGGGTGTGCTTCTTTATCCTGTCCTACCCGCAGACGCGCATGGCCATCCAGACGCAGCATGGCGAGGTCGCCCTGTCCATCGGCCTGAATGCCTGGGTCTTCACCGCCTTGCTGTTCATCGTCGGTGTCGCCATGGCCATCGGCAAGGCCTCGGTGTTCAAGTTCATCAGCGACGATTACGCGGACAACATCGGCGCGGTATCGGGAGTGGTGGGCCTGGCCGGCGGCCTGGGTGGATTCGTGCTGCCGATCATGTTCGGCGCCCTGCTGGACATCACGGGCATTTATTCCAGCGCCTTCATGCTGCTGTACGGCGCCGTGTGCGTGTCGCTGGTGTTCATGCACTATTCGTTTCGCGGCGCCCCGCGCGCGGGTGCGGAATTGCGCGAGGGGCACGCCGCGGCCTGAGCGGGCCGTGGCCTCAGCCGCCGCAGCCGCCGCAGCAATTGCCGTCCTCGCCGTGCACCGGCTTGAGCGCATGGTAGCCGGCATCCTCGACGGCGACCCGCAGGCGCTGTTTCGAGACCTGCTCGGGGTCGAAGGCGACGGTGGCTTTTTCGGTGTCCAGCGATACTGAGACGCTGCTCACGCCCTTGATGGCGGACAGCGCGGCATCCAGTTTATCGGCGCAGGCGGGGCCTTGGAGGCCTTCGATGCGGATGATCTCGGTGTCCAGCCGGGTGCGGGTGATGGTTTCGCTTTGCATGAGTTCCTCGGGGGTCGGGAAAGCCCACAAATCGGGCGGGGTTATAGATATAAATTAAATATACCTTTTGTGCGCGCTAGTATAGCAGCTCTATTTGGAATTCTGAGCCACGGAGGACATAGTGATGCCGACCACTCGCAAGCTGGGCCGAACGGACCTTGAAATACAGCCTTTGGTCTTCGGTGCCAACGTGCTGGGATGGACCATGGACGAGGCGACGTCGTTTCGCGTCCTCGATGCCTACGTCGATGGGGGATTCACCGCCATCGATACGGCCGACTCGTATTCGCGGTGGGTGCCCGGCAACGACAGCGAGAGCGAAAAAATCATAGGCCGCTGGCTGCACGCCCGCGGCAATCGCGATCGCGTCCTTGTATTGACAAAGGTCGGTTCGGACATGGGTCAGGGAAAGCGTGACCTTTCCGCGGCGTGGATCGAACAGGCGGTCGAAGGGTCCTTGCGGCGCCTGCAGACGGATTACATCGACCTGTACCAGAGCCACTGGCCGGATCCGACGGTGTCCCACGAGGAAACCCTGCGGGCCTATGACCGCCTGATCCAGGCGGGCAAGGTCCGCCATATCGGCTGCTCGAATTTCGATGCAGCCCTGTTGGCGCAGGCGCAGTCCGTAGCCGAGGATCTGGGCCTCGCGCGCTACGAGACCGTCCAGAACGAGCTGAACCTCTATAGCCGCTCGGCCTACGAGGGGCCGGTGCAGGACTTCGTGGTGAAGAACGGCCTGAGCGCCTTGTCCTATTTCTCGCTCGCCTCGGGATTCCTCACCGGCAAGTATCGCTCGGTGGCGGACCTGGCCGGACGGCCGCGCGGCAACTGGCTCGAAAAATACTTCGATGACCGCGGCTTGCGGATTCTGGCGGCACTGGACGAAGTCGCGGGGGCGCGCGGGGTCCAGCAAGCCGAGGTCGCCATTGCCTGGATCAATGCCCAGCCGGGCGTCGCGGCCGCGATCGCCTCCGCGACATCGCTGGAACAACTGGATGTGCTGATGCGCGCCGCCCGCCTGCGCTTGACGGATGCCGAGCTTGCCCGCCTGAATGAGGCCGGCCGCGCCTGAATGCATGCAAACCTCAACCCCCCGCCGCATCGCACACTTGGACATGGACGCGTTCTATGCCTCGGTGGAACTGCTGCGCTATCCGGATCTGCGCGGCAGGCCGGTGGTGATCGGCGGGCGGGGCGATGCGCCGGTCGATGGACGCTATGCATTCCTGCGCGATTACGTGGGCCGCGGCGTGATCACCACGGCGACGTACGAGGCGCGTGCGCTGGGCGTGCATTCGGCGATGGGGATGATGAAGGCCGCCCAGCTGGCGCCCGACGCCGTCATGCTGCCGGTGGACTTTCCCGCCTACCGGCATTATTCGCAGCTGTTCAAGGCGGCGGTGGCGACGATCGCCCCCCACATCGAGGATCGCGGGATCGACGAGATCTACATCGACCTGAGTGCGCTGGAGGGGTCTTCGGCGGCGCTGGCGCGCCGCATCAAGGCGGCGGTGCGCGAGGCGACGGGCCTGAATTGTTCGATCGGCATCTCGTCCAACAAGCTGGTGTCCAAGATCGCCTCCGAATTGGACAAGCCCGACGGCATCACGGTGATCGGCCCCGGCGACCTGGAGCGCCGCATCTGGCCGCTGCCGGTCTCGCGGATCAACGGCATCGGGCCCAAGGCGACCGTCCGGCTGCAGTCCCTGGGCATTGATACGATTGCACAGCTCGCCGCCGCGCCGCCTGACCTGCTGCAGGCGAACTTTGGCCTGGCGTATGCGCGCTGGATGGTGGATGCGGCCCACGGCATCGATGAGCGCCCCGTGGTCACCGAATCCGAGCCCAAGTCGCTCAGCCGCGAGACCACCTTCGAGCGCGACCTGCACGTGCGCCGCGACCGGACGCTGCTGTCAGGGATATTCCGCGAGCTGTGCGTGCGCCTGGCCGAGGACCTGCGGCGCAAGCGCGTGCGCGGGGCCACGGTGGGGATCAAGCTGCGCTTCGAGGACTTCAGGATCGTGACGCGCGACCTGACGCTGCCCGAGGCGGTGAACGACGCCGATGCGATTCATCGGGCGGCCGGCCAGTGCCTCAAGCGCGTGGTGCTGGATCGGCGCCTGCGCCTGCTGGGCGTGCGCGTCAGCAAGCTCGAGCCGGATCTGGGCGATGCCAGGCAGCACCCGGTCCAGCTCGCGCTGTACTGAGGACGCGACGTGGTCAGCCGTGCGTGGGGAACGCGAATTCCGGGCCCTTGGATTCGCTGTCGGGCCAGCGCTGCATGACGGATTTCTGGCGGGTGTAAAAGCGCACGCCTTCCTCGCCGTAGATGTGCATGTCGCCGAACAGACTGTTCTTCCAGCCGCCGAAGCCGTGCCAGGCCATGGGCACCGGGATGGGGACGTTGATGCCGACCATGCCCACCTGGATGCGGCGCGCGAATTCGCGCGCCGCGTGGCCGTCGCGCGTGAAGCAGGCGACGCCATTGCCGAAACTGTGTTCGTTGATGATGTGGATGGCGGAATCGATGTCCGGCGCGCGCACGCAGGACAGCACGGGGCCGAAGATCTCCTCCTGGTAGATGCGCATCGAGGGGGTCACGTGATCGAACAAGCTGCCGCCGATGAAGAAGCCGTCCTCGTGCCCGGGCACCTTGAGGTTGCGGCCGTCGAGGACGAGCTGCGCGCCTTCGCTGGTGCCGATGTCCAGATAGTTGCGGATGCGCTGCAGGGCATCCTGGGTGATGACCGGACCCATTTCGGCGGTCTCGTCCATGCCGTGCGAGACCTTCAGCGCGCGGGCGCGCTCGGCCAGCAGCGGCATGATGCGGTCGGCCGCGTCGCCCACCAGCACGGCGACGGACACGGCCATGCAGCGCTCGCCCGCCGCGCCGTAGGCTGAGCCGATGAGGGCGTCGACGGCCTGTCCCAGATCGGCGTCGGGCATCACGACCATGTGATTCTTGGCGCCGCCCAGGGCCTGGACGCGCTTGCCGTGGCGCGCGCCCTGCTCGTAGATCGAGCGGGCGATCGGGGTCGAGCCGACGAAGCTCACGGCCTGCACCTCGGGATGGGACAACAGCGCCTCGACGGCCTGTTTGTCGCCCTGGACGACGTTGAACACGCCGTCGGGCAGGCCGGCTTCGCTGAGCAGCTCGGCGATGCGCAAGGTCACCGAAGGATCGCGCTCGCTGGGCTTGAGGATGAAGCAGTTGCCGGTGACGATGGCCAGCGGGAACATCCAGCAGGGCACCATGGCGGGGAAGTTGAACGGCGTGATGCCGGCGACCACGCCCAGGGGCTGGCGCATGGTCCAGTTGTCCAGGCCGGTGGCGACCTGTTCGGTGTAGTCGCCCTTGAGCAATTGTGGGGCGCCGCAGGCGAATTCGATGATGTCGATGCCGCGCGCCACCTCGCCATGCGCGTCGCTGAAGACCTTGCCGTGCTCGGCGGTGATGATGGCGGCAAGCTCGTCGTGATGGGCGTTGATCAGTTCGAGGAACTTGAACATCACGCGGGCGCGGCGCGGTGCCGGGGTGGCGGCCCAGGCGGGGAAGGCGGCGGCGGCCGAGCGCACGGCGGCCTCCACGTCCTCGAGACTGGCCAGGCGCAGCTCGCGCGTGACTCCGCCGGTGGCGGGATTGTAGATGGGCTGGGTGCGGGTGCCCTGGCCCGGGGTGCGCCGGCCCTGGATGTAGTGGCCGACCTCGGCGGTGTCTGTATAGGCTTGCATGGGGTGCCTCCTGGTGGATGATGATGGCCGCGAGTCGGGCGACGATCGGGTGTGCTGTGGGCGGATACACATGAAATCCGAACTGGACACCAGTGTAGGAGCCGCGCCGAGGCCTTGCATAGCCATGCGGACTGGAATGATTGTTCAATTTAGTGAACAATGACCCTATGGATATCAAGAACATCGATCAGCTCTGGCCCCACATCCACTGGTTGACCATACTGGCCCAGCAGGGCAGTTTCACCTCGGCCGCCCGTCGCCTGTCGGTCAGCAAGGCATCGATGAGCCAGCGCATGGTCGAGCTCGAGCGTGCGGCCGGGGTGTCCCTGATCCAGCGCACGACGCGCTCGGTGCGCCTGACCGAGGCCGGCCAGCGGCTGGTGGACGAGACGCGCGATGCGTACACGCGCATCGCCCACAGTTTCGCCGACGTGCAGGACATGGCCGAGGTGCCGCGCGGGCTGCTGCGTATCACCGCGCCGGTGGCGTTCTCGCGCCAGCAGCTGGCGGCGCGGCTGCCCGAGTTCCTGCGCCGCTACCCACAGATGCGCCTCGAGCTCGACATGAGCGACGAACTGGTGTCGCTGGCCTCCGAGGGCTTCGACCTGGCCCTGCGGCACGTCGAGGCGCCGCCCGATACCTACGTCGCGCGGGTCCTGTGCCGCACCCGCACGCTGCTGGTCGCCAGCCCGGCCTATCTGGCCGAGCACGGCATGCCGGACCATCCCTCGCAACTCGAGGGCCACCGGCACCTGCACTATCCCAGGCAGCAAGGCTTGGCGACCTGGGCGTTCGAGCGCGTCGGCGCGCGCTCCGCCGGCGCGCGCGTGACCGTACCGGTACGGCCCGGGTTCGTGGCGAACAACAGCGAGGTGTTGCGCGACATGGCGTGTGCAGGCGTGGGCGTGGCCGTGCTGCCGGATTTCTCCGCCCAGCGCGCGGTGCAGTCCGGCGAATTGGTCGAGATCCTGCCGCAGTGGCGACCGGTCGGGGCATTTGGGCGTACTATCTTCGCCTTGCGCCCGTATTCGACCAGGGCTCCGCGCACCGTGCGCGTCTTGCTCGATTACCTGCTGGAGGCGTTTTCGCAGGGTTTCGAGGCGCGCAGTGAACGCTGACGGGGGATCGACATGCCGTTGAAGGACACCCTGGCCGCCTTGGCGGTCGTGGTCGTGTGGGGCGCCAATTTCGTGGCGATCAAGCTCGGGGTGGACGCATTCCCGCCGATGCTGCTGGGCGCCTTGCGCTTCACGTTCGTGGCGTTTCCCGCCATCCTGTTCATCAAGCGGCCCGCGGTCTCCTGGCGCATGTTGCTGGCCTACTCGGCGACCATCAGCATCGGGCAGTTCGCCTTGCTGTTCCTGGCGATCCATCTGGGGATGCCGGCGGGCCTGGCCTCGCTGGTCCTGCAGTCGCAGGTGTTTTTCACCGTGCTGATCGCGGCGCTGGTGCTGCGCGAACGCATCGAGCGCCACCACGTGCTGGGCATGGTGATTGCCGGGGCGGGCCTGGTGCTGCTGGACCGCGGGGCGCACGCGGGCGCGGTGCCGCTGGTCGGTTTCCTGCTGACCTTGTGCGCGGCGCTGAGCTGGTCGCTCGGCAATATCGTGCTCAAGGGGGTGGGCAAGGTCGACATGCTGGCGCTGGTGGTGTGGGGCGCACTGGTGCCGCCGCTGCCCTTTTTGCTGCTGTCGGCCGTGTTCGAGGGGCCGCAGCGCATCGTCGGCAGCCTGACGAACATCACCTTGCAGGGCGTCTTGTCGGTGGCCTACCTCGCGGGGGTGTCTACGTTGATCGGCTATGTGCTGTGGGGGCGGCTGCTGGCCAAGCACCCCGTGTCGCGGATCGCGCCGCTCAGCCTGCTGATCCCCGTGGTGGGGCTGCTGTGCGCGGACTGGTTCCTGGACGAGCACCTCAGCTTTTGGCAATGGATCGGCGGCGCACTGGCGCTGGCCGGCCTTGGCGTGAACTTGTTTGGCGTAAAACTGCTGCGCCATGTCCCGGGATTCGCGCAACGGCCGTAGAATAGGCGAATGACTGGCGCGATTGCGCGCCGGCCTTTTTTTATCTGGAATGCAAAGATGACTCTCGATCGTGCCGGGCTCGACGCCCTGATGGAAATCACTTCACGCCCCGAACTGATTTTTGTCCGGGGGCGAGGCTCCTGGCTCGAGGATCACAACGGCAAGCGATACCTGGATTTCATCCAGGGCTGGGCGGTGAACGCCCTGGGCCACAACGATCCGGCGATCGTCGCCGCCCTGACGCGCCAGTCCGGCCTGTTGATCAACCCCTCGCCGGCGTTCTACAACCAGCCCTCGATCGACCTGGCCCGGCGCATCGTGGGCGCGTCCTGTTTCGATCGCGTGTTTTTCGCCAATAGCGGCGCCGAGGCCAACGAGGGGGCGATCAAGCTCGCGCGCAAGTGGGGCCAGCTGCATCGCAAGGGCGCCTACAAGATCATCACCTTCGATCACAGCTTCCACGGCCGCACCCTGGCGACGATGTCGGCCTCGGGCAAGCCCGGCTGGGACCGCAAGTTCGCGCCCCAGGTCGACGGTTTTCCCAAGGCGGTCCTCAATGACCTGGATTCGGTGCGGGCGCTGATCGATGACCGGACGGTGGCGGTGATGCTCGAGCCGGTGCAGGGCGAGGCCGGCGTGATCCCCGCGACGGCCGAATTCCTGCAGGCCCTGCGCGCCCTGACGCGCGAGCGCGACTTGCTGCTGATCGTCGACGAGGTGCAGACGGGCATGGGGCGTACCGGCGTCCTGTTCGCCCACCAGCTTGCGGGGATCGAGCCGGACATCATGACCCTGGGCAAGGGCATCGGCGGCGGGGTGCCGCTGGCGGCGCTGTGCGCCCGCGAGGCCGTCAGCTGCTTCGAGCACGGCGACCAGGGCGGCACGTATAACGGTAATCCCCTGATGACCGCCGTGGGCGTGGCGATCTTCGACACCTTGACGGCGCCGGGATTCATGGACGCAGTCAACGCCCGGGCGCAGCAATTGTCCGAGGGACTGCTGGCGCTGTCGGCCAAATGGGGTCTGGGCGGCGAACGCGGCGTGGGCCTGCTGCGCGCCCTGGTGCTGGACCGGGACGAAGGGCCGGCGCTGGTCGAGGCGGCGCGCGATCGCTCGCCCGAGGGCATGCTGTTGAATGCGCCGCGCGGCAACCTGCTGCGCTTCATGCCCGCCCTGAACGTTGGTGCCGACGAGATCGATACCGCACTGGCCTGGCTCGACGAGCTGTTCGCCCAGGCGCGTGCCAGGAAAAACTAGAAATCGAATTCCGGCTCGACGGCGTCGCCCACCTGCAGCCAGGCCTGCCCTTCGGGCAGCGCCGCGATGGCGTTCATGCCGAATAGCACGCCCTGCTCGAACTCGCGGTGCCGCGCCAGCGTGCGGCCCGGCTCCGCCGCGGTCCGCCCCGTCCGGGGATCCAGGTTCGGGATGGGGCAGCGGGCGCAGGCCTTGACGAAGGCGAACCCCAGCTCGCCGACGCGAAAACCGGCCAGGTGGTCCTCGTCGTAGGGCTCCAGCCCCTGCAGGACGATGTTCGGGCGAAAGCGGATCATGTCCACCGGCGCGTGCCCATCGGCCGCCAGTTGCCCGTTCAACGCATCCAGCGAATGCCGGTTGGTCACCAGGAAGGGAAAGCCATCCGCAAAGGCGAATTGGTGCCCGCCGGGCGGCGAGAAGCGCTGGGGCCAGTCCGGGTGGGACTGGATCCAGTGGGCGACATGCAGCCGGCTGGCGGGCCGTTGGGCCTGCGGGTGCAGATGCAGCAAGCGGCACCGTACGTCCAGGAAGGCGCTGAGCCAGGCGGCGGCCTCGTCGCCCTGGTCCGCGCCCAGCGTGGCGGCGCCCCAGATGGCCACGGGCACGGCCGGCGCCTCGGGCGACGGCGCGGGCACGAAGCAATCGGCTTGGCCGGGGGCGCGCAGCCACAGGCCGTCCGCCTGCGGCTCGGGCTGGATCAGCACCATGCGCGGGTACTGGCGCTGGGTGAGAAAGACACCCCTGGCATCGACGATGACCCAGTGTCGATCATGGGCCGGGCCGGCCTCCGACACGCGGATTCGGGTGTGCGCGATCCCGGCGCAGGATTTGACCGGATAGCTGTAGAGGCTGTGGATGGTGGGGCGCATGGCGGAGGCGGCAATCGGGGACGTGCCCATTCTAGCGCCTCTCGCACGATGTCCCGCCCCGGCACGGCCGGGGCGGGGGAAGGGCTTTACGCCCGGGCGGCCTGCTCGGCCTTTTTCACCTGGCGCCAGTGATGCAGCAGGGGCTCGGTGTAGCCATTGGGCTGTTCCAGGCCCTTGAAGATCAGGTCGCTGGCGGCCTTGAAGGCGCACGAGGTGTCGAAGTGGCCGTCCATGGGCTCGTACAGCGGATCGCCGGCGTTCTGCTTGTCGACCACGGCCGCCATGCGGCGCAGGGTCTGTTCGACCTGTTCGCGCGTGGTGATGCCATGCAGCAGCCAGTTGGCGATGTGCTGGCTGGAAATCCGCAGCGTTGCGCGGTCTTCCATGAGGCCGACGTCGTGGATGTCGGGCACCTTGGAGCAGCCGACGCCCTGATCGATCCAGCGCACCACGTAGCCGAGGATGCCCTGGGTGTTGTTGTCCAGTTCCTGCTGGATCTGCTCGGGCGTCCAGTTCGGCTCGCGGGCCACGGGCACGGTCAGGATGCGGTCGAGGTAGTCCTCATGGTGGTTTTCGAGGGACTTCTGGACCTCGACCACGTCGACCTGATGGTAGTGCAGCGCGTGCAGGGTCGCGGCCGTGGGCGACGGCACCCAGGCGGTGTTGCCGCCGGCCTTCACGTGGGCGATCTTTTGCTTGAGCATGTCGGCCATCAGGTCGGGCATGGCCCACATGCCCTTGCCGATCTGGGCATGGCCGCGCAGGCCGCATTCCAGGCCGGTCTGCACGTTGTTCTGCTCGTAGGCTTGGATCCATTCGCGGTTCTTCATGTCGCCCTTGCGCTCCATGGCGCCGGCCCGCATGGAGGTGTGGATCTCGTCGCCCGTGCGGTCCAGGAAACCGGTGTTGATGAACACGACGCGCTCGGCGGCCGCGGCGATGCAGGCCTTGAGGTTGACGCTGGTGCGGCGCTCCTCGTCCATGATGCCCATCTTGATCGTGTTGGGCGCCAAGCCCAGCAGGGCCTCGGTGCGGGCGAAGATCTCGTTGGCGAAGGCCACCTCGTCGGGGCCGTGCATCTTGGGCTTGACCACGTAGACCGAGCCGGTGCGGGAGTTGCGACGGCTCTGGAGGTCGGGCATCGCGGTCAAGACGGTCATGACCGCATCGAGGATGCCCTCGGGGATCTCGCGGCCTTGCTCGTCGAGGATGGCCGGATTGGTCATCAGGTGACCGACGTTGCGCACCAGCATCAGCGAGCGCCCGTGCAGGGTCGCCGGGCTGCCGTCCAGCGCGGTGTACTCGCGATCGGGATTGAGGCGGCGCGTGATCGTCTTGCCGCCCTTGACCAGGTCCTCGACGAGGGTGCCCTTCATGAGGCCGAACCAATTGCGGTAGGCCAGCACCTTGTCCTCGGCATCGACGGCGGTGACGGAGTCCTCGCAGTCCATGATGGTGGTCACCGCCGCCTCGACGACGATGTCCTTGATATGCGCGGTATCGGTCTTGCCGATGGGGTGCTCGGCGTCGAACTGCACCTCGAAGTACAGGCCGTTGTGGCAGAAGACCAGGGCCTCGGGTTGCTGGGGCGCGCCACGATAGCCGGCCAGCACGCCGGCATCCGCCAGTGTCGTGGCCTGGCCGTCGGCCAAGGTCGCGTGGAGCGCGCCGTCGGCCACCGCGTAGGCGCGGGCGTCGCGGTGCGAGCCTTGGGCCAAGGGGATGGTGTCATCGAGGAATTGGCGGGCAAAGGCGATGACCTTGGCGCCGCGCACAGGGTTGTAGCCGCCGCTGCGCTGCGCGCCATCCTCGTCCGAGATGGCGTCCGTGCCGTACAGGGCGTCGTACAGGCTGCCCCAGCGCGCATTGGCGGCGTTCAGGGCATAGCGGGCGTTCATGACGGGCACCACCAGTTGGGGGCCCGCCTGGACGGCCATCTCGGCATCGACGTTGGCGGTGGTGACGGCAACCTGTGCCGGTGCGTCCTTGAGATAGCCGATGTCCTTCAGGAAGGCCCGGTAGGCGGCCGGGTCGGCGATGGCGCCGGGGTGCTTGTCGTACCACTCGTCGAGGGCCGTCTGCAGGCGGTCGCGCTCGGCAAGCAGTTCGCGGTTCCGCGGTGCGAGGTCGCGGACGATACCCGCCAGGCCTTGCCAGAAGGCGTCGGCTTGTACGCCGGTGCCCGGCAGGGCTTCTTGTTCGACGAATTGGTGCAGCACGGCTGCGACCTGGAGTCCGTGGCAGGCGATGCGGTCGGTCATGGCAGTCCTTGATAAACGTTCAGGGTTTGTCCTGATTATAGGAGGTCTTGTATAAGAGTTGAAGACGAGGCGGCGCCGTCGTCAATCCTGGCCGGATTCGGCGAGCATCCGGAGGACGGCGTCGCGCTTTTTGAGCAGATGCGCGCGCAGGATCGTCGCCAGGCCTTCGCCGTCGCGGGCCTCCAGCGCCTTGATCATGTCGCTGTGTTCGTCGACGGCCTTGTCCCACTTGGCCTGTTCCAGGTTCGAGCGGAAACGCAGGGCCTGCAGGCGACGATTGGTGGTGACATAGATCTGCCGCAGCGCGCCGTTGCGGGCCGCCAGGTTGATCCGGTCGTGGATTTCGTGGTTTTTTGCGTAGTAGCCCGGCAGGTCGCGCTGGGCATGGCATGCCAGCATGGTGTAGTGCAAGGCCTTGAGTTCGGCCAGTTCGGACTGGGTGATGCGCTCGCAGGCCAGCAAGCCCGAAAACGCCTCCAGGCCGCTCATCAGTTCGAACATTTCGCGGATCTCGGCTTCGGACATGCGAAATACCGCCGCGCCGCGGTTGGGCGTGATGTCGACCAGGCCCTCGGCGGCGAGCACCTTGAGCGCCTCGCGCAGGGGCGTGCGGGAAATGCCCAGGGTATCGCACAGCTCGCGCTCGTTGAGCTTGGTGCCTGGGGGCAGCATGCCCTCGACGATGAAATTGCGCAGGTGCTCCACGACCGTGTCGTGCAGGCGCAGGCGCGCGAGCCGCGGCAATTGCGCAGGGGAAGTGGTAGTCAGCTCCTCATCTGTATTTTGCATACATAAATAAAGATCTAAAGAACGAAAAGTACTTGCTATGTTACTCGAACGTCCTTTGTTAATAAAGCGCTAGGGTAAACACTGAGAAAAATCGCTCGTTTTTGCTTTTCTTTTAATGAGGGAATTGTTAAGGTATTTTGAATTCAAAATTAAATATTCTTTCCTCTTGGTAGAGTGGTCTTGATGGATGCCCCGGTTTCCCAGAAAGTGATCCATGCCGGCAAGATGCGCAACGTCCTGTCCGAGCGGCTTGCGCGAGAGGTTCGTGGCGACGTGCTGTTCAGCCGGGGCGATCGCGGCCGTTATGCGACTGACGCGTCGATTTATCAAGTGGATCCGATCGGCGTGCTGGTGCCCGAGACTTTCGACGATGTCCGGGTGGCGGTCGATATGTGCCGCGACCTGCGGGTGCCTTTGGTCGCTCGGGGGGCGGGGACGTCCCAGTGCGGGCAGACGGTGGGCGAGGCCCTCGTCCTGGATAACAGCAAATATCTGAACCAGCTCGTCGAACTGGATGTCGCCGGCATGACGGCCACCGTCGAGCCTGGCATTGTGCTGGATCAGCTGAATGCGAAGTTGCGGCCTCATGGCGTGTGGTTTCCCGTCGATGTCAGTACCTCGGCCCAATGCACGCTGGGCGGTATGGCGGGCAATAACTCTTGCGGCTCGCGCTCGATCGCCTATGGCAACATGGTTCACAACGTCCTGGGCATCGATGCCTTGCTGTCCGACGGAACCGAGGGGCATTTTGGGCCCCTGACCGGCATGCCGACGGACCGGACGCGCATCGGGACGCTCGTGCGCCGGTTGGGCGATCTCGCCGCACGCGAGCGCGACGAGATCGCACGACAGGTGCCCAAGGTCCTGCGCCGGGTCGGCGGCTACAACCTGGATATCTTCAATCCCCAGAGCGTGCGGCCCTACACCGCGGACGGCAGCGTCAACCTGGCGCATCTGCTGGTCGGCAGCGAAGGCACGCTGGCCGTCACCCGCCGGCTCACTCTCAAGCTCTCGCCGCTGCCGTCGAACAAGATCCTGGGCGTGGTGAATTTCCCTTCCCTGCGCGCCGCCATGGAGTCCGCGCAGCATATCGTGACGCTGGGGCCGACCGCGGTCGAATTGGTGGATCACACCATGATCACGCTCAGCCGCGGAAATCCGGCCTTTTCCGCGGTGATCGAACGCGCCCTGATCGGCGAGCCGCAAGCGCTATTGCTGGTGGAGTTCGCCGGCGCGGACCGCGCCGCGCAACTGCACAAGCTCGAGCAGCTGGTCGAGCTCATGGGCGACCTGGGGTTGCCGGATTGCGTGGTGCGCATGCCCGAGGCCAAGGCGCAGCAGGCTCTGTGGGGGGTGCGCAAGGCCGGGCTGAATATCATGATGAGCATGCGCGGCGATGGCAAGCCCGTATCCTTCATCGAGGACTGCGCGGTGCCGCTCGAGCACCTGGCCGACTACACCAGTCGCCTGACCGAAGTGTTCCAGAAGCACGGCACCAGCGGCACCTGGTACGCCCATGCGTCCGTGGGCACGCTGCACGTGCGTCCGATCCTCGACATGCGCGTGGATGGCGCCGCCAAGATGCGCGCGATCGCCGAAGAGGCCAGCGCCATCGTGCGTGAATACAAGGGTGCCTATTCCGGCGAACATGGCGACGGCCTGGTGCGCACCGAGTGGGTGTCCTGGCAATTCGGCCCCAAGCTGACCCAGGCCTTCGAAGAGATCAAGGCGCTGTTCGATCCGGACGGCCTGCTGAACCCCGGCAAGATCGTCCACGGTCCCAAAATGGACGACGCCTCGCTGTTTCGCTTCAAGCCGACCTACCAGGTGCTGCCCTTCGAGCCGGCGCTCGACTGGGCGGCCTGGAACGTGACGCAGGACGCCGTGGCGCAGACGGTCGGCGCGCCCGGCTCGGGCGACGACCCGACGGGCGGCTTCGCCAAGGCCATCGAGATGTGCAACAACAATGGCCATTGTCGCAAGTTCGACGCGGGCACCATGTGCCCCAGCTATCGCGTCACGCGCGACGAGCAGCACTTGACGCGCGGGCGCGCGAACACCCTGCGCCTGGCGCTGTCCGGGCAGATGGGGCCGGATGCCTTCACCTCCGAGGAGGTGCGTCGCAGTCTGGACCTGTGCGTGAGCTGCAAGGGCTGCAAGCGCGAATGCCCCACGGGCGTCGACATGGCCCGGATGAAGATCGAGTTCCTGTACCAGTGGCAGCGGCGCCACGGCGTGGCGCTGCGGGCCCGGCTGATCGCCACCATGCCCAAATGGGCGCCCTGGGCGGCGCGCCTGCCCTGGCTGTTCAACCTGCGCGACACACTGCCCGGCCTGGCCGGACTGTCCGAGAAATGGCTGGGGTTCGCGGCGCGCCGCACATTACCAAAATGGCGCCGGGACACGTTTCTGTCGGCGGCGCCCGACGAGCACGCCGAGGACGCGGATGTGGTGCTGTTCGCCGACACCTTCAACAACTACCTGGAGCCCGGCAATGCGCGCGCCGCGCTGAAGGTCCTGCGCGCCGCCGGCTACCGGGTGCACGTGGCGCGGGCCGCCCGCACCGATGCGCAGCCCACCCGCCCGTTGTGCTGCGGGCGCACCTACCTGTCGGCCGGCCTGGTCGACGAGGCGCGGCGCGAGGCGCAGCGGGTCATCGAGGCCTTGCGGCCGTTCGTCGCGCGGGGCGTGCCGGTCGTCGGCCTGGAACCGTCCTGCCTGCTGTCGCTGCGCGACGAGTTCCTGGTCATGGGCCTGGGCGACGAGGCGCAGGCGCTGGCCAAGCAATCGTTCCTGTTCGAGGAATTCCTCGCGCGGGCGCACCAGGCCGGCACCTTGAAACTGGACCTCAAGCCCCTGCCGCAAAAGCGCGCGCTGCTGCATGGGCATTGCCACCAGAAGGCGTTCGACGCGGTCAAGCCGGTGCAGGCCGTGCTGGGCCTGGTGCCTGGCCTCGAGGTCCAGTTGATCGAGTCCAGCTGTTGCGGCATGGCCGGCAGCTTCGGCTATGAGGCCGGCCACTACGACATCTCGATGAAGATGGCCGAGCTGTCATTGCTGCCGGCCGTGCGCGCGGCCGGCCCGGACGATCTCGTCGTGGCCGACGGCACCAGCTGCCGCCACCAGATCGCGGACGGGGCGCAGCGCCGCGCCGAGCACGTGGCGTGCGTCCTCGAGCGGGCGCTGCCATGAAGGCCGGCGAGTTTCCCTTGGAGTGTAGACATGAAGACAAAACCCGTATTAACGATTGACGACGTCAGGACCATTCTGGATGCCGCCAGCCGGTACGCGCGCGAGCACGACTGGAACGTGACGATTTCCGTGGTCGATGACGGCGGCCACCTGCTGGGCATGTTGCGTCTGGATGGGGCGGCACCGCTCACGGCGGTGATTTCGCCGGGCAAGGCGCGCGTATCGGCGCTTGGGCGGCGCGAGTCCGGCACATATGAACAAAGTATCAACGAGGGCCGGTATGCCTATTTGTCCGTGCCCATGGACGCCATGCTCGAGGGCGGCGTGCCCATCGTCGTCGACGGGCAGGTCGTGGGTGCCGTCGGCGTGTCCGGCGTGAAATCGACGCAGGACGTGGAGATCGCCAAGGCCGGCATCGCGGCTCTTTCCGGTCGGTAAGCACCGGCCGTATTGAATCTTGAATATCACTTTTTGAGGGCAATCCAGATATGTTGAGGCTCAGCGCACATCCTTCCGGCCGCCATTTTCTTCAGATTCCGGGGCCGACCAATGTGCCCGATCGAGTGCTGCGCGCGATCGACCACGGCACTATCGATCACCGGGGGCCGGAGTTCGGGGAACTTGGCAAAGCGGTACTGGCCGGGATGAAGCAAGTCTTCAAGACCGATGGCCACGTGATTATTTATCCCGCGTCCGGCACCGGCGCATGGGAGGCGGCCCTGGTCAATGCGCTGTCCACGGGCGACAAGGTGCTGATGGCCGAGACGGGGCATTTCGCGACGCTCTGGAAGAAAATGGCCGTGAGCCTGGGGCTGCAGGTGGAGTTCATGGCAGGCGACTGGCGCCGGGCAGCCGATCCGCAGGCCATCGAGGAACGCCTGCGCGAGGACAAGGGCCACGGGATCAAGGCGGTGTGCATCGTGCACAACGAGACCGCCACCGGCGTGACCAGCGACATCAGGGCCGTGCGCGAGGCCATCGACCGCGCCGGGCATCCCGCCCTGTTGATGGTGGATACCATCTCCTCGCTGGGCTCCATCGATTATCGCCATGACGAATGGGGTGTGGACGTCACGGTCGCGGGTTCCCAGAAGGGGCTGATGCTGCCGCCTGGCCTGTCGTTCAATGCGGTCAGCGCAAAGGCGCTGGCCGCAAGCCAGAACAACACGCTGCGGCGCTCGTATTGGGATTGGCACGCGATGATCGAGATCAACCCCACGGGCTATTTCCCGTACACGCCGGCGACCAATCTGCTCTATGGCCTGCAGGAAGCCCTGGACATGCTCTTCGAGGAGGGGCTGGAGACCGTGTTCGAGCGGCACAAGCGTCACGCCGAGGCGACGCGGCGCGCGGTGCGGGCCTGGGGCCTGGAGATCCTGTGCGCGGATCCAGAACGCTACAGCCCGTCCCTGACCGCGGTCATGATGCCCGAGGGGCATAGCGCGGATGCGTTTCGCAGGATCGTGCTGGATCACTTCAACATGTCTCTCGGGCAGGGGTTGAGCAAGGTCAAGGACAAGGTGTTCCGGATCGGTCACCTGGGCGACATCAATGACCTGACCTTGTGCGGCACGCTGGCCGGTGTGGAGATGGGGCTTGCATTGGCGAAAGTGCCCCATGAGCAGGGCGGCGCCCGCGCCGCCATGTCCTACCTGGCGGAAAAAGCCGAGGTGCGCTCCCGGTAGTCCGGCATGCGGGATTCTTGAACAGCGGGCCCGATCAGGTCGCATGAGATCGGCGCCTCGCGCTCAAAGGAGGGCGATGACATTTTTTTACAGCATCGGGAAATTCAACGGAGACAACGGCGCGGCAGGGATGATGGAGGCTGGTGTATGCGCGGCATCCGGATGCCGTCGTGCCGACCAACAAATTAGGGGTGGAATGATGATACGCAAGACCAGGAATCTAGTGCGCTTGATGGCTGCCGCCGGTGTGCTCGCGTTCGCAACCATGTCCAGTGCGCAGGCCGCCACGACTGTCCGGCTGGGTCACGTGGGCGAGCCGGGCTCCCTCATGGACGTCACGGCCAACGAATTCGCAAAGCGCGTCAACTCGAAACTGGGCGACAAGGCCACGGTCGAGACCTACGGTTCCAGCCAGCTTGGCAACGATACCGAGATGCTGCGCAAGCTCAAGCTGGGTACGATCGACTTGGCCCTGCCCTCGACCGTGATGAGCTCGGTGGACCCGGTGTTCGCACTGTTCGAGATGCCCTTCCTCATCAAGGACCATGCGCACATGGCCAGGGTCCAGCAGAACGAGTACATCGTCGGCAAGATGGCTGAAGCCGCTGAGAAAAACGGCTACGTGCTGCTCGCCCTGTGGGAGAACGGCTTCCGCAACATCACCAACAACAAGCGGCCGATCGTCAAGCCGGAGGACTTGCAGGGCATCAAGCTGCGCACGCCCAGCGGCGAGTGGCGCCTGCGGATGTTCAAGTCCTATGGCGCCAATCCGACTCCCATGGCTTATTCCGAGACCTTCGTCGCCTTGCAGACGGGCGCTGTCGACGGCCAGGAGAATCCGCTGGCACAGATCTATCCCGCGCACTTCTACGAAGTTCAGAAATACCTGTCGATGTCGCACCACGTGTACACGCCGGTGTCTTTCCTGAGCGGCGCGAGCTGGAAGCGCCTGCCCGAGGATGTTCGCGCGATCATCAAGGAAGTGGCGATCGAGATGCAGCCGGTGGCACTTGAATATGGCGCCCAGATGGACAAGGACTTGCTGGGCAAGCTCAAGGAGGAAGGCATGGAGGTCAACGACATCGATCAGGCGGCCTTCGTGAAGGCCTCGGCTGCCATCTACAAAGAGTTCGAGGCCACCGCACCCGAGGGCAAGAAGATGATCGAGACCATTCAGTCGCTCAGGGACTGAGCGTCTTGCGAGGTATTGTCGCGCGCCGGTGTCCGCGCCGGCGCGGCAAGGATTCCAAGCCGTCCACGGGACACGGGAGATTTATGAATACAGTTACTGCCCTGCGGTCCGGCCTGGACCGGCTCCTGGCGTTCATCGTCATGGCGCTGGTGCTTGCCATATCGTTCGTGGTGATCCTGGGGTTCACGACCCGCCTGATGGGGATGCCGCTTTCCTGGACCGACGAGATCGCCGGCATCGGACTGGCCTGGCTCACGTTCTATGGCAGCGCGCTGGCGGCCGGCCGGGGCGCGCACATCGCCAGTCCCAGCATCCTCGCCATGATTCCTTCGACCTGGCGCGTCGCGGTGACCATCGTGGCCGAGGTGTGCACGATCAGCTTTTTCGCGCTGTTGGCCTGGACGGGGTTGTATGTCGTCGAGATTCTTGCCGGCAGCAAGCTGGTCAGTCTGCCGTTCATCTCCCAGCAGTTGACGCAGTCGGCCCTGCCGATCGGCGCCTGCCTGTTCATCCTCGCCGAACTATTGCGCCTGCCCGAGCTGCTGCGCGAGGCGAAGGCCGGAGGCCGCTCGGCGGAAGACGATGCGGAAGAGGACATATTCTGAATGATCGGATGCCGAACATCCGACCACCCTGCCGAGGTCACTCATGGGTATCACATTCATGCTGCTGGGTCTGCTGGCCCTCATTGTCATCAATATCCCGATCGCCGTGGCATTGGCGATCATCGGCGCGGCCGGCACCTATCTGAGCTACGGGGCGCATGCGCTGCCTGAAATCTCGCTGGTGCTGTTCGACGGCTCCACGAATTTTTCCCTGCTGGCCATCCCCCTGTTCATCTTCGCCGGCGCGATCATGAACAATTCGAGTCTGGCGCGCCGCCTGATCGATCTGACGACGGCGCTGTTGGGATTCATCCGCGGGGGACTGGCGATGGTCACGATCGGCGCTTCGGCCTTTTTTGCCGAGATCTCGGGCTCGGCGGTGGCTGGCGTGGCCGCGCTGGGCACGGTGCTGATTCCAGCGATGGAGAAAAAAGGCTATTCGCGCGAGTTCGCCGCAGCGATTTCCTCGTCCGCCGCCAGTCTGGCCATTATCCTGCCGCCGTCGATCCCCATGATCCTATATGCGGTGATGGCACAGGAATCCATCGTCAAGATGTTCATCGCGGGCGTGTTGCCGGGCATCATGGGCGCGCTGGGACTGGCCTTGATGGCGTATTACCAAGCGCGCAAGAAGAACTTCCCGGTCGAGGCCAAGTTTCAGGCGTCCAGGCTGGTGAAGACGCTGCGGGAAGCATTTTGGGCCTTGACGATTCCCGTCATCATCCTGGGCGGCATTTTCGGCGGTTTCGTGACGGCGACGGAAGGCGCGGGCCTCGCGGTGTTGGTCGCACTGGTCATCAGCGGCATCATTTATCGCGAACTGAGTTTCAAGAAACTCTATGACTGCTGCGTTCAAAGCGGCATTCAGACCGCTGTCGTGATGCTGCTGGTCGCGGCATCCGCCCTGGTAGGGTCGTACCTGACCCAGGCTCGGCTGCCGCAGGAACTGGCCGCCGGCATCGAGAGCTTCAGTACGAACAAATACGTCATTCTCATGATCATGAACGTATTTTTCCTGATTCTGGGAATGTTCCTGCATTCGGCGGCGGCCATCATCCTGGTGATCCCGATCGTGATGCCCCTGGTCCATGCGGTGGGCATCGATCCGGTCCACTTCGGCCTGATCGTCACGATCAACCTCGCCATCGGGCAGCAGACGCCGCCGGTCGCCAGTGTGCTGATCACTGCGTGCTCTATCGCCAAGTCCGACATATGGCGCACCACCCGGGCCAATCTCGGCTTCATCGGTGTGCTGCTGGTCGTGCTTCTCGTCAATACCTATCTGCCCGATATTTCGCTGTCGCTGGTGCGTCTGGTCTACGGTTCTTGACGCGCGGCCCATTCAAGTGATGAGACGCCATGAACGATGAAGTGATCTTCGAGAAATCCGGACATCGGGCCGATGTGTGCTTCAACCGCCCGCATCAGCACAATGCGATGCGCTTCTCCATGTACGAGCGGCTTGAGGATATCTGCGAGCAACTGGATGCCGACGACGAGATCCGCGTGGCCGTGTTCCGGGGGGCGGGGGGCAAGGCCTTCGTGGCCGGCACCGATATCGGGCAGTTCCGGGGTTTCAAAACCGGGGATGACGCCATCGCCTATGAAACCCGCATCGACCGGGTGGTTGGACGCCTGGAGCGCTTGCGCTGCACGACGGTGGCAATGGTGCAGGGCGTGTGCGCAGGCGGGGGCGTGCCCATCGCTTTGGCTTGCGACTTCCGCTATGCCGACGACGATTTGCGTCTGGGCGTGCCCATCGCCAAGACCTTGGGCAATTGTCTGTCCATGGCCAATGTGGCCCGGATGATCGATTTCGTGGGCGTCGCCAAGACCAAGGAAATACTCATGCTGGGCAAGATGATCGGGGCCCAGGAAGCCAAGGCCGCGGGCGTAGTCAACGATGTGTTTGCCGCCGAGGACCTGGAGCAAAAAACCGACGCCTTGGTGGCGGACATCCTGGCCCTGGCGCCGCTGACGCTGCGGGCCGTCAAGACCGCCGTCCGGCGCACGCTGGACGCCAGGCGGGCCTCGTCCGAGCTGGGCGAGGACTTCATCCGCCTCTGCTATACCAGCGAGGATTTTCACGGGGCGGTGGATGCTTTTATGGAAAAGCGCCGGTATGCCTGGCAGGGCCGGTAAACGCAGGAGATGAACATGCAGCTGCCTCTGGAGGGTGTTCGCGTGCTCGACATGTCGCAGATCATGGCGGGTCCCTACTGCACCATGGTGCTGGCCGACATGGGCGCGGACGTCGTCAAGATCGAAAAAATGAATGGTGGCGACGACTCCCGCCAGATGGGGCCTTTCGTCGACGGCGAGTCGAGCTGCTTCATGCAGATCAACCGCAATAAGCGCAGTGTCGCGCTGAACCTCAAGGACCGGGAGGTGCGCGAGATCTTCTACGACATGGCGCGCGGCAGCGACATTATCGTCGAGAACTACCGGCCGGGGGTGACGCAGTCCCTGGGGGTCGACTACGACACGATCCGGCGGATCAATCCCGCCATCATCTATTGTTCGATTTCGGGCTACGGGCAGACCGGCCCCTATCGTGAAAAGGGCGGCTTCGATCTGGTGGCGCAGGGGGCTTCCGGCCTGATGTCGATGACCGGCGAACCCGGCAGGCGGCCGCTCAAGACCGGGGTCGCGGTCTACGACATCGGCGCGGGCATCACGGCGATCTATTCGGTCCTGGCGGCGTACATCCATCGCCAGAAAACCGGCGAGGGGCAGCACGTCGACATTGCGATCAGCGAGTGCGGCATCCCTTGGTTCACCTGGGAGGCCGCGGGCTATTTCTCAGAGGGCAGGGAACCGCAGCCCGATGGCTGGCGCCACCGGGTCTCGGCGCCGTACCAGTCGCTGGCCACGCGCGACGGTTATCTGGTGCTGGGCTGCGCGAACCAGAGGACCTGGGAGCGGTTTTGCAAGGATGTCGTCCAGAAGCCGGAATGGATCGAGGATCCGCGCTTCCTGACGAACTCCGACCGCAAGGCTCATATCGAGGCCCTGGAGCCGTTGATCGAGAGCGAGTTCGCGCGCGAGGACACGGCGTTCTGGATGACCCGCTGCGATGCGGCTGGGGTGCCCGCCGGACCGATCAACACTTTTGCGAAGATGCTGGCCGATCCCCATTACATCGCGCGTGGCATGGTACAGGAGTTTCAGCATCCGAAAGCAGGCAGGGTCCAGACCCTGGGTTTCGCCAGCAAATTTTCCGCCACGCCCCAGCAGATCCGGCGTCCCAGCCCATTGTTCGGCCAGCACACGGAGGAAGTCTTGCGGGCTTTTGGGGTGGATGTCGAGAAGGCCGCAGCCTTGCGCGATCGGGGGGCGATCGGCCCCAGGATCGACTAGGATCGTCGGTTGTCAATGAGAGCCGTCCCTTCGCGCGTGCCTGCGAGGAGACCGGGACGGACATACCCACAAGAGAGGAGAACACCATGAAGCTATCAAAACTACTGCTGTCGTCCGCGATTGCGGTGGCCATGGCGGGGATGCCGATCCTTGGCCAGGCAAAGACCGTACATGTGTCCTATAACGTGGCCGAGGGCTCCAGTTGGGACAAGGGGGCGCAGAACTTCAAAGAGCTGGTCGAGAAACGCTCCGACGGAAAGTACACGGTCAGCCTCCACCCCAACGCATCCATGGCCGGCGGCAATGACCGGGTGGAGCTTGAGATGGTCCAAGGCGGGGCGATTCAATTCCTTATCAAGTCCACGACCTGGCTGACCGGCCTGGATTCCAAATTCCAGGTCCTTGGCCTGCCGTGGCTGTTCCCCGACCATGACACCGCCAACCGGGTCATGGATGGGGAGGCGGGCACTGCCTTGATGAAAACCGTCGACAGCAAAGGGTTGGTCGGTCTTGCATGGGGCGTCAATGGATTCCGGCAAGTGACGAACTCGCGCCAAGCCATCACGCAACCCGAGGACCTGAAGGATCTGAAGGTGCGCGTACCGGGCATCCCCCTGTACTTGTCGATCTTCAAGGCATTGGGCGCCAACCCGACGACCATGAGTTTCTCCGAGGTGTTCACGGCCTTGCAGACCAAGACCGTGGACGGACAGGAGAACCCGATGTCGCTGATCTGGTCCTCGCATTTCTATGACGTCCAGAAGCACATGACGATCTGGAATTATTCCTATGACGCCGTCCTGTTTGCCTCCGGCGGCATGTTCTGGAATACGCTGAGTCCGGAAGACCAGGCTTTGTTCAGGGACGCCGCCAAGGAGGCCATGGCATTCGAGCGTCAGGTCGTCGCGCAAGAGGATCAGACGCTGCCGCAGAAGCTCAAAGACGCGGGCATGACCATTACGGTGCTCACGCCCGAACAGCAGGACGTATTCAAAAAGGCCCTGCAGCCCACGTACGACGAGTACAAGGGGAAGCTAGGCAAGGATTTCGTCGAGCTGTTTGAAAACGGAGTGAAGGACGCTCGCCAGTGAGTCAATGAGTTTTCGGGTCGGTCGGCACTGTGTCGGCCGGCCCGATTCGCGCGGGTTCGCCGCATATCGGTCACAGGGTGATTCATGAAAGCCGTCTTTCGAAAGCTGTTTTCCGCAGCCAACCATATCGAAGAAATCATCGTCATCGTCTGCATGTTCGGCATTACGGTCCTGACCTTTCTGGCCGTCCTGACGCGCTACGTCTTCAGTTTTTCCATCGTGGGTGCCGACGAGCTGGCGACGTTCATGTTTTTGTGGGCGGCGCTATTCGGCGCGTCGGCAGGGTTCAGATATGACAAGCATGGCGGGGTGCCCATCTTCGTGAACCTGCTGCCGTCGGGCGCGCGCCGATTGGCGGACTTGGGTGTCTTGCTGGTCATGGCTCTGTTCTTCGCTTTCTTGGCCTGGTATGCGTGGTTGTTCGTCGCACAGTCATTTCGCATCGGGCAGACCAGCCCCGCCACGGGCATCCCGGTCTGGATCGTGAATGCCGGCATTTTTGCGGCATTGGCCTTGTGCGCACTGCGTTGCCTGAATGCTGCGCTTCGAGACTTGGCGGGCCGGCAACGGTATCCGGAAACACCCAATCTGCCCGAGTGAAATGACATGATGGAAATTCCGAGTTCCGGCCTTCTGGCGTTCGTTCTGTTTTTTGTTTTTCTCTTCGCCAATTTCCCGATATCCGTCTCCCTCGGTCTGGCGGGCGTATCCGTTTTTGCACTCTACGAACTGGCGCCGTTCCAGACACTCCCCATGATTTTCTCGGGGGCGATGAGTTCGTTCGCACTGCTGGCCATCCCGCTGTTCATCATCGCCGGGAACATGCTGGCCAAGACAGGGGTTGCGAGCCGGCTGATCTATCTGGCGCAGGTGATCGTGGGCGGAGTCCCCGGCGGCCTGGCCATTACGGTGATCGTGGCGGGCGCCTTCCTCGGCGCGCTCAGTGGTTCCAACGTCGCGGCCATCGCGGCCCTGGGATTCCTGATCGGGGCCATGCACAAGGTCGGCTATCCGATAGGCTTCGCCTGCGCGACGGTGGCGGCGGGCTGCACATTCGGCGTGGTCATCCCCCCCAGCATCAATCTGATCCTGTATGGCGTCATTGCCAATACGTCGATCCCAGCCTTGTTCGCCGCGGGCATCGGGCCCGGCCTGACGCTGGTGGTGGTGCTGTCCATCTACGTCTATATCGTGGCCCGCTACAAGAAGTTCCCCATTGCTCAGGTTGAACGCAACTGGCCGATTTTTTGGCGCGCTCTGCGGGAGGCGTTCTGGGGGTTGATGGCGCCTGTGATCGTGCTCGGCGGCATCTATGGCGGCATCTTCACGGCCACGGAAGCGGCCGCCGTCATGGTCGTGTATGTCTTTCTGATTGACCGTTTCGTATACAAGGAGATGGACTGGAAGGAATACCCGTACATGATGCTGGGGTCGGGCATCACCACGGGCGTCGTGATGCTGATACTGGCCATGGCGTCGATCCTGTCTTATGTGTTGATGCTCGATGGTACGGCACTGCTCGTGCGCGACTGGCTGGTTCAGGTCAGCGGCGGCAGCATGGTGATCATGCTTTTGCTGGTGAACATGATATTGATCTTCGCCGGCATGTTCCTCGATCCGGTGTCTGCCATTTATTTGCTGGTGCCGCTGTTTTTGCCGGCAATCCAGGCGGTCGGCGTGGACACCATTCATTTTGGGGCGATCATGACCGTCAATCTGTCCATGGCGCACATTACGCCGCCAGTCGGCCTGGCCCTATATCTGGCATCCCAGATTGCCGATATTCCCTTCACCCAGGCGGCAAGAGCCGCCGTGCCCTTCGTGGTGTGCGAGGTGATCGTGCTGGCATTGGTCACCTTCATCCCCGATATTTCGCTGAGTTTCGTCGGGTGGTTGAGTTGAGGTGCTGGCATGATTGAGAACGGGGTTTTCGAAGACGCGGATGCCGGCGTTGATATTGCATCCCTGCGCAGAGAGATGCTGGCCGGACGTCTGAGTTGCGTTCAACTCGTCGAGCGCTGTCTTGCGCGCATCGAGCGCTGGGATCGTCGTGGCCCGGCATTGGGAGCCATGCTGGCCGTCAATCCGCGCGCGCTGGAGATGGCTGCCGACTGCGATGCCGCATTGTCCAGGCCCGGGGCCTCGATCAGGCCGTTGCACGGGATTCCCGTCGTGCTGAAGGACAATATCGGCACCTGCGACATGCCCACCACGGGCGGCTCCAAGTCGTTGGAAGGGTTCACGCCCACTAGGGACAGTACGCTGGCGCGCAGGCTGATCGACGCGGGAGCGATCATCCTGGGAAAGGCGAATCTGCACGAATTCGCACTCAGCGGACTCACCATCAGTTCGTTGGGCGGGCAGACTCGTAATCCCTACGATCTTACTCGCACGCCGGGTGGCTCCAGCGGCGGATCGGCGGTGGCGGTGGCCATGGGGTTCTGCGCGGTGGCCCTGGGCACCGATACGGTGAATTCCATACGCTCGCCGGCATCCGCCACCGGACTGGTGGGGCTACGGCCCACGCGGGGCCTGGTCAGCCGGGCCGGCGTGCTGCCGGTATCGGACACGCAGGACGTGGCCGGCCCCATCGGGCGCTGTGTGGCGGATGTGGCATGTGTGATGGACGTGCTGGCGGGTTACGATCCCGACGATCCGCTGACTGCCCGAGCCGTGGGCAAGACGCCGCCGACGTATGTTGACGCGCTGGACGCAACAGCCTTGCGCGGCAAGCGGCTGGGCTTGCTGCGGGGGTTCCAGGGGACAGAGGCGCGGCATGCAGAAGTCAATCTGGCCGTGTCCAGGGCGGTTGAGGCGATGCGCGCCGGCGGCGCGGAAGTCGTGCCGCTTGAAGATCCGCAACTGGATGCGGACCGGCTTCTTCGCGAATACGATGTGCAGAAGTGGGAATTCAAGGCCCATTTCGAGCGATATTTGCACTCGCAGCCCGATGCGCCGCTGCGAAGCCTCGACGACCTCATCGAGGGCGGGCTGTTCCATCGCGAATCTCTGGAAGTTTTCCTCATTCAGGCGCAAGACACCACCGATATCCAGCGCGACCCCGAGTATCTGGCCCGCTTGGTGGCAATCGAAGGTCTGCGTGATCGCGTGTTCGATCACATGGCGGCCCAACGCCTCGATGCACTGATCTATCCTTTGCAGAAATGTCTGGTCGCGCCGATCGGCAGCAATGGCCAGCCCGAGCGCAATGGAATTTTGGCGGCCCTGACGGGGTTCCCAGCCTTGAATGTGCCGGCCGGATTTTCCGTGGCTACGCCGCAGGCTCCCGTGGGCGTGCCGATCGGCCTGGACATCATGGCGCGCCCGTTCGAGGAGTCGCTCCTGCTGGGGCTGGGTTATGCGTACGAGCAGTTGGCCGGATGCTATCGTCCACCCGAGCATGCGGGGTGGGAACCCTGATCACTCATAACAATACAGGCATCGCTTCAAACCGTCGTTGATGTTCTGCACCACATTGGCCAGGTCCGCGGTGGCACAGGATGGCTCGAAGTAGAGCCGGCTCAGACAGTCCGCCAGCATGTCCAGCGCTTGCGGGCTTATCCCTTGGCGAGTCACGACGTGCGTGCCCAAGCGGACTCCGCCGCGGTCCGGCCGGCCCGGCACCCGAGCGGTTCCTGTCAGGATGCCGACGGTCTCCGCCCGTGCGAGCAAGGCCCGGGCTTGCGCGGGCGTGTCCGTCTGAATCATCAGTTGGTGCGAGGATTGCGGGCCGGGGGCGGCCCCACCGCTGTTGAGGACGGGGACGCCGCGATCCCGCAATGCCCGATGGAGGCCGGCGGCATTCGCAACCGCCCTGCGCATGTAGCCGGACATGAAGCGGCCGGCCTCGTCCAGGGCGACAGACAGCCCTGCCAGGCGGCCCGCGTCGTAATTGGAGGTCCACCCCCCGACGAGATGGCGCTTCAGCCGTTCGTATGTCTCGGGATCGTGACCGAGCAGCAGTCCGCCAGGCGGAGCGGACAGCGTTTTGTACGTCGACATGGTCATGATGTCGAATCCCATCTGCATGGGATTCTGGTAGAGACCGCCGGCGATCAGCCCCGCCACGTGCGAGGCGTCATACACCAGCAGCGCGCCGCATGCTCTGGCTGCCTGGATCGTCTGGTCGACGGTGTATGGGTCCAGCATGACGCTGGCGCCCAGCATCACGATGCGAGGCGCGTGCTGGAGGATGCTGCGTGCGGATGCGGCGTCGTCATACACGCCGTCGGTGAACGTCAGCGGCAGGTGCCGGCGCTGGAGCACGCCCAGCGTGCCCGATTCGTGATGACTGACATGGCCGCCGTCCGCGGCGTCGATGGCGGCCACCAGGTCGTTTGGTCTCGAGAAAGCGGCGTAGACGACGGCGTTGGCGTACGTGCAGCTTTGCAGGCGGGCATCGGCCCATGCGCCGCCAAACAGCGCATTGAGCTGGCTTGAGACCAGTGTCTCTAGTGCGGAGATCTCGTCGGTGCCCGGCTGTTGCTTGTGATAGGCATCGCCCATGGCCGGCATCAAGCCCATGGAGTTGGCGAGCGCCTCCCGCACCCGCGGCGACAGCATGCAGGCGCCCGCATAGAGCTGAATGCTGCGCGCCATGCGCGCCTCATGTTGGCGCAGGAGGGCCAGCGCGGCAGGCATGGGCGGGGTTTCAGACGGGGAGGTGGCTTTCATGCCCGGCGGATCAGGACGGCGCCGCCGAGGCGGGGACCGGCACCTGGGCGATGTGCAGCAGATTGGTGCTGCCGCTGTGCCCGAACGGCAGGCCGGCGACCACGATGACCGTATCGCCGGCGGAAGCGAGGCCCGCCTGGCGGGCGGCGTCGGTTGCGCGGGCGATCATTTCGCTGGCTTCCTGCAGTTGCGCCGGAAAATGCATGGGATGAACGCCCCAGGCCAGGGCCAGCCGGCGGGCGACGTTCGCATCGGGCGTCAAGGCCAGGATGGGCGTGGAGGGGCGCTCACGGCTGGCGCGCAGGGCGCTGAAGCCCGAGGCCGTGTAGGCGATGGTGGCGGCGGGTTCCAGCAGGCCCGCGACGCGACGCAGCGCGCAGCAGATGGCGTCCGGGACGTTGGCGGCCGCCGGGCTGTGGCTGGCCTCGAGGCCGGTGCGCCATGAGGGGTCCTGCTCGACCTCGTGGATGATGTGCTGCATGATGCTGACGGCCTCGACGGGGTATTGCCCCGAGGCCGATTCGGCCGACAGCATCACCGCATCGGCGCCGCTGTAGACCGCGGTGGCGACGTCCGAGGCCTCGGCGCGGGTGGGCACCGGGGCGCCGACCATGGATTCCAGCATCTGGGTGGCAACCACCACCGGCTTGCCGGCGGCGCGTGCGCGCCGCACGATGCGCTGCTGCAGGATCGGCACCCGTTGGGGTGGCAGCTCCACGCCGAGGTCGCCGCGCGCGACCATGAGGCCGTCGGCGCGCTCGATGATGGCGTCCAGGTGCTCGATGGCCGACGGCTTTTCGAGCTTGGCCATGATCCAGGCGCGGTCGCCGACGAGGGCGCGTGCCTCGTCGATGTCCTCGGGCCGTTGCACGAACGACAGCGCAACCCAGTCCACGCCCAGCGACAGGCCGAAGGCGAGATCCTCGCGGTCCTTGGCCGTCAGGGGTGAAATCGGCAGGATCACGCCCGGCACGTTGACGCCCTTCCGGTCGGACAGGGCGCCGCCCACCATCACGATGGTTTCCGCGTAGTCCGCGCCGTGGCGCTCGACGCGCAGGCGCAGCTTGCCGTCGTCGAGCAGCAGGTCGGTGCCCGACTCCATGGCGTCGAAGATCTCGGGGTGCGGCAGGCTCGCGCGGGTTTCGTCGCCATCGGCCGGATCGAGGTCCAGGCGAAAGGAGGCGCCCGCCTGCAGGATGGTCTTGCCGCCGGCGATGCGGCCGATGCGCAGCTTGGGCCCTTGCAGGTCCATGAGGATGCCGATGGGGCGGCCGAGCGCCTGTTCGATCTCGCGGATGGCCTGGTGGCGCGCGGCGTGGTCCTCATGGGTGCCGTGGCTGAAGTTGAGGCGGAACACGTCGGCGCCCGCCTGCACCAGGGCCTGGATCCGTTCGGGCGAGGAGCTTGCCGGTCCGAGGGTGGCCAGGATGCGGGCGCGGCGCGGCGTGTTCACGCCGGCGCCCCGCCGTCCAATGCCGCGATGCCGGCGCGCGCCGCCTGCGCGTCCTGCGCGGCCTTGACGCCCGATACGCCCACGGCACCGATGACGCGGCCGTCGTGCAGGATCGGCTCGCCGCCCTCCAGCGGCATCACCGGCATGGACAGCGCCGCGATGCGGCCCTGGTTGACCATGTCCTCGTAGACCTTGCTGGGCTTGCCGCTGACCACGCAGGTGCGGGCCTTGCCCGGCGCCACGTCGGCGCTCATGGGGGGTGCGCCGTCCATGCGCTGCAGCCACAGCAGGTGGCCGCTGGCATCGCACACGGCGATGGAGACCGCCCAGCCGTTGGCCAAAGCCTCGGCCTGCGCGGCCGCGCCGATGCGTTGGGCATCGTCCAGTGTCAGCACTCGAATCGTCTTCATGGAGCCTCCTAAGCTGATGCGCCGCCCGGCCGGTTCAAAGGACCAGGATGGCGCGGAAGTCGTTTACGTTGGTGAGGGTGGGGCCGGTGACCAGCGAGTCGCCCAGCCGTTCGAAGAATCCGTGCCCGTCGTTGTCGTCCAGACGGGCGCGCGGCGGCATGCCCAGTGCCCAGGCACGCGCCAGCGTATCGGGCCCGATCAGCGCGCCGGCGATTTCCTCCTGGCCGTCGACGCCGTCGGTGTCGCCCGCCAGCGCATGGACATCCGGGGCGCCGTCCAGGGTGAGGGCAAGGGACAGCAGGAACTCTACGTTGCGTCCGCCGCGCCCGTTGCCGCGTATCGTGACGGTGGTTTCGCCGCCGGACAGCAGGACGCAGGGCGGCGGCGCGGGCTGGCGGTGGGCGCGAACCTGCAGGGCGATGCCGCCCAGGACCTTGCCCACGTCGCGCGCCTCGCCCTCGATGCGGTCGCCCAACAGCACCGGCGCGACGCCCGCCTCGCGGGCGACCGCGGCGGCGGCTTCGAGGGCCATCTGCGGTGTCGCGATGAAGTGAGTTTCTACTTTAGATAGCCGCGGATCGCCGGGCTTGACGGTTTCCCCCCCGCCGGATTCCAGCAAGGCCCGGGCGGCCGGCGGCAGGGCGATGCCGTAGCGGCGCACGATGTCCAGGGCGTCCGCGCAGGTGCTGGGGTCGGCGACGGTGGGGCCCGAGGCGATGTCGGCCGCCTGGTCGCCGGGCACGTCCGAGATCAGCAGATTCACCACGCGGGCGGGCGCGCAGGCGGCGGCCAGGCGGCCGCCCTTGATGGCCGACAGGTGCCGGCGCACGCAATTCATTTCGGAGATCGTGGCCCCGGACTTCAGCAGGGCGCGGTTGATGTCCTGCTTGGCCTGCAGGTCGATGCCTTCGGCGGGCATGGGCAGCAGCGACGATCCGCCGCCCGAGATCAGGCAGACCACCAGATCGTCGGCCGTCAGCCCCGCGACCTGCTCGAAGAGCCGGCGCGCCGCGACGGAGCCGGCCTCGTCGGGCACCGGATGGGCGGCCTCGATGATTTCAATGCGTTCGCAGGGCACCGCATAGCCGTAGCGTGTGACCACCAGGCCCTCGAGAGGGCCGGGCCAGTGGCGCTCGAAAGCCTGCGCCATCGCGGCCGACGCCTTGCCGGCGCCGATGACGATGGTGCGGCCGGCGGGCGGCGCGGGCAGGAATCGAGCGATGCAGTGCTCGGGCTGGGCCGCCTGCACGGCGGCGGAAAACAGGCGGGTGAGAAGGTCGCGGGGCGTCGAGGTCATGGATGCGTGGGCCGAGGTCGGACAAAGCGCGGCGGGTCCGCCCCGCCGCGTAGGGGGACAGCTTACTGTCCAATCTCGAAATTTGCCATGATTTCCAATGCGCGCACCATGCCCGAGTGGTCCCATGCGGCGCCGTCGTGGGCCGCGCAGGCGTTGAAGAGCTCCTGGGCGACGGCCGTGCTGGGCAGCGACACGCCGAGCTGGCGGGCCGTCGAGAGGGCCAGGTTGAGATCCTTTTGATGCAGTTCGACGCGAAAACCCGGATCGAAGCTGCGCTTGATCATGCGCTCGCCATGCACCTCGAGGATGCGTGAGCTGGCAAAGCCGCCCATCAGCGCCTGGCGCACCTTGGCCGGGTCCGCGCCGGCCTTGGACGCCAGCACCAGGGCCTCGCCCACCGCCTCGATGGTCAGGGCCACGATGATCTGGTTGGCGACCTTGGTCGTCTGTCCGTCGCCGTTGCCGCCGACCAGCGTCACGTTCTTGCCCATCAGGTCGAACAGCGGCTTGACGGTGTCGAAGGTCGCCTGCCGGCCGCCGACCATGATGGTCAGGCTGGCGGCCTTGGCGCCCACCTCGCCGCCCGAGACCGGGGCATCCAGGTATTCGCAGCCCAGCGCATTGATGCGCGCGGCGAAATCCTTGGTCGCCACGGGCGAGATCGAGCTCATGTCGACGACGATCTTGCCCGGCGACAGGCCGGCCGCGACGCCTTGTTCGCCGAACAGCACGGCCTCGACATCGGGCGTATCGGGCACCATCACGATGATGATGTCGGAGGCGGCGGCCACGTCGGCGCCGCTGGCCGCGGCGCGCGCGCCCGCATCCAGCAGGCTTTGCGGCACCTTGCTGCGGGTCTGGACGGTGAGGGCGTGACCGCCGGCAATGAGGTTGGCGGCCATGGGGGTGCCCATGATGCCCAGTCCGATGAAACCGATATTGGCCATGTGTCGTGCTCCTTTGAGAGTTCCGGTGATGAAGATCGTGTATCCGGGCCCGCGCTCAGGCGCCCATGGCCTGGATCCAGCCCAGGCCCTCCCGGGTGTCGCCGGCCGGCTTGTATTCGCAGCCGATCCAGCCCTGGTATCCGGCGTGGTCGATGTGGCGCAGCAGCCAGGGGTAGTGGATCTCGCCGGTGCCGGGCTCGTTGCGCCCGGGGTTGTCGGCCAGCTGGATGTGGCCGATGCGGTCGAGGTGGCGGCTGATCGTGGCCGCCAGTTCGCCTTCCATGCGCTGCGCGTGGTAGATGTCGTACTGGATCAGCAGATTGGGCGAACCCACCTCGTCGAGGATGGCCGCCGCCTGGTCGCTGCGGTTGAGGAAGAAACCGGGGATGTCATACGTGTTGATGGGCTCGATCAGCAGCCGGATGCCGGCGTCGGCCAGGCGCGGCGCCGCATGGCGCAGGTTCTCGACGAAGGTCCGGTGCGCCTGCGCGGCGTCCACGCCGTCGGGCAGCTTGCCCGCGAGGCAGTTGACCTGGGGGCAGCCCAGGGCCGTGGCGTACTCGATGGCGCGATCCACGCCCGCCCGGAACTCATCGTCGCGGCCCGGGTGGCAGGCGATGCCGCGCTCGCCGCTGTCCCAGTCGCCGGCGGGCAGGTTGTGCAGCACCTGGACCAGGCCGTTGTCCTTCAGGCGGTCGGCCAGGACTTGCTTGTCGTAGGCGTAGGGGAACAGGTATTCCACGCCTTTGAAGCCCGCCTGGGCGGCGGCCTGGAAGCGATCGAGGAAATCGAGCTCGGGAAAGAGCATCGACAGGTTGGCGGCGAATCTAGGCATGAGCGGCTCCGGTATTCTTCACGTTTCAAACAATTGACAGGATACTAGTCCAGCAGGGTGATGGCGGTGGGGGCGTCGGCGCCCTGTTCGGCCAGCGCCTCGAACTCGTTGATCGCATCGATCTCGTTGCCCATGGAGATGTTCGTGATGCGCTCGAGGATGAATTCGACCACGACCGGCACCTTGAATTCATCGATCCAGGCGCGCGCCTGGGCCAGGGCCGGCTGGATGTCCTCGACCCGCTTGACGCGGATCGCCTTGCAGCCCAGGCCTTCGGCGACCTTGACGTGGTCCACGCCGTAGCCCTCCGTTTCCGGCGCGTTGATGTTGTCGAAGGACAGCTGGACGCAGTAGTCCATGTCGAAGCCACGCTGCGATTGGCGGATCAGTCCCAGGTAGGCATTATTCACCACAATGTGGATGTAGGGCAGATTGAACTGCGCGCCCACGGCCAATTCCTCGATCATGAACTGGAAATCGTAGTCGCCCGACAGCGCGACCACCTCGTCGCCCGTGCCGGCCGCAACCACGCCCAGCGCGGCCGGCACCGTCCAGCCCAGCGGGCCCGCCTGGCCGGCGTTGATCCAATGGCGCGGCTTGTAGACGTGCAGCAGCTGGGCCGCCGCGATCTGCGACAGGCCGATGGTCGTGACGTAGCGCACGGCCTTGCCGAAAGCCTTGTTCATCTCCTCGTAGACGCGTTGGGGCTTGAGCGGCGAGGCGTCGAAGTGCGTCTTGCGCTGCATCGATTTCTCGCCCTTGCGCGCACGGCATTGCGCGGCCCAGGTGCTGCGGTCGCGCAAGGCACCGGCCGCCTGGAGCCTGCGGGCTTCTTCGATCATCAGATCCAGCGCCGCGCCGGCGTCCGAGGCGATGCCGTAGTCGGGCCCGAAGACCTTGCCGATCTGGGTGGGGTCCACGTCGATGTGCACGAAGGTCCGGCCCTTGGTGTAGACCTGGGTCGAGCCCGTGTGGCGGTTGGCCCAGCGGTTGCCGATGCCCATCACGAAATCCGCGGCCAGCAGGTTGGCGTTGCCGTAGCGGTGCGCCGTCTGCAGCCCGGCCATGCCGGCCATCAGCGGATGGTCGTCGGGAATCACGCCCCAGCCCATCAGCGTCGGGATCACGGGCACGCCGGTCAGTTCGGCGAAGGCCTGCAGCTTGGCGGCGGCATCCGCGCTGAAGATCCCGCCGCCGGCCACCAGCACCGGTCGCTCGGCGGCGTTGAGCATGGCCACGGCCTTGGCGGCTTGCGCCGGCGTCGCGGCGGGCTTGTAGACCGGCAGCGGCTCGTAGGTGTCGATGTCGAATTCGATCTCGCCCATCTGCACGTCGAAGGGCAGGTCCACCAGCACCGGACCGGGCCGCCCCGAACGCATGACGTGAAACGCCTGCTGGAGGATGCGCGGCACCAGCTCGGGCTCGCGCGCCATCACGGCCCATTTGGCCACGGGCTTGGCGACGGCCTCGATGTCGACGGCCTGGAAGCTTTCCTTGTGCAGCTGCGGGCGGGGCGCCTGGCCGGTGATGCACAGGATGGGGATCGAGTCGCCCGAGGCCGAGTACAGGCCCGTGATCATGTCCGTGCCGGCGGGGCCCGAGGTGCCCAGGCAGACGCCGATGTTGCCGGGCTGGGCGCGGGTGTAGCCTTCGGCCATGTGCGAGGCGCCCTCGACGTGGCGCGCCAGGATGTGCTTGAAGCCGCCGTGCTTGCGCAGCGCCGAGTACAGCGGGTTGATGGCCGCGCCGGGCACGCCGAACAGTGTGGTGACCCCTTCTTTCTCCAGGACCGCGGCGGCGGCGTCGACTGCTCTCATACGAGCCATGAGTGCTCCTTTGATCGATTGGACGTTCGCGGAAATCCCCGCGTTCGATCCAGGATAGGGAAAAGGGCGGCGTGCAGGAATCCAAGCTTTGCTCGTTTCTATCGATACTAAAAGTATCCAATAGCCGGGTTTACGGCATATCCCATCAGGTCGCGGCGGCGCTATGATCGACGATGAATAATCATTATTTACAACGAGATCGTCCGGAATTTGCGGGATTCACGGATGAGGAGACGCACATGGGCCGCTATACCGAGATGCGCAGTTTTGTATTGATTGCCGAGAAGGGCAGCTTTGCCGCTGCCGCCCTGGCCGAGTCGGTGACCCCCGTGATCATGGGACGGCGCCTCACCGCCCTGGAGCGCCGCCTGGGGGTCCAGCTCATGCATCGGTCCACGCGCGGCCTGGTGTTGACGGACCTGGGCGAGCGCTACCTCGAGCAGTGCCAGCAGCTCATCCAGGATTTCGAGGCGGCCGATGCCAGCATCACCGCGCGACGCCGCTCGCTGGCCGGGCATCTGGTGGTGTCGGCGCCCGCCTCGTTCGGCCGCCAGCACGTCGCGCCCCACGCGGCGGCCTTCCAGGCGCGCTATCCAGACCTGCGGCTGTCGTTCAATTTCACCGACAGCGTGGTGGACCTGGTGCGCGAAGGCTACGACATGGCGATCCGGATCGGCGAAGTGACCGATCCGAATTACGTGGCCGTGCGCCTGTATCCCAATCGGCGCGTGGTGTGCGGCACGCCGGGGTACTTCAACCGCTACGGCATGCCGCGCGTGCCCGAGGATCTGGCGCGCCACAATTGCCTGGCCTTCAACCTGCAGGGCGGCCAGCACCGGGGCTGGACCTTCGTGCGTGATGGCAAGCCCTTCGCCGTGCGAGTCCGAGGCGGCCTGGCCTGCAATGACGGCGAACTGCTGTACGATTGGGTGCGTCAGGGGCTGGGCGTGGGCTGGCGGTCCACCTGGGAAATCCAGCGCGAGCTCAAGCAAGGCGAGCTCGTGACCGTGCTCGATGAGTTCGCGCTGCCGGCCTACGACATCCAGGCCGTCTACCCGCAACAACGCTACTTGCCCGCCAAGCTGCGGTATTTCATCGACGACCTGCGCACGCACTATCATCGGACCGGTTATTGGGAAGGACAACAGTATCTTGAAACCTGAATCATCAAGGGCGCGCGCGCCGACCTCGCCGGATGCACGCACGGCGCACGCGCCGCCACCGCCGGCCGGCCAGCGGGCCCGATCCCGGCGCAACCAGCGGCTGGCCCTGCTCGCCCTGGCGGCGATGGCCCTGATCTGGGGCTACAACTGGGTCGTCATGAAAAAGGTCCTGGCTTATGTCGGACCTTTCAATTTTTCAGCCTTGCGCACCTTGCTCGGTGTCGCGGCCCTGTTCGTGCTGCTGCAGGTGATGCGGCAGTCGATCCGCCTGTCCCTGGACCTGCGCGGCTGGTTGCGGGTGGCGCTGCTGGGCGTCCTGCAGACCGGGGTATTCGCCGTACTGATGCAGTCCGCCTTGCTGCAGGGCGGCGTGGGCAAGACCTCGATCCTCGTCTACACCATGCCGTTCTGGGTGATTGCGCTGGCCTGGGCGACCTTCGGCGAGCGCATCCGCGGCCTGCAGTGGCTCGCCCTGGCGATGGCCGCCGGCGGGCTGGTGCTGGTGCTCGAGCCCTGGGGGGTGCGCGGCAGCTATTTCAGCGAAGCCCTGGCCATCGGCGCGGGCCTGGCCTGGGCGCTGGCGACCATCGTGGCCAAGTGGATCAAGCGCGACTACGAGATCGGTGTGCTGCAGTTGACGACCTGGCAGATGGTGTTCGGCGCCGTCGCCTTGTGCATATCGATCTGGGTCGTTCCGGAAAGGCCGATCGATCCGGCGCCGTACTTCTACATCGCCCTCGCCTACAACGCGGTGCTGGCGACCGGCCTGGCATGGCTGCTGTGGCTGTTCGCGCTGCAGCACCTCCCGGCCGGCATTGCCGGCATGACGGCCCTGGCCACGCCGGTCATCGGCGTGTTGTCGGGATGGCTGGAACTGGGCGAGCAGCCGGGCGGTTTCGAGCTGGGTGGCATGGTCCTGATCGGTGCGGCGCTGGCGCTGGTCAGCCTGCGGGCGATGGCACGACGCTGAGGCGCCCGCGTGCGCCTGGCCGATGGCGGAATCGCGTCTGTCGCGCCATTGGCGCCCCGCGCCGCGCCGCTATTCCAGTACGGCGGTGCCCTCGAGCGGCACGATGTCGCAATTGTCGCCCGGCCCGGCCCGATCGATGATGAGAAAGTCCGAGACCTCGCCCAGGGCCATCAGGGGATGGTGCCAGGTGCCGGGGGCGTAGTTCACGCCCTGGTGGCCCTCGCAGCGGAAGGCGCGCAGATCGGCGATGGCGGGCGCGGGCCCGGGCCGCGCCACCACGACCAGATAGGGACGCCCCGACAGCGGGACGAACGCCTGGCTGGCCTTGGGATGGCGCTCCATCATGGTGAGCGCATAGGGCAGCGTGCGCGGCTGCCCGCGGAACAGCGACACGATGGCGCGGCCGTCGACGCCCGGTTCGATGCGGGCCAGGTCGTGGTAGCGCTCGGTGTTGCCGTCATTGATGGTGAAGTGCTGGACGCTGTCGTCCGCCTGGATGACGTCGCCGAAAGGTGCGAAGGCCTCGCGCGTCAGCGGTTCGATGGTCAGGCGGGTGGGCGTGGTGAGGGTCATGGGGTGCTCCGTGGAGGCCGGCCGTCGTCAGTCGCCGAACAGGGCATCCAGGCGAAAACGGGCGATATGGCCGATTTGTTCGAGGCAGGTCTCGAACTCTGCGTCGCGTCCATTGTGCAGCCGTTCCTCGATCGCGTCCATGATCTGGTAGCGGCTGCGCCCCTTGACGGCGATGACGAAGGGAAAGCCGAAACGCTCGCGATAGCGGGCGTTCAGGCCGCGCAGGCGGGCCAGTTCGTCGGCGCTGCATTGGTCCAGGCCCGCGCCGCGCTGCTCGTGGGTGGAGGCGTCGGTCAGGGTGCCGGCCGCGGCCTCCTTGCCGGCCAGTTCGGGGTGCGCCGCGATCAGGGCGAGCCGTTCGGCCGGATCGGCGTCCCGTACGACCTCGAGCATCGCGCGGTGCAGCGCATCGACCGTGGCGAAAGGCCGGGACGCCCAGGCCCGTTCGGGGATCCAGGGCGAATGCTCGAAGATCGCGCCGAGGGCCCGCGAGAATTCGGCCCGCGGCAGGGCGGAGAGTTCGGTCAGTGTCATGGCGGGGGCGGAGAGTAGCGTCATGGTGCGAGTGTACGGTGATGTCGCAGAGGAAAGAAGGCGGCCGCGGCGTATAAGTGGTATATGCTATGGCGCATTGAACGAGAGGGATGAATGGGGACGCGGCGGCGGTCGCGCATCGCGGAGGGCTCATGGCGACACGACGCGGGAACGAGGCGCTCGACACCTATCTGATCAAGGTGTTCTGCATCCTGATGGCCGAGCGCAGCGTGTCGCGCACGGCGCTCAAGCTCAACCAGTCCCAGCCGGCGATCAGCGTGGCGCTGAAGAACCTGCGGGCGATCTTCCATGATCCGCTGCTGGTGCGGGACAAAGGCGGCATGGTGCCCACCGATCGGGCGCTGGCCATCCTCGAGCACGCCAAGGCGGCGCTCGGGGCGATCGACAGCATGCTCGAATCCGATGAGGACTTCGATCCGGCACAAAGCCGGCAGGTGTTCCGGATCGGTTCGCCGGACTATCTGGCGCCGGTGTTCGCCGCAACCGTGGTCGGGCGTTTTCGCCGCGAGGCCCCGCATGCCCGCCTGATGCTGCATGCACTGGGGCCGGATTTCGATTTCGAGCAGTCCTTGGCCGAAGGCAGCCTGGACGTGGTGATCGGCAACTGGCCCGAGCCGCCCGACCGCATGCACCTGTCGGTGCTGCTCGAGGACGAGATCGTCTGCCTGATGTCGGCCGACCACCCCATGGCCGGCCGCCCGATGGCGCTCGAGGACTATTGCCAGGCAAGGCATGTGGTGCCCACCCCGTATTCCATCCGCCAGCGCGGCATGATCGATACGGTGCTGACCTCGCTGCGCGTCGAGCGCGACCAGGTCGTCGAGGCCCAGTCCTTCATGCTGGCGCCCTACCTGCTGCCGGGCACCGATCTGGTCTTTACCACCACACGCCATTTTGCGCGCTACTACGCGGGGCTGCTGCCCCTGGCGATCGTCGATTCGCCGATCGACTTCCCGCCCATGCGCTTCTATCAGCTGTGGCATCCCCGCAATCATCATGCACCCTCGCATCAGTGGCTGCGCCGCCTGCTGGCCGACTGCGGCCGCAGCATCTATCCGGACCGCCAGCCCGCCGGCCTCGCGGCGCCGCCGGCCGGCGCCTAGATCGCCCAGCCGCCCAGATAGAACGCCGCCAGCGCCGCGGCGATCGCCACGGTGCCCAGGTTCAGCTTGCGGATCTCGCCGGCGAACACGCGCCCGATGACCAGGGTGGTGAAGCCCAGCATGATGCCGGTGACGATATTGCAGGTCAGCACGATGAAGACCGCGCACATCATGCCGGCCAGGGCGTCGACGCTGTCGTCCATGGACAGCTTGCGCACGCCGCCCAGCATGAGCAGGCCGACGTACATCAGCGCGGGGGCGGTGGCGTAGGGCGGCACCAGCGCCGCCAGGGGCGACAGGAACACCAGGGCGAGGAAGCCCAGGCCGACGATGGTTGCCGTCAGCCCCGTCTTGCCGCCGGCGGCGGTGCCTGCGGCCGACTCGATGTAGGCCGCGGCCGGGGCGCCGCCCAGGACCGAGGAGGCGATCGAGCTCACCGAGTCCGCCGTCAGCGCGCGCCCGCCGTTGATGATGTGGCCCTGCTCGTCGAGCTGCCCGGCCTGGCCGGCCACGGCGCGGATGGTGCCGGTGGCATCGAACACGGCCGTCATCACGAGGGCCAGCACGCTGGGGAGGACCAGGGCATTGAGGGCGCCGCCCACATCCAGCGCGCCGATCAGCGAACTGCCGCCCGCCCCCAGGGACGGCATGGCGAACAGGCCGTGGAAGCGGACCGCGGGGTCCACGGCCAGGCCGATGCCCGACAGCGCGAGGATGACGATTAGGATGCCGCCCGGGACGCGGCGGCGCTCCAGGCCGAAGATCGCCGCCAGTCCGAGGATACTCAACAGGGCGGGCATGGCGTTCAAGGCGCCCAGCGACACCGGCAGGCCGGGGCCGGGGTTGCGCGCCACCAGGCCGACCTCGCTGGCGGCGATCAGCAGCAGGAACAGGCCGATGCCCACGCCGGTGCCGTGCGCGATGCCCGCCGGCAGGTTGCGCAGGATCCAGGTGCGCACGCCGGTGATCGAGATCGCCGTGAAGATCAGGCCCATCAGAAAGATCGCGCCCAGCGCCACGGCGGGCGAGAGGCCCTGTCCCAGCACCAGGTCGAAGGCGGTGAAGGCGGTCAGCGAGATCGCGCAGCCCACGGCGATGGGCAGGTTGGCCCACAGGCCCATCAGCAGCGAGCCGAAGGCGCTGGTCAGGCAGACCGCGATGAAGACCGACGAGGTGTCGAAACCCGCCTTGCCCAGCATGGAAGGCACGACGAACACGGAATAGACCATGGCGAGGAAGGTGGTCAGGCCCGCCAGGGTTTCCTGGCGCGGCGAACTGCCGCGCGCGGTGCACTGGAAGTGTGTCTCCAGCCAGCGGCCGGGCGATGGGGCGGTGGGGGACGTGCGCGGGGCATCCAGCCCCGGGCGCAGGGCGTGTTCACGCTCGGCCATGTGTGGGTCTCCTCGATGAGTGTCTCGTGCCGGGGCGGTGCGTGCCGCCGCCAGGCTTGTCGTTGTCATGCTTGACGGCCATTCTAGGGAGGCGCCTGTGCCGCATCGTCATGCGACAGTGATGTGCGACATCAAGAATCCCTGATAGTCAGGGGGCCTGCCCAGGAAGGAATCAGGGTTTGTCCGTAAGGCTGGCTTGCAGCATGGCGGCGACTTTCGAGATGCATTTGCGCAGCCACACGACCTCGGGAGCAGTGTGGCAGCGACGGTGCCACAGCAGGTAGAAGCGCATCGGCGGAAAGTTGACGGGCGAGGGCAGGATGGTGATGGGCAGGTAGCGGGCGTAATGCTGCGCGAACTGCAGGCCGGTGGTAAAGACCAGGTCGGTGCGCAACAACATGCCCGCGACCTGCCCGAAGTACGGGATGGTCATCTGGATGTTGCGGCGCAGGCCGCGCGAGGCCAGGTGGCCGTCGATGAAGCTATGGCGCTCCGACACATAGGGAAAGGGCGCGAGGTGCGGCACCTCGAGGTATTGCTTGAGGGTGAGGCCGCGCGTGGCCAGGGGGTTCTGGCTGCCGATCATGCAGACCACCTCGTCGTCGAACAGGCGCGACATGTGCATCTGCGGCGGCGGCTCCAGCCAGTTGCCGATGACCACGTCCAGCGCGCCGCCCTCGAGGGCGCCGGCATAGTCGAAGTCGGCGTTGATCGGGTGTACGATGAGCTTGGCGCCAGGGGCTTCGCGACGCAGGATCTCGGCGATGTTCGGCAGGAACATCGCATCCAGGTAGTCGGGGGCGCCCAGGTGGAATTCGCGCGGGGTGTCGGCTGGTGAGAATTCGCCGGCCGGCTGCATGATGCGGTCGATCGCGGCCAGGGCCTCGTTGGCATGGGCCAGCAATTCCAGCCCGCGTTCGGTGGCCACCATGCCGGTCTTGCTGCGCACCAGAATTGGGTCGCCGGTGATTTCACGCAGGCGCCGCAGCGAATTGCTGAGGGCGGGCTGCGACAGGCCCAGCTTGATCGCCGCGCGCGACACGCTCTGTTCCGTCAGCAGGATGTGCAGAATCCGCAGCAGATGGGTGTCCAGGGGTTCGCGATGTCTTTGCATGGCCTATTATTCCCGCCGCCGGGGGGCGGCGTCCATCCCGCCGCGGGATATCCGCCGGCTTATAGTGCTCATCATGCCGCGGTAATACCCTGCGGCCCGCCCGGTGCTATCTTGGGCAGGACCAGATTTGAAAACTAGAAAGGGTGCCGACATGGAGACGCAAGCGATCCGGTTTCATTACCGCGGCGAAGTACACGAGGTGTCCGGCCAGCCCACGACACGCACGGTGTTGCAGTACCTGCGCGAGGATCTCGGGTGCATGGGGACCAAGGAAGGCTGCGCCGAAGGCGATTGCGGGGCCTGCACGGTGATGGTGGCCGAGCCCGATGGCCACGGCGGCGTCGAGATGCGCGCGGTGAATGCCTGTATCCAGTTCCTGCCTACCCTCGACGGCAAGGCCTTGTTCACGGTCGAGGACCTGCGCCGGCCCGATGGCGGCCTGCATCCCGTCCAGCAGGCCATGGTCGATTGCCACGGTTCGCAATGCGGCTTCTGCACGCCAGGCTTCGTCATGTCCATGTGGGGCATGTATCTGGCGCACGAGCCCGGCGATCCGGCGCCTTCGCGCATGCAGATCGACGACGCCCTGTCGGGCAATCTGTGTCGCTGCACCGGCTATCAGCCCATCGTGCGCGCCGCGCAACGGATGGGCGGGGACTATCCCCACGTCGCCTTCGACCGCGAGGGCCTCGCCCGGGCGCTCGAGGCGCTGCAGCGCGACGGGGTCTTTACCTACGAGGCGCACGGCCATACCTTCCACGCGCCGCGCACGCTCGCGCAACTCGCCGATTTGCGCCTCCGGTATCCCGAGGCGCGCATCCTGGCCGGCAGCACCGACGTGGGCTTGTGGGTGACCAAGCAATTCCGCGACCTGCCGCAGCTCATCTACATCGGCCAGGTGCGCGAGCTGCGCGACATCCACGAGGACGGCGACGACCTCCTGATCGGCGCGGGCGCGCTGCTGAATGATGCCTATGACGCTCTGGTGGACCGCCTGCCGGAATTCGCGGAGCTGCGCCAGCGCTTCGCTTCGTACCCGATACGCAATGCGGGGACGCTGGGCGGCAATGTGGCCAACGGCTCGCCGATCGGCGACTCGATGCCGCCGCTGATCGCGCTGGGCGCACGGATCGTGCTGCGGCGCGGCGAGCGCGTGCGCGAGCTGCCGCTCGAGGACTACTACCTGGCCTACCAGAAGAACGCCTCGGAGCCCGGCGAGTTCGTCCAGGGCCTGCGAATCCCGATCCGGGTGCCGGGGCGGCTGTTCCGGGTCTACAAGCTCTCCAAGCGCTTTGACCAGGATATCTCCGCGGTGTGCGCGGCGTTCGCGGTGACGCTGGATGCGCAGGGCGGGGTCACGGCGTTTCGCACCGGCTACGGCGGCGTGGCCGCGACCCCCTGTCGGGCCCGCGCGACCGAGGACGCGCTGCTGGGGCAGCCCTGGGACGAGGCGCACGTGCGCGCCGCGATGGATGCCCTGGAACGGGATTTCCAACCGCTCACCGACATGCGCGCCAGCAGCGCCTATCGGATGACGGCCTCGCGCAACCTGCTGTATCGCTTCTACCTGGAAACCGCCCCTGGGGCGCCCTTGGCGACGCATCAGGTCAATACGGCCGCGCTGGCCGGCATCGCCTGAGGAGGCCGACATGAACATGCGCATCAATGACCCGGGCGCGCTCGAGCGCCTGGCGATCGGCAACCACCAGATCCCCCGGCCGCGCCGGGACGAGCCCGCCGCGGGCGCGGCCAGCCCGCACGAGTCCGCCGCCCTGCACGTCAGCGGCGAGGCGGTCTACACCGACGACATTCCCGAGCTGCGCGGCACGGTCTATGCCGCGCTGGGCCTGTCGTCCCAGGCGCATGCGCGGGTCCTGTCGATGAACCTCGATGCGGTGCGCGGCGCGCCGGGCGTGGTCGCCGTCTATACGGCGCGCGACATTCCCGGCGAGAACAACTGCGGTCCGGTCCTGCACGACGACCCCCTGCTGGCCGATGGCCTGGTGCAGTACATCGGCCAGCCGCTGTTCGTGGTGGTCGGGCGCACGGTGGATGCCGCACGCCGCGCCGCACGCCTGGGGCAGGTGGAATACGAGGCGCTGCCCGCCATCCTGACGCCGCGCGACGCCAAGGCCGAGGGGGCGCGGACCCTGCCCGATTTGCGTCTATACAACGGAGATCCAGAAAAAGCCCTTGGCGCCGCGCCTCACCGCATCCGCGACACCTTCGAGTGCAAGGGCCAGGAGCAGTTCTACCTCGAGGGCCAGATTTCCTATGCGGTGCCGCGCGAGGGCGACGGCATGCTCGTCTGGTGTTCGACCCAGCATCCCACCGAGATGCAGGCCGTGGTCGGCCACGCGCTGGGCTGGCAGGCCCACCAGGTCCAGATCGAGTGCCGGCGCATGGGCGGCGGTTTCGGCGGCAAGGAATCCCAATCGGCGCTGTTCGCCTGCCTGGCTTCGATCTGCGCGCACCGTCTGCACCGCCCGGTGAAGCTGCGCGTCGATCGCGACGACGATTTCATGATCACCGGCAAGCGCCACGGCTTTTATTATGAGTACGACGTCGGCTTCGACGACGAGGGCCGCATCCTGGGCGTCAAGCTCGACATGACCCTGAACTCGGGGTTTTCGGCGGACCTGTCCGAGGCGGTCGCCAGCCGCGCGATCTGCCACTTCGACAACGCCTACTACGTGCCAGACGTGGACCTGCGCGCCATGTGCGGCAAGACCCACACCCAGTCCAACACCGCATTCCGGGGCTTTGGCGGACCGCAGGGCGCGCTCATGATGGAAGTCATCATCGACCGCATCAGCCGCCAGCTGGGCAAGGACCCGCTGGACGTGCGGCGGCTGAACTTCTATGGCGTGGGCACGCGCGACGTCACCCCCTACGGGCAGGTGGTCGAAGGCAATCTGCTGGAACCCCTGGTGGGTGAATTGGAGGCCAGCAGCGACTATCGGGCGCGCCGCGAGGCCGTGCGCGCCTTCAATGCCGGCAGCCCGGTCCTCAAGAAAGGCATTGCGCTCACCCCCGTGAAGTTCGGCATTTCGTTCAACGTGCCGGCCTTCAATCAGGCGGGCGCGCTGGTGCACATCTACCGCGACGGCTCCGTGCTGGTGAACCACGGCGGCACCGAGATGGGCCAGGGCCTGAACACCAAGGTGGCCCAGGTGGTCGCCAACACCTTGGGTCTGGATCTCGATTGCGTGCGCGTGACCGCGACGGACACCACCAAGGTCGCCAACACCTCGGCGACCGCGGCCTCGACGGGCACCGACCTGAACGGCAAGGCCGCCGAGGACGCGGCCCTGCAGTTGCGCACGCGCCTGGCCGATTTCGCGGCGCGCACCTACGGCGGCAAGCCCGACGAGGTCACCTTTGCCTATCGCCAGGTCCACGTCAACGGCACCACGCTTCCCTTTTCCAGGCTGGTCGACGAGGCCTATTGGGATCGCGTGCAGCTGTGGTCCGATGGCTTCTACAAGACCCCGGGCATCGTCTGGGACAAGGCCACCATGCATGGGCAGCCCTTTTACTACTATGCCTACGGCGCCGCGGTGTCCGAGGTGGTGGTCGACACCCTGACCGGCGAATGGAAGCTGTTGCGCGCCGATCTGCTGCACGACGTCGGCGCCTCGATCAACCCGGCCATCGATCTGGGCCAGGTCGAGGGCGGCTTCATCCAGGGCATGGGCTGGCTGACCACCGAGGAGCTCTGGTGGAATGCGCAGGGACGTCTCATGACGCATGCGCCTTCCACCTACAAGATCCCCGCCATCAGCGACTGCCCGCGCGATTTCCGGGTCAAGCTCTTCAAGGCCAGCAATCCCAAGGAAACCGTGCATCGCTCCAAGGCCGTGGGCGAGCCCCCGCTGCTGCTGGGATTCAGCGTCTACAACGCCATCCGCGAGGCGGTGGCGGCGGTGGGCGACGGCCGCAGCGAGCCGCAGCTCAACGCTCCCGCTACGCCCGAGGCCATCCTGGCCGCCGTCGAGGCGCTGCGGAAACGCGGCGTCGCCTGATGCACGACTGGATCGACCAGGCCCTCTGGAGCCTCGATCGGGGCCAGGCGCTGGTGCTCGTCACCGTGGCCTGGGCGCAGGGCTCGACGCCGCGCGAGGCGGGCGCCAAGATGCTGGTGTCCGATCGCCAGCAGTGGCTGACCATCGGCGGCGGCCATCTGGAATGGATGGCTGTCGACGTGGCGCGCAAGCGCCTGCATGCCGCGCACGTGCCGTCCCGCTGGATCGAGCGCTTGCCGCTGGGCCCCTCGCTGGGACAGTGCTGCGGCGGCATGGTGCACCTGCTGTTCGAGCGCCTCGACGCCGCTGACAGAGGCTGGCTGGGCGATCTGCGCGCGCGCCTGCTGGCCGGCCGTGCGGCCGTGCGCGAGGTGGTGCTGGGCGACGGCGGGAACGCGCCGCCGCCGGTCCGCCTGCGGGATGCGCCGCTGGCGCCCGGCGAACCTGTGCCCGACAAGCTGCTGGCCGAGGACGATCAGGGCCGGCCGTTGTTTGCCGAGGTGATCGCCCCGGCGCCTTTGAACGTCATCCTGTTCGGTGCCGGCCACGTGGGCCGCGCCCTGGTGCACATCCTGGGCACGCTGCCCTGCCAGGTGACCTGGGTGGACGAGCGCGAGGACCTGTTTCCCGATATCCTGCCGCCCAATGTCCGCCTCGAGGCCACGGACACGCCGGAAGCCGTGATCGACGAGGCGCCGCCCCATAGCTGCTACCTGATCATGACGCATGACCATGCGCTGGACCAACGTCTGTGCGAACAGCTCCTGCGGCGCGACGATGTCGCGTATTTCGGGCTGATCGGATCCCTGACGAAACGCCGCAAATTCGAGCGCCGCTTCCAGGCGCGCGGCATCCCCGAGGCGCGCTACCGCCGCATCGTCTGCCCCATCGGCGAGCCCGGCATCGCCGGCAAGCAACCCGCGGTGATCGCCGTGGCCGTGGCCGCCCAGATCCTGCGCGTCCGCGCCGAGGTGGCGCAGGGCGCCGCCGCCCCTGTCCTCTGAGCCCGGCGCCTGCAGCGCCGCGCACCCTCTGGAGTATTGGATGAGCAAGCCCCAACAAGTCCCCGAGGCCGGCCCCGCCAGTGCCTTTCGCGCCCAACTGCTGTATTTCCGCGACGACCGCGAGGCCGAGGACGAGGCCTGCGTGTGGATCCGGGACGGCCTGTTGGTGATCGCCGACGGGCATGTGCGCGACTGCGGCGAGTACGCGCGCCTGGCCCCGACCCTGCCGCCGGGCACGCCGGTGAACGACTGGCGCGACCGCCTGATCGTGCCGGGTTTCATCGATACCCATATCCACTATCCGCAGACCGACATGATCGCCTCGCCGGCGCCCGGCCTGCTGCCCTGGCTCGAGACCTACACCTTCCCGACCGAGCGCCGGTTCGAGGATCCCGACCATGCGGCGGAGGTGGCGCGGTTCTTTCTCGACGAGCTGCTGCGCTCGGGCACGACGACGGCGCTGGTGTATTGCACCGTGCATCCGCAATCGGCCCAGTCGTTTTTCGAGGAAAGCCATGCGCGCAACCTGCGCATGGTGGCGGGCAAGGTCATGATGGACCGCAATTGCCCCGAGTTCCTGCGCGATACCGCGGAATCCGGCGCGCGCGACAGCGAGGCTCTGTTGCAGCGCTGGCACGGGACGGGACGCCAGATGTATGCGCTGACGCCGCGGTTCGCGCCCACCTCCACGCCCGAGCAACTGGCCTTGTGCGGCGAGCTGGCGCAGCGCTATCCCGATGTGTTCGTCCAGAGCCACGTGTCCGAGAACAAGGACGAGGTCAAGTGGGTGGCCGAGCTGTTTCCCGGCTATCGCAGCTATCTGGACGTCTATGACAGGCACGGCCTGCTGCGCCCGCGCTCGGTCTACGGGCATTGCGTATGGCTGGACGACGACGATCGCCGGCGCATGCGCGATGCCGGCGCCGTGGCCGCGCATTGTCCGACCTCCAACCTGTTCCTGGGCAGCGGCCTGTTCGACTTCGCCGCGGCGCAGGCCTGCGGCATGCCGGTGGCGCTGGCGACCGACGTGGGCGGGGGCTCGTCCTTTTCCATGCTGCGCACCATGAGCGAGGCGCACAAGATCGCCCGCCTGTCGGGCTATCACCTCAGCGCCCGGCGCATGTTCTGGCTGGCCACCCAGGGGGCGGCGCGCGACCTGGGGCTGGCGGGGCGCATCGGCACCCTGGCGCCCGGCGCCGAGGCGGATTTCGTGGTGCTGGACCCCGCGGCCACGCCGCTGCTGGCGCGGCGCAGCGCCCGCGCCGACACCCTCGAGGAACAGCTGTTCGCACTGGCCATGCTGGGCGATGACCGGGCCGTTGCCGCCACCTATGCGGCGGGCCGAGAGGTCAACAGGCGGTCATAAGCCTCTGCCATAATGGGCGCATGAACGATCCCAGCGATTTCATGCATGCCCCTCGGCCGACCTCGATGCCGGCCCTGATCCCGTTTGCACGCTTCAGCGACGCGGACGCCGCGGTCGAGCAGCTGCTGACCATCTATGCGCGCAACACGGCCTTCATCCGCGACGCCTTCCGCGAATACAGCGCGGGCCGCCTGTCCGAAGGGCAGCGCGTGCGCGCCTGCTACCCCGCGATCCGCATCCGGGTGGACTCGTACCAGGAGGTCGACAGCCGGCTGTCCTACGGCCACCTGGTCGAGCCCGGCATGTATATGATTACCGTGACCCAGCCGGCGCTGTTTCGCGACTATCTGCGCGAGCAGGTCGGACTGCTGATGCGCAATCACCGGGTGCCCGTCGAGATCGGCGAATCCGACATGCCCATCCCGCTGCACTTCGCCTTCCCCGAGGGCGAGTACGTCGAGGGCGAGTACATGGAATCCCCCGGCCACACCCTGCGCGACCATTTCGACGTGCCCGACCTGGCCGTCACCGACGATGCGATCGTCAACGGCACCTGGCAGGGGCGCCCGGGCCAGCCGCGCCCGCTGGGGCCGTTCACCGCGCCGCGTGTCGATTACTCCCTGCATCGCCTGCAGCACTATACGGCGACGGCGCCGCAGCATTTCCAGGACTTCGTCCTGTTCACCAACTACCAGTTCTACATCGAGGAATTCGTCAAATGGGCGCGCGCCACGCTGGCCGCCGGGGAGGGCGGCTACACCGAGCTGGTCGAGCCCGGCAACCGCATCGTCACCCGGGAAACCGCGGGCGAGCCCGCCATGCCCCTCGAGCGCACGCCGCAAATGCCGTCCTACCACCTCAAGCGCCCGGGCCATTCCGGCCTGACGCTCATCAATATCGGCGTGGGCCCATCCAACGCCAAGACCATCACCGACCACGTCGCGGTGCTGCGCCCTTCGGCCTGGCTGATGCTGGGCCACTGCGCCGGCCTGCGCACCACCCAGCGCCTGGGCGACTATGTACTGGCCCACGGCTATGTGCGCCAGGACCACGTGCTGGATGACGACCTGCCGCTGTGGGTGCCCGTGCCTCCCCTGGCCGAGGTCCAAGTGGCGCTCGAGCAGGCGGTGGCCGAGGTGGCCGGCCTCAGCGGCTGGGAGCTGAAAAAAATCATGCGCACCGGCACCGTCGCCACCATCGACAACCGCAACTGGGAGCTGCGCGACCAGCAAGAGCCCGTCCAGCGCCTGTCGCAGTCGCGGGCGATCGCCATGGACATGGAATCGGCCACCATCGCGGCCAACGGCTTCCGGTTCCGCGTGCCCTACGGCACCTTGCTGTGCGTGTCCGACAAGCCCCTGCACGGCGAACTCAAGCTGCCCGGCATGGCCAGCACCTTTTACCGCACGCAGGTCAACCAGCACCTGCACATCGGCATCCGCGCCCTCGAGCGCCTGCGCGAGATGCCGCCAGAGCGACTGCATTCGCGCAAGCTGCGCAGTTTTATCGAGACGGCGTTCAAGTAAGGCAAAAGGAAAGCGTCCGGGGCCATGCACGCGCACGGCCGGCTGGGTGCATGACCCTGGGACCGCTCGTCCGTGCAAATTGTCAAAAATATTGCGACATACTGTTAAAATCAGTTGGGATTGTAAAAGAAAATCATATGGTTAATCATGCTCCTGTAGTGCGGTGGCGGTTGGCTTGCACGATCCGTACATTTTGAGTAGGAAAAAATAAATGGAGGTGGCATGAAAAAATTTTCTCTTTCGGTCGTGATGGTGGCCTGCGTCGGGGCCCAGTTGTTCTCTCAGCCCGTGTTCGCTGCGGAGCCGGTCAAGATCGGTGTCCTGGTCGACATGAGCGGTCCTTATTCCGCCTTCGGCGGGCCGGGGGTGGCGCTCGCCACCGAAATGGCGGTGAAGGATTTCGGTGGGACAGTGCTCGATCGTCCCATTGAAGTCTTGACGGCTGATTACCAGAACAAGATCGATATCACATCCACGCGGGCGCGCGAGTGGTACGATCGCGACAAAGTCGACATGATCATCGAGTCGACGGATTCGTCCTCGGCGCTGCTGCTTCAGAAACTGGCCGCAGAGAAAGAAAAAGTCGTCATATTTGCGGGCTCGGGCACATCGCGGCTGACGAATGAGGACTGCTCGCCCTACGGCATCCATTACGTGTTCGATACTTATTCGCTGGCGAATTCGACGGCCAAGGCCTTGACGCAGGCAGGGAACAAAAGCTGGTATTTCATTACTGTTGACTATGCCTTCGGCAACTCGCTGCAGGCCGACGCCACTAAAGCTATCGAGGAACTCGGCGGCAAGGTCCTGGGCAGCTCCAAGCACCCGGCGGCCTCGGCGGACTTCGGCGCGTTCCTGATGCAGGCCCAAGGGTCCGGCGCCAATGTCGTCGCCCTGGCGAATGCGGGCAAGGACCTGCAGAACACGCTTCGCCAAGCATCCGAATTCGGCATTTCCACCCAGCAGATCATCGCACCCTTCTACATCTTTGAAACCGACATCAAGGGCGTTGGGCTGGACCTGGTGCAGGGTGCGCAGTACACCACGGGCTTCTACTGGGATCGCAACGATCAGACCCGCGAATGGTCGAATCGCTTCTATGAGAAGCACAAGGCAATGCCAACAATGATCCAGGCGGGCGCCTATTCGGCCGTCATGCATTATCTGCAGGCGATCAAAGCCGCGGGCACCGCCGACGCCGCGGCGGTCATCGACAAGATGAAAGAGCTGCCGATCAACGATATGTTTGCCCAGGGCGGATATATCCGTGAGGACGGCCGTATGGTGCATGACATGTATCTCATGAAGATCAAAGCGCCCGCCGAATCCGAGGGGGAATGGGACATGGCCACAGTGCAGACGGTCGTGAAGGGCGACGACGCTTATCGTTCCTTGTCTGAGAGCACCTGCTCGCTGGTCAAAAAGGGCTGATTTCACGGGCCGGCCCGCGAGCCGGCCCGGTCACATGCGGGGGAGCCGGTCCGTAGGGCACCCCGTCTTTCATGTGGGAAAGCGATATCTTGATTGGCGTGGCGGCATCGGGCCGCGCGTCGGCGTGGCGGTAAGGAGATTGGAAATGAATCGTCTAGAAGGAAAAGTGGCCCTGATCACGGGAGGGGGCGCGGGGATTGGCCGCGAAAGCGCGCTGCTGTTCGCCCGCGAAGGCGCCACCGTGGTCATCGCGGAACGGGATACGGAAGCCGGCCAGGAAACCGTATCCCAGATCCGGGGCGCGGGCGGGGAGGCGCTGTTCATCCAGACCGACGTCACGGAGGCCACAGAGGTCGAACGCGCCGTCGCGGCGGCTGTCGAGCGCTATGGGCGTTTCGATGTCATCTACAATAATGCGGGCGGGTCCTCTGCGCGGGACGCGCGCGTCACCGACGCGCCCATCGAAGAATTCTGGGCCAAGATCAAGGTGGATCTGTTCGGCACCTGGCTGGGCTGCCGCTACGGGATTCAGGCGATGATGGATGCCGGCAACGGCGGTTCCGTCATCAACTGCACCTCGATCTTTGCCTTGATCGGCACGCATGGCAAGGATGCCTATACCGCGGCCAAAGGCGCGGTCAGCGCCCTGACGCGGTCCATGGCGGTCGAATACGCGCAATACAAGATCCGCGTCAACGCGGTCGCGCCGGGGGCCACGGCCACTGCGCGAGTCTTGAAGCTCCTGCAAGAGGACAACGTCACGTCGAAATCCCTGGATGGGCAGTTGTTTGGCATCATCAAGCCCGAGGATGTGGCCTACGCCGCGCTATACCTGGCCTCGGACGAATCAAAATCGACCACCGGACATATTCTTTCGGTGGACGGCGGACTGACGATCTCTTGACCTGCGCCACCTATCATCCCAGAATTACCGAGGAAACCATGTTTCACCACATCGTCATGTTGAGCCTGCGCGAGCCGTTATCGCAGGAGGACCACGAGGAAATCGACGGCGAGTGCGCCCTCTTGCTGCGCGAGCTTCCAGGCATCCTCAGCCTGCGGTTCGTCCGTAATCGCTCGGACCGCTCGCTCGCGTACACCCATGCCTTTGTATCCAGCTTCGTCGACGAGGCGGCGCATGACCTCTACCAGCAGACGCCACTACATGCGCCTCTCAAGCAAAAGGTCAAAGACATTGCCGATCACCTCGTCGTTCTGGACTACGAAACCTGATCGCAGGAGGCACGCGCGCCATGGATATGCAACTCGCAGGCAAGAAGGTCTTGATCACCGGAGGGTCCCGGGGCATAGGCGCCGGACTCGCCGATGCATTCGCCCAGGAGGGGTGTGCCTTGATGCTGGTCTCCCGCTCCGAGGCATCCCTGGAGGCCCTGCGCGACGACCTTCGCACGCGCCACGGCGTCGCCATTGACACCCTGGCGCTCGACCTGACCTCGCCGCAGGCGCCCAAGACCCTTGTCCAGGCCTTCGGCGACGCCGACATCCTGATCAACAATGCGGGGGCGATTCCGGGCGGCGACCTCTGGCGCGTCGATGGCAAGCGCTGGCGCGAGGCCTGGGAGCTGAAAGTCATGGGCTATATCGATGTCACTCGGGAATTCTATGCGTGCATGCGCGAGCGCGGGCACGGCGTGATCCTGAACAATATCGGCAGCGGCGGCGAGACCTTTGATTTCAATTACATCGCGGGCACGGCGGGCAACGCGGCCCTCATGGCATTCACTCGTGCCCTGGGCGGCCGCAGCCTGCACCATGGGATCCGGGTGTTGGGCGTGAACCCGGGACCCGTCGCGACGCAGCGGATCGAGGACCTGATGCGCACCCGCGCGCAAGAGCAGTTCGGCGATCCTGAGGAATACGCCCGGCTCTTCGAGAAGCTGCCCTTGGGCCGCCCCGCCCACGTGCGTGAAGTTGCCGATCTGTTCGTCTTCCTGGCCTCGCCCAGGTCCTCGTACACGTCCGGGACCATCTTCACGGTCGACGGCGGCATGGCGTCGAACCAGTCCATCAGCTGAGCCGAAGGATTCGTCCGACTCCCGAAACCGATCGACAGCACCCTAGACCCACTGGAGCAACCATGTCTCAGAACACCCGATATTCGGGCTATACGCACATCGTTTTCGACACACCGGCGCCGCATGTGCTGCGTTTGACCCTTGATAAGCCCGAGACCGTGAATTCACTGGATGCCCTGGGCCACCGCGAGATTGCCGAGGTTTGGAAGGAGATCGACACGGACCCCGACGTCAGCGCCGTCATCCTGCGTGGCGCCGGCCGCGGCTTTTCAGCCGGCGGGGATTTCGAGATGATCCAGGAGATGCTGGACCATCATGACGCACGCGCGCGTGTCTGGCGCGAGGCGCGCGACCTCGTCTACAACATCATCGATTGTTCCAAACCCATCGTGTCGGCGATCCACGGTCCGGCGGTTGGGGCTGGCCTGGTGGCGGCCCTCCTGGCCGACATATCCATTGCCGCTAACAATGCCAAGATCGTCGATGGTCACACGCGCCTGGGCGTGGCGGCAGGGGACCATGCAGCCATCATCTGGCCGCTGCTGTGCGGCATGGCCAAGGCCAAGTACTACCTGCTGTTGTGTGATCCGCTCACCGGGCAGAAGGCCGAGGAAATCGGTCTGGTGTCGCTGGCCGTGGATGAGGCCGAACTGCAGGACAAGGCGCTCGAAGTCGCCGTCAGGCTGGCGGCGGGATCACCTTCGGCGATCCGCTGGACCAAGTATGCCCTGAACAACTGGCTGCGTCAGGCGGGGCCGATTTTCGATACCTCGCTGGCGCTGGAAATGCTGGGATTCGGCGGACCCGACGCCCGTGAGGGCTTGCAGTCGCACCGGGAACGCCGCAAGCCGGTATTCCCGCAATCCTCGCCGTTCTGAGGGCCCGCGCCCGATCGCCGCGGCGCTCAGATCCGTTCGAGCACGACGGCGATCCCCTGGCCCACCCCGATGCACATGGTCGCCAGCGCATAGCGGCCGCCGGTCGCATGCAGGCGGTTGACCGCGGTCGTGGCCAGGCGGGCGCCGCTTGCGCCCAGGGGGTGTCCCAAGGCGATGGCACCGCCCCATGCGTTCACCCGCGCGTCATCGTCGGCCAGCCCCAGCAGGCGCAGCACCGCCAGGCCTTGCGCGGCGAAAGCCTCATTGAGCTCGATGACGTCGATCTGGTCCAGGCGCAGGCCGGTCTGGGCCAGCACCTTTTGCGTGGCCGGCGCCGGGCCGATCCCCATGACGCGCGGCGCCACCCCGGCCACCGCCATGCCGAGGACGCGCGCCCGGGGTTCGAGCCCGAATCGCGCCGCGCAATCCTCGCTGGCCAGCAGCAGCGCGCAGGCGCCATCGTTGACGCCGCTGGCATTGCCGGCGGTGACGGTCCCATTGGGGTGCACCACGCCTTTTAGCTGGGCCAGGGCTTCCAGGCTGGTGGTCCGGAGGTGCTCGTCCTTGTCCACGGAGACCGGCTCGCCCTTTCTCTGCGGCACCAGGACGGGGATGATTTCCCGGTCGAGGTGCCCGGCCGCTTGCGCGGCCAGCGCCTTTTCCTGGCTCGCCAGGGCCATGCGGTCCTGGGCCTCGCGGCTGATGCCATATTCGGCGGCCACGTTCTCGGCCGTCTCGGGCATGGAATCGACCCCGTATTGCGCGCGCATGAGGGGGTTGACGAATCTCCAGCCGATCGTCGTGTCGTAGACTGCATTGGCGCGCGCAAAGGCACCCTCAGCCTTGGGCATCACGAACGGTGCACGGCTCATGCTCTCGACGCCGCCGGCCAGTACCAGCCCGGCCTCGCCGGCCTTGATGGCGCGGGCGGCGGTGCCCACGGCATCGAGGCCGGAGCCGCACAGTCGATTGATGGTCGCTCCAGGCGTCGATACGGGTAGCCCCGCGAGCAGCGCGGCCATGCGCGCAACATTCCGGTTGTCCTCGCCGGCCTGGTTGGCGCAGCCGAGCAGCACGTCGGACAGCACATCCCAATCCACGCCTGGATTGCGAGCCATGAGGGCGCGCAGCGGCACGGCCGCGAGATCGTCCGACCGCACATTGGACAGGGTGCCGCCGTAGCGGCCGAACGGGGTCCGCACCGCGTCGCAAATCAACGCTTGGCTATTCATGGGGAACTCCTGGAACTTAATGATCAAAAAAGACGGAAAGATCGGCGCGCACGAACCCATGGCCCGTGGCCTCGCCCAATGCCTGAAGCTCGGCCTGCAGCCGGTCCGTCGGCTGGTGCCGCGCCCAGAACACGGGGCCGCCGAGCGTGCGCGGGAAGCCATAGCCTTCCGTCAGCGCCACATCGACGTCGCCCGACCTCAGCGCGACGCCTTCGGCCAGCAGCAGCCCTGCTTCGTTGGCCATGGCGAGCAGCGCCCGGCGCCGGATGGCCTCGGGCGCAAGCGTCTGGCGGACGATTCCGCGCTCGGCGCTGGCCCGCTCGATCACCCCCCGGACCGCGTCGTCCGCCGCTGGCAAAGCCTTGCCATCGACATAGCGATAATAGCCTGCGCCGGTCTTGCGGCCCAGGCGGCCCAGTTCGCATAAACGGTCCAGTATCGGCACGTAGCGCTCGCGTGGATCGCGCGTGGCCGCGCGCGCGCGGCGCATGCGCCAGGCGATGTCGAGCCCGGACAGGTCGGCCACGGCGAATGGCCCCATGGCGAAACCGATCGCTGTCAGGGCTTGGTCCACGTCCTCGGGCCAGGCGCCGTCCTCAAGCATGAACTCGCATTCTCGGCGGTAGGCGTTGTAGATTCGGTTGCCGATGAAGCCGAAGGCGTTGCTGGCCAGTACGGCGGACTTCCCAAGCTTGGCGCCGAGCGCCATGCCCGTGGCGAGGGTGGCCGGCGACGTCCGGGCCGCCCGCACCACCTCCAGTAGCCTCATGACGTGCGCAGGGCTGAAGAAATGCAGGCCCAGGACATTCTCGGGGCGGCGCGTTACGGCGGCGATGTCGTCGATGTCTAGGTAGGATGTATTGGTCGCCAATATGGCGTCCGGGCCGGCCAGCGCATCGATCCGGCGAAAGACGTCCTGCTTGACCGTGAGGTCTTCGTAGACCGCCTCGATGACCAGGTCGGCGTCGGCGAGAATCGACCAGTCGGTGGTGGACAGGAGCTGGGATTGGCGCTGTTCGGCAAGTGTGCCGGATATCTTCCCCGCCGACACGCGGCGCGCGTAGTGCCGCGCGATGCCCTGGCGGCCCTGTTCCACTAGGTCGCCGTCCCGATCCAGCAAAATGGCAGCCGTGCCGGCCTCGAGCAGGGCGATGGCGATTCCCCTGCCCATGGTGCCCGCCCCGATGACCGCGACACGGCGGATGTCGAGTGGTTCGGCCTGCAGGGCTTCGGGCAGATGGTCCGCCTCGGCACGGGCGGTGGCCAGGTACGCGAGCGCCTGCGCCGCGGAAATAGAATCGGTGGAAGTAAGCATGGGAATCCGCTGCTGCGTCAAGAGAAGCCGGCCGCCTATTCGGAGCGCATCAGGTGTTTCCCGATCACCAGTTGCTGAATCTGCGTCGTGCCCTCGTATAGGCGCAGCAGCCGTACGTCCCGGTAGAAGCGCTCGACTTTGTATTCGTTGATGTATCCCGCTCCGCCGTGGATCTGGACCCCGCGGTCGGCAACCCGGCCAACCATTTCGGTGGCGTACATCTTTGCGCAAGAGGCTTGCATGCTGATCTCTGGATCGCCGAGAGCCGGCGGTTTTCCATCGTAGCGGCGCGCGCAGGCTTGGACCAAGGACCAGCCAGCCAGGAGCTCGGCTTGACTGTCGGCCAACATGGCCTGGACGAGCTGGAATTCCCCGATACGCTTGCCGAACTGTTTGCGTTGCTGGGCGTAGGCGATGCTTTCACGCTGGATGCGGCTGGCCATCCCGCAGGCGAGGGCGGAGATGTGTAGCCGTCCACGGTCCAGGACCTTCATGGCTGTCTTGAAGCCCCTGCCGGGCACGCCGCCGATGATGTTGGTCGCGGGCACGCGCACGTTGTCCAAGTGGACGTCGCAAGTCTTGGTTCCGCGCTGACCCATCTTCTTGTCCGGCTTGCCGAGCGACAAACCTGGCAGGCTGGCGGGCACCAGGAACGCGGTGATGCCCTTGGCGCCCGATTCCCCGGTGCGCGCCATGAGGGTGAAGGCGCCGGCGCGCGGCGCGTTGGTGATGAAGCGCTTGGTGCCGCTGAGCAGATAATCGCCGCCGTCGGGCACCGCTCGCGCCCTCAGCGATGCCACGTCGGAACCGGCGTCCGGTTCGGTCAGCGCAAAGGAGACGATCAATTCGCCGCTCGCGATGGCAGGCAGATATTCCGCCTTTTGCACCTCGGTCCCGTCCATTAATATGCCTTGGGAACCGATGCCGATATTAGTGCCCACGACCGACCGGAACGCCAGCGCTGTATGCCCCAGGGCATACGCCACCTCGCACTCCTGGCTCATCGACAGACCGATCCCGCCGTACTCCTCTGGAATCGACAGGCCAAAGAGCCCCAGCGCTCTCATGTCGTCCACGATGTCCGAGGGAACGTCGTCGCTTTCCTCGACGACGTCCTCCGCTGGCATCAGCCGCTCCTGAATGAAGCGATCCAGGCTCATCTTCAGCAGCTCGAACGATTCTTGGTCAAGCGCCACGCCGCACTCCTATCATGTCGGGAACGCCGATTTTGAAGTATTCTATGTTATTAGACAATCGGAAATAATATGAACATTCCGTCAAAGGATATTGACCATTGGAAGCGCTCAACGCCCAATCCCTGATCCTTCTCGTGGATATCGTGGACGCTGGCAATCTCAGCAAGGCCGCGCGCAAGCTCAAGATGAGCCGCGCCAACATCAGCTATCACCTCACCCAGTTCGAACAATCCCTGGGCCTGCAGTTGCTACGGCGCACGACGCGCCGCATCGAGCCCACCGAAGTCGGCTTGAAGCTCTATCAGCATGGATGCGTCATCCGTGATGAATTGCTTGCCGCGCGCGAGTCGGTCGACTCGCTGGGCAGGGGGCTGCACGGCTCGGTGCGCCTGAGCCTGCCAACGGGTTTCGGGCATCTGATCATGTCGGACTGGATGATCGAATTCAAGCGCACCTATCCGGACATCGCTCTGGACGTCGTGTTCGAGAACCGCATCGATGACCTGCTGCGCGAGGAAATCGACATCGCCATCCGGGTCATGTCGGAACCGCCGCTGCAGATGGTCGCGCATGAACTCTGCCGGGTGCACTACGTCATCTGCGCATCGGCGCAATACGCCCGCGAGCACGGCATGCCCGAGCGGCTGGAGGACCTGCCGGGCGTTCCCCTCATCACCTCGACCGTCGATGGCCGCGACCTCCGTCTTTCAGCCTACCAGGGCAATGAGCGGCAGGAAATCCTGCTCAAGCCCACGCTGGCTTCCGAGAATTTCCAGTTCCTGCGGGAGGCCATCCTGGCCGGGCTGGGCGTCGGGCTGGTGCCCGATTACCTGGTGAGCTCGGCTGTCGCCGAGCAGCGCATCGTCCTCGCCCTGCGCGACTGGCGCTTGAGCGTGTTTGGCACGCGCATGTTCCTGCTGCGCATGCCGGGCCGCTACCAGACGCTGGCCGCGCGCACACTCATCGACTTCACGGTTCAGCGCGTGCGCGCGTGGGCGCAGTCCTGAGCGGTGTGCGGCCTTAGCGGCGGAAACATTGCGGGTTGTCCGTGACGGCCTGCAGGATGAAATCCCAGGTCAGGCGCACCCGCTTGGTCCTGAAGAGATCATTGGGCGCCGCCAGCCATAGTTTGCGGGTGATCTGCGGCCATTCGGGCAGGACGCAAACCAGATCCGACCGTCCCTCGATGACATAGGGCGTCAGCAGGATCAGTCCCATCCCAGAGACCGCGGCCGCGCGTTGCGCCAGGATGCTGCTCGAGGTCATGACACGCTGTGGCTGAGACACCACTTCCTCGAGCACGAGAAAGCGGTCGCTCATGGAGCCATCGTGGACATAGTCGACGAAAGGGTGCGCGGCCAGGTCATGGGCGCTTTCGATGGGCGGATGGCGGGCCAGGTAAGCCGGCGAACCGTAGACGAAATAGTCGATTTCCGCTAGGCGCGCGATGGTGTAGCGTCCTGCTTGCGGAGGGTCCAGCGTGACGACCACATCGACTTCGCGCGCCACGAGGCTCGGGTATTGCGGCTGGGCGATGAGCTCGACATGCAATTCGGGCTGGACCGCATGGAGCTGCGCCAGCCGGGGCGCAAGGACGCAGACGCCGAAAGCCTCGGGCGTGCCGACGCGCACGGTCCCAACCACGCGGCTGGATCGCGTGGCGGTGCTCTCGATGGCGTCGTGGAGTGCCGATTCCATTGCCTCGACGTGATTGACGAGGGACCGGCCCGCGTCGGTCAAAGTATAGCCACTGCGGCTGCGGTCGAAAAGCACGGCGCCGACCAGGGCCTCCAGGCGGTCGATCCGCCGCGATACCGTCGAGTGTTCGACGCCCAGGCGCTGGCCGGCCTTGGAAATCTTTCCAGCCCGGGCTACCGCGAGAAAGAACTGGAAATCCGTCCAGTCATTGAATTTGGACATCGGCGATAAGCGTGTTTTTTGCACAATAAGTTTGCATATTTTCCCATTGTCGTGCAAAAAAATATACTCATAATGGGCACCGACAGCACATCACGAGATCCGTCCACTGGACCGGAACGCCATGACCCACGCAGAGACCACCACACCTTCTTTCACGCAGTCCGACCACACCGCTTCCCGTTGGCAGCCCAATGCAGCCTATGCCGCTCGCTCGGGGGCGCGCGGGCTCATGCAGCGGCTGGGCCTCGCCAGCTATGACGAGCTGTATGACCTGTCGATACGGGATCCCGAGACATTCTGGAGAGCGCTCAACGCATTCTGCGGCGTGGCCTGGGCCAAGCCTTACGACAAGCTGGTCGACCTGTCCGCGGGGGTGGAACATCCTCGATGGTTTCCGGGAGGACAGTTGAATTGGGTCGAGACCGCGTTCAAGTGGGCGGATCATCCGGCGCACGGCGCTAGGACGGCCATCATCGCCGAGCACGAGTCGGGCGGCCACGACACCTTCAGCTACGCGCAACTGCGCGACGAAGTTCGCGCCTTCGCTGCCGGCCTCGACGGCTTGGGCGTGCGGCGCGGCGAGCGGATCGGCTTGCTCATCGAGCCGGGCCTAGAGGCCTATGTGGGCTACCTCGCCATCATCTATCTCGGCGGCATCATCGTGCCCTTGTTCTCGGGCTATGGCGTCGATGCCACCGTCGCGCGTCTCGCGGCGTCGCAGGCCCGCGTCCTGATCGCCTCGACCAGCTTTTCACGCCGCGGCAAGCGCATCGACCTAGTGCCGCTAGTCGAGGCGGCCGCTCGCGAACTGCCCTTGCTGGAAACCATCATCTGGAAACCGCGCAAAGCGGGGGATTCGATCCCCGGCGGGCTCTCCTTCTTCGAGATTGCAAAGACGCCGCCGGACTCGCTGCGCTGCGCGGCGACCGACCCGAACGATCCGTTCCTGCTGATCTACACGTCCGGCACCACCGGCAAGCCCAAGGGCGCCGTCCACACGCACGGGAGCTTTGCCCTGCGCATCCTCAACGATGCCGCCATGCACTTGGACATGGGCTCCGATTCCGTGCTGTTCTGGCTGGCCGACATGGGTTGGATTGTCGGGTCGATCGTGCCCGTCGCCGCCCTGATGCTCGGGGCCACGATGGTGACGTACGACGGCGCCCCCGATTTCCCGGACTGGTCCCGTATGGGCCGCATCGTCGAGCAGCATAGCGCGACGCACTTCGGCGCCTCTCCGACGCTGATCCGCGCGTTGGCCGCCCATGAGGAGGAAGCGCTGAAAGGCGACACCTCGACACTGCAGATTCTGATTACCGCGGGCGAAACTATCGATGCCGAGCATTTCTCCTGGTTCCATGCCCATTTCGGCCGTGGAATCGCGCCGGTTCTCAACTATACCGGGGGCACGGAAGTCAGTGGTGCCTTGTTGACCAGCACGGTGCTGCGTCCGATCGATCCGGGGTCATTTAACACGCCTAGCCTCGGCGTGCCGCTGGATATCGTCGATGTCGATACCGGCAGGGCGTTGACCGGCGAGGTCGGCGATCTCGTCATTCGCGGCCCCTTCATCGGAATGACGCAGTCGTTCTGGAACGACGACGAGCGCTACTTGGATGCCTATTGGCGCCGCATCCCGGGCGTATGGGTGCACGGCGATCTGGCTTTTCGCGACGCCGAGGGTTTCTTTTACATCCGGGGCCGCGCCGACGATACCCTCAAAGTGGCGGGCAAACGCCTGGGACCGGCAGAAGTCGAGGAAGCGGTGCTCGAGCTGGAGACGGTCGAGGATGCGGCCGCCGTCGGGGTGGAGGATGCCGCGACGGGCCAGCGTATCGTGGTTTTTGCCGTTCCCGGCCAGGTCGTTTCCGGACGCGAGGCCGACCGGTTGGCGGAAAGCATCAAGGCACAGGTTGCCAGGACGCTCGGGCGCCCCTTTCAGCCTAGCGAAGTCCTTCTGGTCGAGCAATTGCCCAGGACCCGTAGCTCGAAGGTTATGCGCCGGGTCATTCGCAACCTGTACGACGGCAAGCCGTTGGGCGACCTCTCGTCCTTGGAAAACCCGGCATCCATCGACGCGATTCGCAGGGCGTTGCGCCCGATGCGCTAGCGGCGCTCCGAACTACGCGCTACTCATTTTTCAGGCAGCTATTCCAATGGGCGACTACATACTTGAGACCAGGGGTCTGACCAAGGCTTTTCGCGGGTTCGTCGCGGTCGATGACGTGAACCTGCAGGTGCGCCAGGGTCAGATTCACGCCCTGATCGGCCCCAATGGCGCGGGCAAGACCACCTGCTTCAACCTGCTCACCAAATTCCTCGTGCCGAGCTCGGGCCAGATTTTCTACGACGGCGCCGAGATCACGGGCGACCGCCCGGCGCAGATCGCCAGAAAGGGCATCATCCGCTCGTTCCAGATCTCGGCGGTGTTCCCGCAGCTCTCGGTCCTCGAGAACGTGCGCATC
>Ga0182742_1000258_pt1 | contig 95640 bp, 100 predicted proteins | sample eDN5th37CBELigMG_FD_128880 | JGI IMG/M metagenome (GOLD analysis project Ga0182742, IMG submission 128880) | Enriched Miracle-Growth compost microbial communities from Emeryville, California, USA - eDNA 5th pass 37_C BE-Lig MG (version 2)... ...
CCGCCACCAGGGTCGTCATCACCGGACTGGGAGGCATTTGCGGTCTCGGTGTCGGCAGCGATGCGATCTGGACCGCTATGCGGGAAGGCCGCAGTGCCATCGGTCCGCTTCGCAAGGATTGGCACGGCGAACTGAAGGTCACGGTCGCCGCCGTGATACCGGAGCTGCCCGACCACGGCATCGACCGCAAGCAGCTCGTAACGATGGACCGCTTCAGCGTGCTTGCGGTGATCGCCGCGCAGGAAGCGGCGGCACAGTCCGGCATCCTCTCCAGCACGATCGATGCGGAGCGCATGGGTGCGATCGTTGGAACCGGCATCTACGGCGCCGAGACAAACGACGACGGCTATTGGCAGGTGTACCACGAGATGAAAAATCGCGTGAACATCTTCTCGGTGCCGCGCATCATGCCCGGCGCCGCGGCCGGACAGGTCAGCATGGCGCTCGGACTGAAGGGACCGGTCTTCGCCGTGACTTCCGCCTGCACTTCGTCAAATCACGCGCTTGCCGTTGCCGCGGACCAGCTTCGCCTCGGCCGCGCCGATGTCATGCTGGCCGGGGGCACCGACGCGCCGTTGGCGTTCGGCGTCCTCAAGGGATGGGAGGCGCTCCGCGCCACGGCGCGAGAAACCTGCCGCCCCTTCTCCGCCGATCGCGACGGCCTGGTGATCGGCGAAGGCGCTGCCATGGCGGTGCTGGAAACCTACGAGCACGCCCGGGCGCGCGGGGCCCCAATTCTTGCCGAGCTTGCCGGCTCCGGCCTCTCTGCCGATGCCAGCGACATCGTCGCGCCCACGGTGGAAGGCCCTGTGGCGGCCATGCGGGCCTGCCTAGCGGATGCGGGGCTCGACCCGTCCGACGTCGACTACATCAACGCACATGGCACGGGCACCAAGGTCAACGACCAGATCGAGACAATGGCGATCAAGCAGGCCTTCGGCGACGCCGCCCGCCGCCTCTCGGTGTCATCGACGAAGTCGATGCACGCCCATTGCATGGGCGCGTCGGGCGCGCTCGAGATGATCGCCTGCGTGATGGCGATCCGCGAAGGCGTCGTGCCACCGACCGCGAACTACACTACACCCGATCCGGAATGCGACCTCGACGTCACCCCAAATGTGGCACGGCAGCGCAAGATTCGCGCGGCCATCAGCAATGGCTTCGCCTTTGGCGGGACCAATGCCGTGGTAGCCTTCCGGCCCGTCTGACACGATTGCCCGCAGGCCAAACCGATCGACCTCTTCACCTCATCCGGCAGTTCACGGAGTTCGTATGTCCGATCTATCGTCATTCCCTGTCACGGCACGCTGGCCGGCAAAGCACCCCGACCGGCTGCAGCTCTATTCCTTTCCGACACCGAACGGCGTGAAGGTCTCTATCGCCCTGGAAGAGATCGGCCTCCCCTACGAGGCCCACATGATCAACATCCTGAAGAACGAGACCTGGACTGCGGATTTCCTCTCCATCAACCCGAACGGCAAGATCCCGGCGATCCTCGATCCCAATGGCCCCGGCGGCAAGCCGCTGGCGCTTTTCGAGTCCGGCGCGATCCTGCTCTATCTCGCCGAGAAGACCGGCAAGCTGATCCCGGCAGACCCTGCGCTGCGCTACGAGACGATCCAGTGGGTGTTCTTCCAGATGGGCGGCATCGGCCCGATGTTCGGGCAGCTCGGCTTCTTCTACAAGTTCGCGGGCAAGGACATCGCCGACAAGCGGCCGCTGGAGCGGTATCGCGATGAATCGCGGCGGCTGCTCGGCGTCCTCGACACCCGCCTCGAGGGTCGCAAATGGGTGATGGGCGACGAGTTCACCATCGCCGACATTTCCATGCTCGGCTGGGTCCGCACGTTGAAGGTCTTTTACGAGGCCGGCGAGCTCCTCGGCATGGACAATCTCCGCAATGCCATGCGCTGGCTCGACGAAGGGCTGGCGCGCCCCGCCGTCCAGCGCGGCCTCGAGATACCCCCCCGGCCGTAGCCGACTTCCCGATGGAGGCGTCCGGCGACCAGCAAGCTGCCGGACGCCTCCACCGATTTCAGAACGTCGCGATCACCATATCGGCGGGCCTGCGCCTGGCGATTACCCTTTCGATGTTGGGCATGTCGTTGCCGGCGATCCAGGCGCGCGCCTCTTCCGGCGTCTTGCCGTGCTCGTCCCAGCGCCCCCTCAGCCGCCGCTCCAGCTCGTCCTTCGGCACGTCGAGATAGATGCTGAGATCGAAGAGCCCATCCAGACGTTTCCACGGATCTTCGTCAAGGAGCAGGTAATTGCCTTCGACGATGACGAACCGCGTCGACTGGGCGATGACTGCAGCTCCGGCCCTCGAGAGTTCGACGGACCTGTCGAAAACCGGGATTGCGATGTCCGTTTCATTGGCACGAATGCGCCTGATCAGCGCCTCGAACCCGTGATAGTCGAAGGTTTCGGGGGCGCCCTTGCGGTTGCGCAGCCCCTGCGCGATCAGCACGCGGTCGTCGAAGTGAAAGCCGTCCATTGGCACGACCGCGGCGGAGTCGTCGGGAAACAGCGCCACCAACCGTTCGGCGAGCGTGGACTTTCCGGATCCGGGCGGCCCGGCAATGGCCACCACGAAACGCGGCTTGTGTCCTGCCTTCTTGAAGATGGCACTGGCCAGCGCGGCGATCTCGGACATCGCAAGGCTCCTCCTCGGCCGCATTGATAGGCGAGGCAGGTGCCTCATGCAAATTCGGCGCACTGGCCGTTTTCGTGATAGGCCCGCGCTGATACATGGTTTTCGTCAATGACGCTTAGAGGCTCATCGGGGCATGATCACGCGCCTGCGCAAAGCCATGTACGCGCAGCTTATTCCGCTGGTCGTGGGATTCATCGTCTTGGCCGCGCTCGTCGTCGGGCGCTCGATCCTGATCGAACGGGTTCGCGTTGACCATGAGGCCTCTGCAACGGCCCTGACATTCGAACGCCGGATCGTTGGCCTGCTCAGCCTGGTCCAGGACGCGGAAACTGGGCAGCGCGGCTACCTTCTGACATCCGAGCGGGCCTATCCGGAACCCTATGAAGCCGCGGTCCGATCCATTCCGGTCGAGTTCGAAGGTCTACGCGAGATGGTCGGTGGCAACGATCGCCGCAAGAGCCAGATCGAGGCGCTGCATTCGATGGTACAGACCAAGCTGGAGGAGCTCGATCAGACGCTCCAGGCTTACAATTCCGGAGACGTCGAAGGCGCGCTCGCGCTCGTGTGCGAGGACATCGGCAAGGCGGAGATGGACCGGATCCGGGGCATCGTTGCCGACGTGCGCCGCGACGAGAACGCGCTCTTGACCGCGCGCGTGCAGGCGACCGAGCGGGCGGACACGATGCTGCGCTTCGTGGCGAGCGTGTTGCTCGCGCTCGTCCTTGCCATCGGGGTTTGGGGCTTCATTGCCGCACGCCGCCTGACCCGCGAGGCGATCGACGCCCATGCGGGCATGGCGCAGAGCAACGAGGCGCTGCGCAGGGAGATTGTCGTCCGCGAGGCCGCGGAGTCGCAGATTCGCCAGATGCAGAAGATGGAAGCCGTCGGCCAGCTTACCGGCGGCATCGCCCACGACTTCAACAACATGCTGGCAGTGATCCTCAGCGCGATGAACCTTGCCCAGCGCCGCCTCGCCAAGGGCGACACCGACATCGGCAAGTTCATCGAGGCGGCGGCCGATGCGGCCTCGCGCGCCGCGAACCTGACGGCGCGGCTGCTCGCATTCGCGCGACAGCAGCCGCTGACGCCGCAGGTGATCGACGCCAACCACCTGATCACGTCGATGACGGACCTCCTGCGGCGAACGCTCGGCCCGTCGGTGGATATCGAGACGGTGCTCGCTGATGGCCTCTGGCGCATCCGGGCCGACACCAGCCAGCTTGAGAACGCGATCCTGAACCTTGCCGTGAACAGCCGCGACGCCATGCCGGACGGCGGCAGGCTCGCCATCGAAACGGAGAACGCCGATGTCGATCCCGGCAGCACGGAGTTGGGCCCGGACGTGCCCGCCGGGCATTATGTGCGGATCACGGTGAGTGACACCGGGACCGGCATGCCTCAGGAGGTGCTGGCGAAAGCATTCGACCCGTTCTTCACCACCAAGTCTGCGGGCCGCGGCACCGGCCTGGGCCTCAGCCAGGTCTTCGGCTTCGTCAGGCAGTCAGGGGGACACGTCAGGATCGTCAGCGAGGAAGGCAAGGGCACGATGGTCGACATCTACATGCCGCGCTGGCTGGGCCAGGCCCGTGGCGATCAGGCGCCTCGCGAGCCCGATCTGCACAAGGCGCCGGTTGAACCGATCCTCGTGGTGGAGGACGACGAGCGCGTTCGCGCCGGCACGGTGGCGGCGCTGCGCGAGCTGGGATACCCGGTCATCCATGCCGCGGACGCGAACGAGGCGCTGCACAAGCTGGACGGACATCCCGAGATCGCGCTGATGTTCACCGACATCGTCATGCCCGGCGTGGACGGCCGCAAGCTGGCCGACACCGCGCGCAGGAAGTTTCCTTCCCTCAAGGTTCTGTTCACGACCGGGTTCACCCGCGACGGGGTAATCCGCGACGGCGTGCTCGACGCCGACATCGAGCTGCTTCCGAAGCCATTCACGATAGACCAGCTTGCGTCGAAGATCCGCAGCGTGCTGGACCGGCAGTCCAGCTAGACTGCGACTGCAAGGATTGCGCAAGGGATACAGGCTAGAGAAATCCTTTCGACGGGTTCGCGCTGCGGCCACGCAAGGCTGGCATCTGGCGAACCCGGCAGGCACGACCGGCAGCCGGCCGGGATTTGGGGTTGAAGGGCGACAGGAGGACCGGGCTTGGCCGGCAAGATCAAAGCTGAGGGCGCGTTGACACGCCGGTCGATCCTGATCGGGAGCCTGCTCCTCCTCGCGGGATGCAGCACCGCCAGCGAAACGCTGCAGCTCGCGCCGTCCGTCACCCCGCCCCCGCGGCTCACGTCCGAGAAGTATTCGGCCATCGTGGTCGACGGAAACACCGGCCGCGTCCTCTACGAGGTCGATTCCGGATCGCCGCGTTATCCTGCCTCGCTGACCAAGATGATGACGCTGTACATGCTTTTCGAGGCAAAGAAGGCGGGCAAGGTCAGCACCTCCAGCCAGATCCCCGTTTCCGAGCATGCCCGCAAACAGGCGCCGAGCAAGCTCGGCTTTCGACCCGGCGAGACGATCGACGTCGACACCGCGATCCGGGCGCTGGCCGTGAAGTCCGCGAACGACGTCGCGGTTGCGGTGGGCGAACATCTCGGCGGCACGGAGGAACAGTTCGCCGCCATGATGACGGCCAAGGCGCGCTCCCTCGGCATGCGTTCGACGACCTTCCGCAACGCTTCGGGCCTGCCGGACCCCGAGCAGGTCACGACCGCGCGCGACATGGCGACGCTCGGCATCCTGCTGCGGCGCCACTTCCCTGCCGACTACGCCTATTTCGCCCAGCAGACCTTCGTGTTCAACGGACGCACGGTCCGCGGTCACAACGACCTCATCGGCCGTGTGGAAGGCGTCGACGGTATCAAGACCGGCTACATTCGCGCCTCGGGCTTCAACATCGTCACCGCCGCGCAGCGTGGCAACCGGCGCATCGTCGTCGTCGTCATGGGCGGCCGCACCGCCCGCGAACGCAACGACCATGTCGAAGAACTGATCGAGCGCTTCCTGCCACGCTCCGGCTTCAACTCCTGAGCTTGGGCACCGGGGTAAGCCTCGCCCCCCACATCACTAACCGCCGGGGGAAACTCAGTCGCTGAGGTCGATCGTCTCCGTCGCGCTCGGCATGCAGCGGGAGCAACAGTCCTCGCACGCCTTCGCATTGTCTGGGCCGGTTCCCCACGTCCAACGGTCATCCCCGTAGCGCCACGCTCCCCAGCAAATGCGCTCGCCGGAATTGCACTCGATGGGAACCGACTTCCTCTCCGCCTTCTCCAGGTAGTAGACCTGATCACCACCGGGCCAAGCCATCTGGCGATCCTGCCCGTAGAGCTCGACGACGACGGGACGCGTCGTCCGGTTCTTCATGTAGAAGCTCATCCGGTCGGCGAGCGCCGGGACCGTCGCGGCCACGATGGCCAGTGCAATGAGCAGCGACGTCCGGACCAGCAGCATGCGAATCTCCGTCGGGCAGAACGGAGGCTGGCACGGATCGGGCTGAGGTTGAAGCGTCGAAACGCGCCATTCCCGCCGCGCGGGGCAGCGATGCAGGTCCGGGCTTGCCTCTCGTACACGGACCGCCTATCTCCCGGATGCGACGGGACGGCCCGGCGCGGTACTCCATAGGCAGGGACGGCCCTCCACAAGGAAGGTTGCAAATGCCGTGGATTCTTCTCGCCCTCGCCGGTCTGTTCGAAGTCGGCTGGGCCATCGGCCTGAAATACACCGACGGTTTCACCCGCCCGCTGCCCACCGTCGGCACGGCGGCCAGCATGATCATCAGCGTCGTTCTCCTGGGACTTGCGCTGAAGTCGCTGCCTGTCGGCACCGCCTACGCTGTCTGGACCGGAATCGGCACAATCGGCACCGCGCTGCTCGGTATCTGGCTGTTCGCGGAGCCGGCAACCGCGGCGCGGCTCGCGTGCATCGGCATGATCGCCGCCGGCATTGTGGGACTGAAGTTCTTTGCCTGACAGCGGAGCAAAACAGTTCGGGGCGCCAAGGCGCCCCGTTCCATCATCGTCAGTGTTGGAAGCTCAGGCGTGTCGCCCGCGCGTCCGAGCCTTGCGTGCGGCATAGCGCGCGTCGCGCTTGGCCTTGCGCTCGGCTTCCTCTGCGAGTTCGCGGGCGATCCGTTCCAGCTCCTGCTGTTCACGCACCCTTGCCTCTGCGGCAAGCCGCTCCTCTTCGAGACGCCGACGCTCTGCTTCCTCGGCTTCGCGCCGTGCACGCTCAGCCGCTTCCAAGGCCTCGCGTTCCTTACGCAGCTTCTCCTTCTCGGCGGCGCGTCTTTCGCGCTCCTCGAGGATACGCTGGCGTTCGGCCTTGCGCGCCAATACGCGCGGGTCGTCTTCCGAAGGCCGCTGCTTGAAGCGTTCAAGCAAAGCCCTCTTCGCTTCGTTCGCCGCGTTACGGCGCTCGAAGATGTCCTTTTCCCTGTATAGTGCCAATTGTCGCCTTCGATTCTTGTCGTCGTACGCGCGGCTTACATACGCGACATCGCGGCGATATCAAGCGCGGGAAGCGACGAAAGTCATCAAAATCGGCTCAATTGCCGCAGGTCCGCTACGGAAAGGACACAGCGTTCACCGTCGCGTGACTGGCACACAGCGCCGCGAGAGCCTAGCTGACCAAAGACTTTGGAGATCATTCTCGATGGAACTCGGCCTCTACACTTTCGCGGACGTCGCGCCGGATCCGGGCACCCGCGTCGTGTCGCCGCAGCAGCGCATGAAGCAGTTATTGGAGGAGATCGAGCTCGCCGACCAGGTCGGGCTCGACGTCTTCGGCCTGGGCGAGCATCACCGTCCGGACTACATCGCCTCCGCCCCGGCCGTCGCCCTTGCGGCGGCGGCGGCGCGCACGACGCGCATTCGGCTCACCAGCGCTGTCACCGTGCTCTCGTCGGACGATCCCGTCCGCGCTTTCCAGCAGTTCGCCACGCTTGACCTGATCTCCAACGGCCGTGCCGAGATCATGGCAGGCCGTGGATCGTTCATCGAATCCTTTCCGCTGTTTGGCTACGATCTCGCGGACTATGACGAACTGTTCGCCGAGAAGCTCGATCTTCTGCTGAAGCTGCGCGACGAAGAGATCGTGACGTGGGCGGGCCGCATGCGCCCGCCGATCAACGGACGCGGCGTCTATCCTCGTCCTGTCCAGGACAGGTTGCCGATCTGGATCGCCGTCGGCGGCACCCCCAATTCGGTGGCGCGCGCCGGCATCCTTGGCCTTCCGCTTGCGCTTGCGATCATCGGCGGCGAGCCGCGCCGCTTCGCCCCGCTGTTCGACCTTTATCGCCGCGCGGCGATCCAGGGCGGGCACGACCCCGCCAGCCTCGGCACCAGCATCAATGTTCATGGCTTCGTCGCGGAAACGACGGAGCGCGCCGCCGACATCTTCTATGGGCCGCAGGCCGAGGTAATGAACCGCATTGGGCGCGAGCGTGGCTGGGGACCGACGAGCCGCGCGCATTATGACCATGCCCGCGGCCCCGAAGGGGCACTGTTCGTCGGCGATCCCGAGACCCTGGCGGAAAAGATCGTCGCCATGCACAGAGTCTTCGGCAACACCCGCTTCATGCTCCAGATGGCGATCGGCGTCATGCCCCACCTCGAACTCATGCGAGCGATCGAGCTCTACGGCACCAAGGTCGGGCCGATGGTTCGTAAAGCCATCTCCAGCGCGTCGGCCTCATAGCTCTGGAACTTTCCCCAACTCCCGCCCATTGTGGGAGTTGGCGCTGGTTGCGCGGACCAGGCTGTTAGCCTCGGACTCTTGAGGCGCGTCGCCATGGCGCCACCAATGCCCGTGCAGCCCGGCCGTCGCGGCCCATGGATGCATGGGCGATACCGAGGGGGGTGGTAATGCCGGTAAAGCAGCAGACGAATACCTACGAGCCGCTTGCCAGCCCGGCGGACGGCTCGGCCTACACGAGGCTCGCCATTCCGCCGGTGGTCACGATCATCGGGATCACCGCGATCCTCTATATCGGCAAGGAGGTGCTGCTGCCGCTGGCCATCGCCCTGCTGCTCACCTTTGCCCTTGCCCCCATCGTGGCCTCACTGAGGAAGGCCGGCATTCCCAAGCTCATAGCTGTGGTGCTGACGGTCGTGATCACCTTCCTCGCGATCGCCGCCTTCGCCTTCCTCGTCGCCACGCAGGTTTCCAACCTCGCCCAGAACATCCCGACCTATCAGGCGAACGTCCTCGAAAAGGTGCGCTCCCTGAAAGAACTGGGCGCGGGCGGCGGCATCATCGAGCGCCTGACGGGAGCAGTGGAACGCGTCGGCAAGGAACTCGAGGCCGGCACCGAGGCCGCCGTCGCCCCGGCTCCCGAGCCGATTCCGGTCGAGATCGTGTCGCATGAGAGCCCGATCGACATCCTGCGCAACATCATCGTTCCGCTGATCAGCCCCTTTGCGACCGCCGGCCTCGTGGTCGTCGTCGTCATCTTCATGCTCCTGGAGCGCGAGAAGTTGCGCGACCGGTTCATCCGGCTCGTCGGCTATGGCGACCTCCACAAGACGACGTCTGCACTGGAGGATGCCGGCAGCCGGGTCGGCCGCTATCTGCTGATGCAATTGGTCATCAACACCGCCTACGCGGTTCCCATCGGCATCGGGCTCTGGATCCTCGGCATCCCGAATGCGCCGTTGTGGGGCATGCTCTCCCTGGTCCTGCGCTTCGTACCCTACATCGGCCCCGCGGTCGGAATGCTGCTGCCGATGATGTTGACACTGGCCGTCGCGCCGGGCTGGGCGCCGCTCCTGTGGACCGCCGCCCTGTTCATCGTCATGGAACTGATCAGCAACAACGTTCTCGAACCCTGGCTTTATGGCTCGCATACCGGCCTTTCTCCCCTGGCGATCATCGTCGCAGCGATCTTCTGGGCCTGGCTGTGGGGACCGCTCGGGCTGGTCCTGTCGACGCCGCTGACGGTCTGCCTGGTCGTGCTCGGACGCCACGTCTCGCAGTTCGAGTTTCTCGACGTGCTGCTCGGGAACGAGCCCGTGCTGGAACCGCACGCCCGGGTTTACCAGCGGCTCCTCGCGGGCGATCCCTACGAAGCGACGGACTATGCGGAGGAGTATCTCCAGGAGGAATACCTCGTCGACTTCTACGACAAGGTCGGGCTTCCGGCGCTGGTGCTCGGGGAGTTCGACCGGCAACGCAACGTCATGACCGAGGAACAGCGTCTGCGCTTCGCGGCTGCCGCTCAGACGCTCATCCAGGAGCTGGATGCCACGGCTGAGGAGGAAGAAGAGGAAGTCGAGGAAGCGACCGACGACCCGAAGGACGAAGCCGCGGAAGGCCCCGGCCTTCCCAACGGCGAAGGTCACAAGCTGGTCTGCATGGGCGGACGCGGAGAGATCGACGACGCAGCGGCCGCCATGATGGCTCAGGTGATGGAGGTCCAGGGGGCGGAGGTAAGCGTCGTATCTCACGAAATGCTCTTGCCGGAGCGTTTCGGGGAGCTCTCGCTGGAGGGAGTCGACACGATCGTTCTCGCATACCTGAACACATCCTCGCTCGCGCAGGCCCGGCATGCGGTGCGCCGCCTGAAGCGGTGGAAGTCGAGCAACCTGCGGGTGGGCCTTCTGGTGCCGGACGGAGACCAGGCGATAGCGGCGATGACGCCGGAGAACACCAATGCGGATTTCGTCGTCACCACGATCGCCGCGGCGGTTCGCGAGGCCCTCACCGAGCAGAAGCCCATCCCGCTGAAGGCGATCCCGAAGCGGCGTCCGGTCCGACGCAAGCCTTCCGCGGAAGCCCAGGCCGTGCCGGCCTGAAATCGCCACCCGATGTTGCAGGCGACCCGGCGGGCGACCATATGGAATGGAAACCCCGCCGGAATCCCGCCATGACCGAACTCTCCGTCCTCGACCTGTCGCCAGTGCCCGAGGGCAGCAGCGCAGGGCAGTCGCTTCGCAACACGCTCGATCTCGCGCGCCATGCCGAGGCGCTCGGCTACAAGCGCTACTGGCTCGCCGAGCATCACAACATGCCGGGCATCGCCAGCGCCGCGACGTCGGTGGTGATTGGGCACGTCGCGATGGCCACCAAGCGCATCCGTGTCGGCGCCGGCGGCATCATGCTGCCCAACCATGCGCCCCTCGTCATCGCGGAGCAGTTCGGCACGCTTGCCGCACTTCATCCCGGCCGCGTCGACCTCGGCCTCGGCCGCGCGCCTGGTACCGACATGATCACGGCCCGTGCGCTGCGCCGCAACCTGGAGGCCGGTGTCGACGGCTTCCCCAACGACGTCGTCGAGCTGATGGGCTACTTCGAGCCGGCCCAGGATAACCAGAGGGTGCGCGCCGTGCCGGGAGAAGGCGAGCAGGTCGAAGTGTGGATGCTGGGCTCCAGCACCTACGGCGCGCAGCTCGCCGCGATCCTCGGCCTTCCCTACGCCTTCGCGTCGCATTTCGCGCCGGCCGAGATGGAACATGCGATCGAGATCTACCGCTCGCGCTTCCAGCCGTCGCAACGGCTCGACAAGCCGCACTTCATGCTGGGCCTGAATGTCTTTGCGGCCGACACCGATGCCGAGGCGCAGCTTCTGTTCAGTTCGCTGCAGCAGGCCTTCGTGAACCTGCGCACCGGCCGGCCCGGAAAGCTGCCGCCGCCGGTGGAGAACTATACGGCGACGCTCGATCCCATGGCGACCGCCATGCTGGACCAGGCGCTGTCCTGCAGCATCGTGGGTACGCCGGAAACGGTTCGCCGGGGACTGGAGGCTTTCGTCGCACGCCACGGGCCGGACGAGCTTATGGTCACCGCGCAGATCTTCGACCACGAAGCGCGCAAGCGGTCGTTCGAGATCCTTGCGGAGGTCCACCAGGACATGGCGAAGGCGGCCTGAGGCCGCCTACTGGATCGCACTGACCAGTTCGGCATCCGGGAAGCAGGTCGCCGCGCGCCCGTTCTTCTCCTGCCACTCGCCGATCGAGCGCCGGGTGCGGAAACCGGGCAGTCCGTCCGCCCCGCCGACATCGTAGCCCTTGCCTTCCAGCGCGCGCTGCATGGCGGCGATGTCGGAGCGGTAGAGACCGCCGACCTTGCCCCATTTGCCTGAAAACGTCCGGTCGCCATTCGCGATCCGGTCCGCGCCGTGGCCGATGAACAGGGCGTAGAGGTCGCTCTCGTTGTACTCCTTGAGCACGTAGAAGTTCGGCGTGACGATGAAGGCCGGCCCGCTGCGCCCGGCCGGCATGAGCAGGAAGCCTTCGGCCTGCGCCTCGTGACGGGGAAACGCCTTGCCGTTGACGCGTGTCACGCCCATCGCCGCCCAGTCGGCGATGGGCCGTCCCCTGTCCGGCCCCTCCAGAGCACAGGACACGCTGTCCGGTACGATCACCTCGAAGCCCCAGTCCCGTCCCTTCACCCAGCCATAGTGGGCCAGGTAGTTGGCGATCGAGGCCAGCGTGTCCGGCACCGAATTCCAGATGTCGGCATGGCCGTCGCCATCGAAATCGACCGCGTGCTTCAGGTAGGAAGTGGGCATGAACTGCGGTTGGCCGAGCGCGCCCGCCCACGACGAGCGCATCGCGTTGCGCCGGACCTTCCCCTGCTCCACCATCTGCAGCGCCGCCAGCACCTCCTCGCGGAACATCTGCTTGCGGGTGGCGAGGAACGCCTTCGTGCCCAGAACCTCGAAGCCGTCGTAGGGCATCTTCGCCGCGCCAAAGCCGGACTCGCGCCCCCAGATCGCCAGCACGATGCCGCCTGGCACGCCGAACGTCTTCTCTACGGCGGCGAGCGTCTTCGCATGCTGGCTGGCCCGGCTGCGCCCGCCGCGCGTCACGGCGGTCACGGTCTTTTCGGCAAAATAGTTTCCGGGCGACCCGAATTCGGCCTGGTGCTGCGTCTTCGGCGTCTCCGCCTTCTGCCCTGGCAGCACGAGATCGGGCAGCTTCAGGTTCGGCTTCACACCGTCGAACGCGGCGTCGAACGTTGCTTTCGACACCCCTGCCGCCCGCGCCTCGGGCCACAAATCCTTCTGAAGCCAGGCACGGAACTGGTCGTCTATGGGAGCGGCGGTGGCCGGATGCAGCGCACCCAGGGCGAGCGCCGAAATAAGTGCGAGGGTTCTTGTGATCCGGAACGTCGTCGCACCTTTACGTCCTGGAGAACCTGTCATTGCCTTGGGTTCTCGTACAATGTTGTCAAAACGCTGTCCGTGATTTCAACGCGGCCGAGAGCGTGCCCTCGTCGAGATAGTCGAGCTCTCCGCCCACCGGCACGCCATGCGCCAGCCGCGTCACCTTCACGTCCATCCCGTCGAGCTGATCGGTGAGATAATGCGCGGTCGTCTGCCCATCGACCGTCGCGTTCACGGCCAGGATGACCTCGCTCACGCCACCCGCCGCGACCCGAGCCACAAGACCCTTGATGTTGAGCTGGTCGGGCCCGATCCCGTCGAGCGGCGACAGCGTCCCACCGAGCACATGGTACTGTGCATTGATGGCGGCCGCGCGCTCCAGCGCCCAGAGGTCCGAGACGTCCTCGACCACCACGATGGTGGCAGGGTCGCGCCGCGGGTCGCTGCAGATAGAGCACGGATCGACGGTGTCGATGTTGCCGCAGGTCGAGCACACCTTCACCTTGTCGTTGGCCTCGGCCATGGCGGCGGCGAGCGGCGCCAGCAGTTGCTCGCGCTTCTTGATGAGGTGCAGCGCAGCCCGGCGCGCCGAGCGTGGCCCGAGCCCGGGCACCTTGGCCAGCAGCTGGATCAGTCGCTCGATTTCGGGGCCCGCGATTCGCTTGGACATGGTCGACGATTAAAACAAACCCGCGCTGGCGCAAACCGGCATCGGTGTCGTGCAGGCCGCCTCCATGCGCATCATATGGGGTCCTGCGCGAACGGCCGGTAGCCAAATTCCGCACATCGCCCCCCTGTTGCGCGTCATATGCGGCTACAACTGCGATTCCAGCGGCAGGAAACCGGCGAGACGGGCGACCACGCGGCGGCGAAGGCTGGCATTGGGCTCGTGATGGAGCCGGCGCGCTCTCGGCCCCTCGCCGTCGTTCCAGACAAGGCGGAGATGGTCGAGCTCCATCCGGTAGCTGTTTTCCGGGGAGATCTGCTCATCGAACACCGCACTGACCTCCCCAGCCAGCGCGGCATGCTGGAAGAGCACGCCCATCTCCGTATTCAGCGACAGAGACCGGGGATCGAAGTTGAAGGAGCCGACGAAGCCCGCCTTGTCATCGACGATGAACGCCTTGGTGTGGAGGCTGGCGCCGCCCGATCCGAAAAGCGAAATCTGGTTCGCCCTCGCTTCCGGCTTCAGCTCGTAGAGTTCGATGCCGTTGCGCAGCAGCGCTCGCCGGTAGCGCGCATAGGCGCCATGTGCAGCGGCAACGTCCGTGGCCGCGAGGGAATTCGTCAGGACCGCAACCTGCGCACCGCGCCGGACGACCCCCTTGAGTTGGCGTACCCCCCGCCTGCCCGGAATGAAATAGGGCGACGTGATCTCCAGACGTGACCTGGCCGAAAGCAGCACCGGAAAGATCGCCCTGCGCAGCCAACGATCGGCTTCATGGCCCTTCGACTTGCGCGGCGGGTCGGAGACGACCTCCGCTCGGTCGGTCCAGTGGAATTGCGAGAGGCGCGGCAGAAGTCCTCCGGCTTCGGCCTCCCCTTCCAGCTGCGCCAAGTAGGGCTTCGCCTGCTCGGGAGCAGCGGCAGCTTCTGTCTGGCGACGCAGCGCCTCGAGGTTGCCGCCCCAGCCGGGCAGTGCGGAAAGTGGGAACACGCAGTCGCTGTTCCAGAAGCGATCAAAGATCGCCTCGGCCTGCTGCACCGCCGCCCCCACGGCAAGGATATCGAGGTCGCGGAAGTTCATGGTGTCGGAGGCGTCGAAATAGGCGTCGCCGATGTTGCGTCCACCGACGATGGCAAGCCGTCCGTCCGCGATCCATGCCTTGTTGTGCATCCGGCGGGTGGAGGAATAGGGGCGGAAGATCAGTTCGAAGCCTCGATGCAGGGCGCCGACCCGGTTCCAGCAGGGATTGAACACCCGCACGTCGATGTTGGGATGACGGTCCAGCGCGAGGTATGTTTCGTCATTGCCACGAAGATTGATGTCGTCGAGAAGCAGACGCACCCGCACGCCGCGATCGGCCGCTGCGATGACTTCGCGGAAGAGCAGCATGCCCGTGCGATCGGTCTTCCAATAGTAGTACTGGAGGTCGAGGCTCCGGCCCGCGGCCCGCGCGGACAGCGCCCGCAGCGCGAAGGCATCGAGATTGTCCGAGCATAGCAACATGCCGCTCTGGCCCCCGCGGGACGCGGTTTCCGGCCGGATCAGCCGGTCGAGCTCGGTGGCGTCGTCCTGCGTGGCCATGGCGTGTGACGCCTCGCCGCCCGGCCTGTACGCCAGCCGCCCGTAGATGTAGACCCCGAAAGCCGTGAGCAGGGAAAACAGCAGGACCGCCGCCACGGCTGTCAGGATCGGACCGCTCATGACCGGGCAGCCTCCCGGCACGCGCCGCTCCGCCGCGCCGCACGCGGCTCGACAGCCCGAGGGATCACAGGAACTTTATCCAGGAGTGGCAATTCCATCTTAACAAAACCATATCTATACATGGACTGGTTCTCGGGGACCGCAACCGGTCCGGAGAGCCCAGGAGACGGATCGGCATGGCGAAACTCATGTGGAAGCCGGCGCTGGCGGAATCACTCCATCCGCTGCTTCGCCGCTTCCCGGATATCGTCGACCTCCCTGAGGCGATGTCGCCCGTCGCGTCTGGTGACGCGCTCATTGCGTCGTACAATATACACAAATGTGTCGGTCAGGACGGTGTCTTCAAGCCTGACCGGATCATCTCCGTCATCGGCGAGATCGGCGCCGACATCATTGCCTTGCAGGAAGTCGACCAGCGTTTCGGCGATCGCGTCGGCCTGCTCGACCTGAACGAACTCCACGATCGCTGCGGCCTCGTACCCATTCCCCTGAAGCCAACCCGCAAGGGACACGGCTGGCACGGCAATCTGGTGCTGTGCAAGGAAGGGGTCGTGAAGGCCGCCCGCCAGATGGCCCTGCCGGGCGTCGAGCCGCGGGGCGCCGTCATCGTCGACCTGGAACTGCCGATCGGCCATCTTCGCATCATCGCCGCGCATCTCGGGCTGCTACGGCGGTCCCGCGCGATGCAGGTCCGGGCGATCCTCGATGCCATAAAGGCCGAGCACGACATTCCGACACTTCTCATGGGCGATCTCAACGAATGGCGAGTCGGCGCCAAGTCGTCGTTGCGTCAACTGGAGACGCACTTCTCCTGTCCGTCGCCGCTGTTGCCGAGCTTCCCCGCCGGCTATCCTGTCCTGGCTCTGGACCGAATCATGGGCAACCGCAGCCACCTCATCGCCGGCACAGAAGTCCACGATACGCCGCTTTCGCGCATGGCCTCAGACCACCTGCCGGTGAAGGCATGGGTCCATCTCGGCACCGCCGCCGACCAAACGCCGGGCAACATCCGCAGCGCTGCCTGAACCGCTGCGCACATCCACGCCGGTCCCTTGCCGGCTCACGCTCCTGGTTCTAGAAGCGGCGCGCCGGCCACCGGGGTGGCCCTAACCGCGGAGCCAGTCCCCTGCAGACCCTGACCTTTCGACGGCCGAACGACCTGCACGTCCATTTCCGTGACGGCGCAATGCTGCGCGCGGTCGTGCCCTATACGGCCCGCGCCTTCGCGCGCGCCATAGTCATGCCGAACCTGACGCCGCCGATCACAACGGCGGCCATGGCGGACGCCTATCGCCAGCGCATCCTCGCGGCCGTTCCGAAAGGCGTCGACTTCACGCCGATGATGACGTGCTACCTGACAGACAGCACCGACCCGGCGGACCTTCTGGCTGGCCATCAGGATGGCATCTTCGCGGCGGCGAAGCTCTACCCCGCGCATGCCACCACCAATTCCAGCCACGGCGTCACTGCCGTGGACAAGATCGACCACGTCCTCGCCGCCATGGCAGAGGCCGGCATCCCCCTGCTCGTCCACGGTGAGCTGACGCGGCCGGAGATCGACATCTTCGACCGCGAGAAGGGGTTCATCGAGGAGGTGCTGGAGCCCGCGCTGGAGCGCCACCCGCGCCTACGCGTGGTGATGGAGCACATCACCACCAAGGACGGCGCGCGCGTCGCCGCCGCGCACGGCAGCCGCGTGGCCGCCACCATCACGCCCCAGCACCTGCTCTACAACCGCAACGCCCTCTTCCAGGGCGGCCTGCGTCCGCACATGTACTGCCTTCCCATCCTCAAGCGCGAGGAACACCGGCTGGCGCTGCGCAAGGCGGCCGTCAGCGGGCTGCCGAACTACTTCCTCGGCACCGACACCGCCCCGCATCTGCGCCACCTGAAGGAAGCGGACTGCGGCTGCGCCGGCGTATTCAGCGCACCCGTGGCGATCGAGGCCTATCTGAGGGTGTTCGAAGAGGAGAACGCGCTCGACCGGTTCGAGGCCTTCGCCTCGCTGAACGGCGCCGCCTTCTACGGCTTCGCCCCTTCCGGGGACACAGTCACCTATGTCCGCGAGTCCCGCGAGGTGGAGAGGTCCGTTCCCGTCGACGAGAGCGATACGCTGGTGCCCCTCTTTGCGGGCGAAACGATTTCCTGGTCGCCTGCGCGGCCGCACGTGTCGGGCTGACCCAGCGTCCCCGGCGTGTCGTACGAGCCACCGCGGTCCCGAATATTCACAGTTGATTCAAATGCGACTTTCTCCGTTTGCCGTCGGATTCGACTGCGAGTAGATTGATGACGAATCAGTCGGCACCGGGGTGGCGAACCCCTCAAGCCGGTTGTTCCGGGCAACGTCGCTGGCGCGGCCCGGTGGGTTGTGGCGTTTCGGTTCGCCCGTCCGGTTAGTCCGGGCGCGACTGGTTTTCGTACAATGTGATGCGTTGGCTGTCCTGTTGTCGCTGTCGCGGCGTCAGGGCACGCGGAGCGATTCGGGGCAGGCAGAATTCGAAGATGAACATGGCGATCTCAGCAGCCGAACCCGATCCGACCATGTCGGCGAGGCTGTCGTCTCGGGGAGACCTGACCGCCTTCATGATGGATCTGTGCCGGCGTATCGGAGCGGACAGCTACATGCTGATGGCGATCATGCGCGATCCGAAGGGTTCGGAATTGCGGATCGTCGCGTCCAACTGGGTCTATGACGCAATCCAGCTCATCAGCCGGCGCGCGCTGACGGCGCTCGTGCAGTGCCTTGCCTGCGCGGCGCCCGGCCTGCAGCCCAAGCCCATCGTCACGCGCCGGGCCCCTGCCCTCCCCGGCGTCATTACCGGCGAGGAAGCTCGCCTGCTCGACGTGCTGGGCCATGGCGAGATCTACCCGCTGAGCCTCCATGTCGGACGCCAGCGGTTGTTTCTGCTGTTCTCCACCGAGGAACCCGGACAGCTCGACCCGATCGAACTGTCGCGGGCCCAGATGCAGTGCTGCTACGCGCTGTCACAGGTCCCCGGTCTCCTGGCTGCAACAGCCCAGCAAGATCCTCTGTCCGATCGCGAGCGCGAATGCCTCTTCTGGGTCTCTGAAGGCAAGACGACCGAGGAGGTGGCGGTAATCCTCGGAGTCTCCGGCAATACCGTGAACAGCTACGTGACCAACGCCGTGCAGAAATTCTCGGCCCGCAACCGCACCTCCGCCGTCGCGGCGGCGATCAGGAACGGCATCCTATGAGCGCAAGACGAGCGGCAAACATGGGAAATCCCTCGGCGGGCTACGGCACCCCCTGCAACCCCGAAGACGAGGGACTTCCCGACAGCATACTCGCGGCAGTCTCCCGGTGCCGGTCCATCGCCATGGCAATCGAGGCGGAGGACTTCGGCCTCTTCCTCGTCGACCCTTCGTTCGAACTCCTGCAACCTTGCTTCGATTCCAGCTATCCGCAGGTGTCGCCACGAACCACCTTCATCGCCGAAAACGGTGCGGATTCGCTTGCCAAGCACACGCGCGTTTCCACCGCGCCGTGCTGGTGGGCCGACGGAAGCATGTCGCGCAGCGAATGCGAATTCCTGCGTCATCCCCTGACAGAGCGGACCGCAGAACTCCTGCCGGGCGTACCGGGGATTGCCTTCCCAGTCTTCGCCGACCGCGGGCGGTGCGGCCTGGTGATCTTCTACGGGCAGGCCCTGTCGCTGAACCCCGAACAGCTCGTCGATGCGCATGCGAGGTGCTTCTGGCTGTTCCACGCCGTCGCCGCACTAAGCACGACGCCCGAACGGCAGACGAACATGACGCCCCGCGAGACGGAATGCCTGAAGCTGACGGCAGAGGGCTATACCAGCGACCAGATAGCCGCCGCGCTGAACCTGTCGCCGCACACGGCGAACCAGTACCTCACCAACTGCACGCAGAAGCTCAACGCGGTGAACCGCGCCCACGCCGTCGCCAAGGCGATCCGGGCCGGACTGATCGACTGAGACCTGTCAGCGGGCCGACGCCGCCTCGCAGCGCCGGATACGGGCGTCCTCGAGCGCTGCGGCAAGGAAGGCGGTGTTGCGTTCCGGATCCACGTCCGGCTCGTCAAAAGCCACGTAGTTGACCTCGATACCGGCCTCTTCGGCGCCGAGCGACAGGGTGAAATAGACTGTCGCTCCCCTCGGCCTCAGTTCGAGGTCGAGTTCGACGCGCGGCAGGTCCGTCCAGCTCGCGTGCACCTGGCCACCGTTACCCAGCCGGATCGTCCGCGGCATGAAATAGAGTTCGGCCGCCGAATCCACGATGTCGGAAATGCAGGCGAAATGCTCCAGCCGGATGAAGGCGATGTAGTCCGCCACATCGACCATGCGCAGTTCACTCACGACGTCGCCGATGGCGTCGGCAACGATCATTTCCCTGGCTGCTGTATGTGACTGCCGGATCATGGAATCCGTCTCTTCGGAGCTTTGCTGGCTTGGACTGCCCGTACCAGTTCGGCCACTGCCTGGTAGAACTGGGGTGGGATGACACTATCCACCGAAACTTGCTTGTACATGGAGCGGGCGAGCGCCACGTCCTCGAACACGGGAATGCCGTTGGCCTCCGCGATCTCGCGGATCTTCAGCGCCACGAGGTCCGTGCCCTTCGCCAGCACGACCGGGGCCGAGTGCTCCTCGCGGACATAGCGCAATGCGATCGCGTAGTGCGTCGGATTCGCAATCACCAGCGTGGCCTTGGGAACCTCGGTCATCATGCGCCGCCGCGCCCGGTCCCGAGCCAGCGAGCGCAGGCGCGATTTCACGATCGGATCGCCCTCAGACTGCTTGAGTTCGTCCTTGACCTCCTGGCGCGTCATGCGAAGTTCCTGACGCCAGTGGAAGCGCGACCACACCAGGTCGGCCGCTGCGATCACGGCCATCACCGCCACGATCACGGTGACGATCTGCACCGCCATGCCGTTCATGACGACGGTGAAAACCGCGGGCGCGGTGATCATGCCCGAAAGCAGCGTCTCCAGCGAGCCTCGCAGGACGAGTGCCAGGACAACGCATACCACGACCAGTTTCGCCACCGACTTGGCGAACTCGACGAAGCCTTGGGCGCCGAACAGCCGCTTCCAGCCGGCGGCGGGTGAGATCCGCGAGGCTTGCGGCCGTATCCGTTCGGCCACGAACTGCGGCAGGTTCTGCACCACCGAGGCCACGACCCCCGCCGCCATGAGCAGCACCACGAGGACCAGCAGCGCCTTGCCGACCTGCGTGAGGACCACGGTGTAGAGGACCGAGACGTCCTTTGCCGTGTCCAGCGGCCATGCTTCCGGTCGCTCCAGGAAGATGGCGAGAAACATGCCGAGGTCGGCACTGCTGCGCTCGGCGAGGAAGATGCCGAAGATGAGGATTGCCAGGAAAGAGGCCAGGATCGGGGCCTCGCGGGACGACGGAAGGCGGCCCTTCTCGATCGTGTCGCGGATCTTCTTCTCGGTCGCTTCCTCGGTTTTGCTGTCCTTGTCCGGCTCGTCGGCCATGGGTGGGGGCGGGCCTTAGGCCGCCTTCTGGACGGACGGCAGCTCGAACGCCCCTTCCCGCGCCATCTGGATGGCCGTGGCCGCTACCGACTTGCGCGCCTTGATGACCTCCGCCAACGGGAACCCTTCGGAGCCCTGGGCGAGTTCCGCCTCGATCATGCGACGCGACCTGGCGCCGATGGAGGACAGCACTGCCTCGGTCAGGTCCGGCGGGGCATTGCGCAAGCAGACGGTCACGAGTTCGGTCGACAGGCCGTCGAACAGCATGACGCGGGCCTTCTGCGACAGCAGCGGAATGTCCTCGAAGGAGAACAGCCGCGCTCGCAGCGCCTCGAGGTTGGGCGTGCCGGCTTCCTGCAGGTCCTGAAGCACCTCCTCGAGCTGCCCCTTGTCGAGTTCGTTGAGCAGGCTGGCGACGCGGGTCTGCCCGATCGCCGTGTCCTTGGAAGCGCTCTCGCCCAGCAGGCGGTTGCGGATCTGGCTTTCGATGAGACTGGCCGCTGCATCCGGGATCGTCGAGATCGACATCATGCGCCGGATGATCTCGCTTCGCATCCGCTTCTCGAACCCAAGCAAAACCGTTGCTGCAGTGTTCGGGGCGAGCTTCGAGACGACGAGCGCGGCCGTCTGGGGGTGTTCCGCGGCCAGGAAGGCGGCGATGCGCGACGCATCGACTTTCTCGAGTTCCGACCAGACCGGCGGGGGCTGGTTGCCGGACGACCGCTCGCCGCCCATGATTGCGCTGACCTGTTCCGGCGTGAGCGCCTCGTTGAGGATGTCCCCCATCTGGTCGGCCGAATCGATCTGGCCGGCGCCGACGGTGAACTCCTCCTCGAACTCGGCGACGATCTTCTCCAGCTCGCTCTGTGGGATCGTCTTCAGCAGCCGAGCGCTCTCGATCAGCGTCCTGAGTTCGTCCTGCTTGAAGAACTTGAGCAGCCGGGCCGCGGCCGGCTTGCCCATTGCCACCAGGATTGCAGCGGCCTTCTGGGGACGTGTGAGCGTGACCGCGGTCATGCGGGACCGCCCCCGGTCACGACCTTGGTCAGCCGGATCCCGAAGCGCGTCGGATCGTCCTCAAGGACGGTGATCTCGCCGCTGGCGATGCGCCGTCCGTTGACCACCACGTCAACAGGCTCGCCGACCTTGCGGTCCAGGGCAACCGTCGAACCCTTCTGCAGGGCGAGAAGCTCCGACACTGGCATCTCCGCGCTGCCGAGTACAACCTGCACCTCGACGGGAATGTTCATGATGATCGAGCCGTTCGGCGCGGTCGTCTCGGGAGCGGCGGCGTGCGGTGGCTTCGCCTTGGGCGCATCCTCGGCGAGCACGCCCCGCAGTTCCTGAATGGCCTTGTTGAGCTCGTCGTCGCCCGCGTCCGCTATCTGGCTCATCCCGCTACCTGTCTGCTGCACCCTGGCCGCTTACGCCGTCATCAGGCCGTCGATAAGATCCTGCCGTTCGTCGAAGGGACTGCGAATGCGCACGGTGTAGTTGTCACCGAGCTTGCCGAGTTCGCCGACGAACAACGTTCGGTTCCGCGCCGAAAGCCGCACGTCCGAGCGGCCCGTCCCGGCGATCGGGATAACCTGCCCTTCACTGAGCTGGGAAATCGCCGCCAGCGTCATCTTGGCCACCGGCATCGTCGCCTCTATGGAAATCGACGACCGCATCACGCCTTCGCCGAACCGCTCGCGCCACGCGTCCTGCGCTTCGCCATGACCCGCCGTTGCCTGGCTGCGGTGCTGGAGCAGGACACGCTGCGGCATCATCACCGTGATCCTGCCGCGCGTCACCCCGGCGCCGAGCGCGTAGGAGATCCGCACCGCCGGCCCGTCGCGCAGGCGCATCTTTTCCAGCTCGCTGCCGACGATCGGACGAGGCAGCGGCAGCTCCAGGCTGAAGGCGCGCTCGCCGGAACCGTTGATCGCCCTGGCCACCTCCTCGAACACAAGGGCCAGCACCTCCACTTCCGTCGGCGACAGCGGCCGGTCGAGCGGCGCGACGGCCTCGTCCGGGTCGCCACCGAAGAGCACCGACACCAGCAGCGCCGCGGCGGCGGAATCGGCGAATACCAGCAGGGCGTCGGGCGAGCTCGGCGAGGATGCGATGCTCATCGCGCATGCGTCGCCTCCTCGCTCCGTCGCTTCGGCAAAGCGGGTGAGATCAACGCCGTCCAACTCCATCGGGATCGCGCAGGCGAACTGCGCGGCCAGCCCCTTTGCGAGGACGGGAAGCGTGCGCTCGGCCAGCGCCCGCGCCGGCGCGAGGATGCGGTCCGGCTCCCCCGTCGCGCCGATCAGGCGCTCGATGATGTAGCTGCGCAACTCGGCTGGTGTTCCCGGGCTAGCCAAGACGTGGACTCCGGTATGCGGCACGCATGGATCAGGCTGCCTTCTTCACGTCGGCCCCGGTGGCGAGCGTGCTCTGCTCCACGGCGTCGATGGACGGTCGGTCGTAGGCGGAGATGGTCTTGCGGCCGAACTCGATCGCGACCTGAGGCAGGGAGCCGTTCATGTAGGCGATGAGCGTCTGCTTCACGATGATGTAGAGGCGGTTCTGCTTCTCGCGCACGACCTTGATCTTGGTCGCGATCGGGCCGACGACGCAGTAGGACATGAAGATGCCGAGAAAAGTGCCGACGAGCGCCGCGCCGATGAGACCGCCGAGGATCTCCGGCGACTGGTCGAGCGCTCCCATCGCCTTCACCACGCCGAGAACCGCCGCCACGATGCCGATGGCCGGAAAGCCGTCGCCCATCGCGGTCATCGAGTGATAGGGCTTCAGGCTGTCGGCGCGGACAGTGTGTATCTCCTCGTCCATCAGCGCCTCGATCTCGTGCGGACGGGCGTTGCCGATGATGATGAGGCGGCAGTAGTCGCAGATGAACGCGGTGAGGTTCTTGTTCTTGAGGATCAGCGGATAGGCCTGGAAGATCGGCGACTCCTCCGGCGCATCGATGTGCGCCTCGACCTCCGACCGCGACTTCGCCTTCAGTTCTCGCATCAGCGAATGGAGCACGCCGAGGGTCTGGAGGTAGTCCTGCTCTTTCGGCACCGACTGCTTGAAGGCCTCCATCATCGCCTTGCCGGTGTCCTTGACCACCTTCATCGGATTGGCGACCAGAAAGGTGCCGAGCGCGGCGCCGCAGATGATGACGACTTCCCAAGGCTGGAACAGCACGTCAATGTGGCCGCCCATGGCCATGAAGCCACCGAGCACGCAACCCAGCGTGACGACCAGTCCGATCAGGATACCCAAGGCGCGGAGTCCCCCGGCGATGCAAAAGTCCGCAGACACAGGTAGTCGCCTTGCCTTGTGTGAGGCTTGAATCGCGATTCAGCTTCGCGCAAGCAATTCCGTCTAGCCTTCCCTCTGGACCTCTCCGGCCTGGAGTGCGCGCGTGGTCAACACCTATACCAGCTACCAGCTCATCGCACGGGATTTCAACGCGGCGCTGAACCGCGTCCAGAAGGAACCCATGGTCGCGCGCGAAACCGCGTACTACCTGGAGAACATCTCCAAGGTTAAGACCATCGAGGAGTTCGTCGCCGACGACCGGCTGTTCCGCTATGCGATGAAGGCCCACGGCCTGGACAACATGAGCTACGCCAAGGCCTTCATGGTGAAGGCGCTCAAGGAAGGGATCGAGGATCCCGATAGTTTCGCCAACAAGCTGACCGACAAGCGCTACGCCGAGTTCGTAAAGACATTCAACTTCCACGGCTTCGGCGAGACCGCGACGATCTTCACGCGTGCGCAGCAGGGTACCGTCGACAAGTACATGCGGCAGACGCTGGAGGAGAACGCCGGCGAGCAGAACGAAGGCGTGCGCCTCGCGCTCTACTTCGAACGCAAGGCGCCCCAGCTGACCAATTTTTACGAGGTGCTCGCCGATACGGCGCTGAGCGCGGTCGTACGGACCGCGCTCGGCCTTCCCGATTCCTTCGCCAGCGTCGACATCGACAAGCAGGTGAAGCTGTTCGAGGAGAAGCTGGACATCGAGGACTTCTCCGATCCCGACAAGCTCTCCGCATTCCTCAAACGCTTCACCAGCCTGTGGGAACTGAGCAATCCGACGTCCACTTCGACAACTCAGCTCAGCGTGCTGTTCAGCCAGCCGGCGGAGTACGGAATCTCGTCGGATCTGCTCCTCTCCATCGCCACCTTGAGGAGGTAGCGTGCAGGACGCCCTCTACGTCTCGCTATCGGCGCAGGTCGCCATGGAACGGCGGCTCGCCACCATTGCCGACAACGTCGCCAACGCCGGTACCATCGGCTTTCGCGCCACGGAGATTCGCTTCGAGGACCTCGTCACCGGCAGCGGCGACAAGGCGGTTTCGTTCGCATCGACGGGCGAAACCTATCTGTCGACGCGGGACGGCGCGCTGCGCGAAACCGGAAATCCGTTCGACTTCGCCGTTCAGGGAGATGCGTGGTTCGGCATCGATACGCCGGCCGGCACCGTGATGACGCGGGACGGCCGCTTCACGATGCGCGATGACGGCCTCCTGGTCACCATCGAGGGATACCCCGTCCTCGACGCCGGAGGCGCGCCCATCCAGCTCAATCCGCAGGGTGGTCCTCCCGAGGCCAGCGCCGACGGCGTGCTGCGCCAGGGAGAAACCGCCGTCGGAGCCATCGGCCTCTACCAGTTCACGCCGGGCGCTTCCTTCGTCCGGTTCGGCAATTCGGGCATCGTGCCGGATCGTCCGCCGGAGGCGGTGGTGGACCGCAACGATGTCGGGCTTGCTCAGGGCTTCCTGGAGGAGTCCAACGTCAATCCGATCCTGGAGATGTCCAGACTGATCATGGTCCAGCGGGGCTTCGAGAACGTGGCTGCCTCGATCCGGGCAACGGAACAGACGCTCGGCGACGCCATCTCCGCGCTCGGACCGAAATAGCGCCGATCGATGTCGCAGGCTGCAATACCCACGGCCGCCACCTCGGCCGGAGACGCGTCGAGTCGGCTCGCCCTGCTGGAACGCGCATGGACGCGCTTCGGCGATGGTCGCACGCTGCTGCGACACGGGGGCCGCGTCGCCGAGGTGTCGGCCACCCACATCACCATTCGTGGCCTGTCCGGCATAGCGCGCCTGGGCGATCTGGTCGAACTGCGCGGCCACGGCGGCTCGCGCCGTGGCGAAGTCGTCCATATCGGATCCGAACGGGTGCTGGTCGCCCCCTTCGACCGCACGGCTGAGACCGGCATCGGTGATACCGCCTTCCTTACCGGCCCCCTGGAGCTCTGCCCCCATGAGAGCTGGCGCGGGCGCGTCATCGATGCACTCGGCCTGCCGATCGACGGCGGGCCGCCGCTGATCGGCGAGGCCGACGGAGGGCGTCCTTCGACCACCCCTTCGGCCCTGTCCCGGCAACGCGTCGGTACCGGCTTTCTAACCGGCGTGCGTGTCGTCGACATCTTCACGCCGATCTGCTTCGGCCAGCGCATCGGCATTTTCGCCGGATCCGGCGTCGGCAAGTCCACGCTTCTCGCCATGCTGGCGGCGGCGGAGGCCTTCGATACGGTGGTCGTGTCGCTGGTCGGCGAGCGCGGCCGCGAGGTGCGGGAGTTCCTGGAGGACACGCTCGGCCAGGCCGGCATGCGCAAGACCGTCGCTGTCGTTGCGACCAGCGACGAGAGCGCAATGATGCGCCGGCGCGCCGCCGACACCGCGATGAGCGTGGCCGAGCATTTTCGGGATCGCGGCCAGAGCGTGCTCCTCGTCCTGGATTCGGTGACGCGCTTCGCCCACGCACTGCGTGAAGTGGCGATCGGCACTGGCGAGCCTCCGGTATCGCGTGGCTATCCGCCCTCTGTCTTCACCGAGCTGCCCAAGCTGCTGGAGCGCGCTGGCCCGGGCGCGGAAGGCACCGGCTCCATCACGGCGATCATCTCCGTGCTGGTCGACGGCGACGACCACAACGACCCGATCGCCGACGCGGTCCGCGGCATTCTCGACGGCCATATCGTGCTTGAGCGGGCCATCGCCGAACAGGGCCGCTATCCGGCGGTCAACCCGCTCGCCTCCGTCTCACGACTGGCGAACCGGGCCTGGACACCCGACCAGAAGGCGCTGGTCATGAAATTGCGCGCCATGATCGCCCGTTACGAGGACACCCGCGATATCCGCCTGCTGGGCGCCTACCAGCCCGGCGCCGACCTCGAGCTCGACATGGCCGTGCGACAGGTTCCGGCGATCTACGAGTTCCTGACGCAGGCGCCGGCCGACCGCCCGTCCCGCGATCCCTTCGCGGACCTCGCGCGTCACCTGAAGTCGAAGGAAAAGCCCAATGCTGTTCCGGCGAGCTGACAAGACGTCCCCTCGCATCCGGCGGGCCAGCCTCGGTGGAACGCTGGGTTGGCTGGTCCCTGGTCGCAAGGTAGTGCGTCACATTCGCACGAACCGCTGGAAGGCATCGGATTTCGTGGTCGCCGGACTTGGGCTGGCGCTCGGCTTCGGCTGCGCTGTCTTTCCCTGGTACATCTTCTTCAACCAGGAGAAGTTCGGCGTCCGCGCCATGAAGTTCGAGGGCAACCCCAACCAGCTCCGCTCCGCGGGCATGCGCATCGACGAGTCGCTGGTGGACGAGCTGGACACCGGCGTTGCGCTGCCGGAGGAACTCGACCTGTTCGCCACCGGCACGATCCCGGACGAGACGGAAGACGAGGACAAGCGCCCGCGCGTGGTGCCCGCCGAGCAGGAGTTCCCCGGCGACCCCGTCGGGTACCGGATGATCCACGCCACCCCGGGGCGCGCCATGATTGCCGACGACAGCAGCATCTGGGTGGTGCAGCGCGGCTCGCTGCTGCCCGACAACAGCTATGTCTCCTCGATCGAGCAGCGCGGGAGAACCTGGGTGCTGGTGACCAGCAACAAACGGACCGTCGAACTTTCGGCTAACTGAAGCCGCAAGGCCCGCGCAAGACTGGCCCCCTAGATTCCGGCTTGCAGCCCGGAGTCCGCGCCCGAACATGCAGCCCGTCAACCTCTTCAAGCTCGCTTCGCTGCAGGCCGAATGGCTCTCCGTCCGCCAGGCAGCCATCGCGGGCAACATCGCCAATGCCAACACGCCCGGATACCGGGCGGTCGATGTCGAGCCATTCGAAAAGGTCCTTGCCCGCACCAGCGTGTCGCTGACGGCGACGAACGAGGGACACTTCGGCAGCCGCGCCCAGGAAGCCAGCTTCAAGACCAAAGAGGACGACCGCACAACCGCGATCCTGCCGTCGGACAACACGGTGGTTCTGGAGAGCGAGCTGATGAAGTCGGGCGAGATCGCGAGGTCCTTCGAGCTGAACACGGCGATCGTGAAAGCCTTCCATCGCATGGCGCTGATGAGCGTGAAGGTCTGAAGCCATGGACGCCCTCACCACAGCCCTCAAGGTCGCCTCCTCGGGCCTCAGCGCCCAGTCCCAGCGCCTGCGCGTCGTTTCCGAAAACCTGGCGAACGCCCAGTCGACCGGCGATACCCCGGGCGCCGATCCCTATCGCCGGAAGACGATCACCTTCGCCGCCGAACTCGACAAGGTGAGCGGTGGCTCCACGGTGAGCGTTCTGAAGGTCAACCGAGACCCAACGGACTTCCCGCTCGAATATCTTCCCGGCCATGAAGCTGCAGACGCGAACGGCTACGTGAAGATGCCGAACGTCAACCCGCTGATCGAGATGGCCGACGTTTCCGAGGCCAACCGCTCGTACCAGGCCAACCTCCAGGTCATCAAGCAGGCCCGTAACCTGATCTCCATGACCATCGACCTGATGCGGAACCAATGATGCTTCAGGCTCTCGGCGCCCTCACCCCGCTCTCGCCATCCAGCAATGCGACCGCATCGTCGAACGCAGCGGCATCGACGTCCGGACAAGTCGGTGCTTCCTTCGCCGACCTGGTCGCCGCGGCCGCCGGCCACACCGTCGGCGCGATGCGCGGCGCCGAGCAGCTCTCCGTCGAGGCGCTCCAGGGCCAGGCCGACGTGCGCGAAGTCGTCGACGCCGTGATGAGCGCCGAACAGTCCTTCCAGGCGGCTGTCGCCATCCGCGACAAGATCGTGACCGCCTATCTCGAAGTCAGCCGCATGGCGATCTGAGCAACGGAGAAGTCATGAGAGCCCTGTCGATCGCCGCCACCGGCATGAACGCCCAGCAGACCAATCTCGAGGTCATCGCCAACAACATCGCCAACATCAACACGACGGGCTTCAAGCGCGCCCGCGCCGAGTTCAGCGACCTGCTCTATCAGGTCGACCGCCTGCAGGGCGTGCCGAACCGCGCCAATGCGAACGTGGTGCCGGAAGGTGTCAGCATAGGTCTCGGCGTCAAGACAGCGGCAGTCCGCAACCTGCACATCCAGGGCAGCCTGGTCAGCACCGGCAACCGCTACGACCTCGCGATCACCGGCAATGGCTGGTACCAGATCACCGGCGCCGACGGCGAAACGCTCTACACGCGCGCAGGCGCCTTCAACACCAATGCCAATGGCGAACTCGTGACGCTGGACGGCTTCGCCGTACAGCCGGCCATCACTGTGCCGTCCGACGCGGTGGAGGTGGTCGTCAACAAGTCGGGTCAGGTGTTCGCCCGCCTCGATGGCCAGGCGGAACTGCAGGAACTAGGGCAGCTCACGCTGGCCACCTTCGCCAACGAGTCCGGCCTCGCGGCGCTCGGCGACAACCTCTTCCGCGAGACCCCCGCATCCGGGCCCGCCACCACCGGCGTTCCCGGCGATCCGGGCTTCGGCACCATCCAGCAGGGCTATCTCGAAGCCTCCAACGTCGACCCGGTGAAGGAGATCACCGAGCTGATATCGGCCCAGCGCGCCTACGAGATGAACTCGAAGGTCATCCAGGCCGCCGACGAGATGGCCGCGGTGGTGTCCAAGAACATCCGGTGACCGCCGTGATGCGCGCTCTCCTGTGTGCGGCGCTCGCCGCCCTGCTTCCCTTGCCGGCCTCGGCGGGAGAGATCGTGCTCGTTCCCAACCGGGTCATCTATCCGGGGCAGACCGTAACGGTCGACGCCCTGCAGGAAGTCGAGCTCGCGGCGGGCAAGGTTCCGCCTCCCGGCGTACTCATCACCGTCGAGGCGCTCGACGGCAAGGTCGCGCGTCGCACGCTGCTTCCCGGCCGCTACGTGCGCGAGGGCGCACTGCGCGAAGCCTGGCTGGTGGAGAAGGGTGCCACCGTCGAGATGATATTCGTCGCCGGAAACCTCACCATCGCGGCGGCAGCCGTGGTGCTCGAGCCCGGCGCGGCCGGCGACGTCGTGAAGGTGCGCAACATCGATTCCGGCAAGATCGTTTCCGGCACCGTGCTGGCCGACGGAAAGATAAGGGTCGGGGGATGATCCGCCGGACGCTCGCGATGCTGCTTGCGGCCGGGCTGGCGCTCGGCCCCGCACTTGCGGATGATTACAAGGCGAACCGCCGGACCGGACCGGGCCGTGCAGCCGGCAGCGGCCTGGGCGACGACGGCTTCTCGGACCGCACCGAACTCTATGACGGGCGCAACCTCATCCAGGCGCGCATAAAGGACATCGCTCAGATCCAGAGCTCGCGCGACAACCAGCTCGTCGGCTATGGCCTCGTCATCGGCCTGAAGGGTAGCGGCGACGGCCTGCGCAACTCGCCGTTTACCGAGCAGTCCATGCGCGCCATGCTGGAGAACCTCGGCATTGCCGCGGAGGGTGGCCGCACCCGTTCGACCAACGTCGCCGCCGTCATCGTCACAGCGAACCTGCCCCCGTTCGTCCAGCCCGGAGCCCGGATCGACGTTTCCGTGTCTTCGCTCGGCGATGCGACCTCGCTGCAGGGCGGCACCCTGGTCATGACCCCTCTGAAGGCCGCCAACGGCGAAATCTACGCCGTGGCGCAGGGACCCGTGTTCGTGTCCGGGTTCACGGCAGAAGGCATGGCCGAGACGGTGACGCAGGGCGTTCCCACCTCCGGCCGCGTACCCAACGGCGCCATCGTCGAGCGCGAGGTGCAGGGCGGTTTCGCCACGACCAACAAGCTCATCCTCCAGCTGCGCAATGCCGACTACTCTACCGCCGTGCGCGTTGCCGATGCCATCAATGACTACTCGCTAGAGCGCTTCGGCCGCCGCGTTGCTGCCGAGCAGGATTCGCGCACCGTGGTCATTACCAAGCCGCAGAACATTTCGGCGCCGCGCTTCATGGCCGAGCTGGAAAACCTCGTGGTCGATACCGACGCGCCGGCTCGGGTCGTCGTCGATGAGCGCACCGGAACCATCGTCATCGGCAACGAGGTCAAGATCTCTCGCGTTGCCGTAAGTCACGGCACGCTGACCGTGCGCGTCACCGAGGCGCCGCAGGTCGTCCAGCCGGAGCCGTTCTCCCGGGGCGAAACGGCGATCGAGCCCTACACCGCAATCGAAGTGGAGCAGACCGGCGGCAAGGTCGCCATCCTCGACGGACCCAACCTCGACACGCTCGTGTCCGGTCTGAACCGGCTCGGCGTGAAGCCCGACGGCATCATCGCCATCCTCCAGGGCATCAAGTCGGCCGGCGCGCTCCAGGCCGACATGGTGCTGCAGTAGGTGTCACCATGACGGACCTCGCGCACCCCTTCCACACCATCCGCCCCTTCGTCCTCGCCGGAGTGCTCGCGCTCGCTGCGGCCATCCCGGCCTCGGGCGAGAACCTGCCGCTTCCAGGAACCGAATCCGCCTCGGAGATCGAGAAATTCTGCACCGGCATCGCTGACGCCGCCCGCGACCGCCGCTACACCCTGCAGACGATGGAGCTGAAGAAGCTCCAGCAGGACGTCGACAAGCGCATCGCCGCCCTGGAGGCGAAGCGCAAGGAATATCAGGAGTGGATGGAGCGACGCGAGGCCTTCCTGGCGAAGGCCCAGGACAACGTCGTCAAGATCTACGCCTCGATGAAGCCCGACGCGGCCGCCGAACGCCTCGCCGCTCTGAACGTCGAACTGGCCGCAGGCATCCTGATGAAACTCGATTCACGCAAGGCCGGCGTGATCCTCAACGAAATGAACAGCAAGGCTGCGGCTGCCCTGACCGGCATCATGGCGAGCGCCGCGCGCCGGGAAGATCCATCATGAAGCGCGCTCTTGTTCCTCTCGCGATGGCGCTTCTCGCCGGCTGTGGCACGAACCTGAAGGAAATCAACCAGGCCCCTGCCCTTTCGCCCGTCGGCTCCGGCACGCCTGCCGGGGACGCTGCCGCCTACACCTATCCCGAGACAGTCAACAAGGTCGGGCGCAGCTACTCGCTCTGGAACGACCGCCAGAGCCGGCTCTTCACCGACCCGCGGGCGCTCAATCGGGGCGACCTTCTGACAGTGCGCATCGAGATCAACGACCGCGCGAAGTTCGACAATGACTCCGCCCGCAAGCGTACCGCGAAGCGCTCGCTCTTCTTCGGCGCGGCCGGAGCGTGGGAGGGCTTCGTCGGCGCAGCCGAGGGCGAAGGCGAGATCGGATCCTCGACATCGACCGACAGCACCGGAACCACCAAGCGCTCCGAGAACCTCGTCCTGTCCGTGGCAGCGACCGTCGTCGACGTGCTGCCCAACGGCAACCTGGTCATCAGCGGATCGCAGGAGGTCCGCGTCAACTACGAGCTGCGCGTCCTCACCATCGCCGGCATCGTCCGGCCGATCGATATCGGTCCCCAGAACACGGTCAACTATGATCGCATCGCCGAGGCGCGCATCTCCTATGGCGGCCGTGGCCGGCTGAGCGAGGTACAGCAGCCGCCCTGGGGCCAGCAGCTCGTCGACCAGGTTCTCCCGTTCTGACCATGGCCGTTGCCGAACCCGCGCCAGCGAAGAAGGGCTCCTCCCTCGTCGTGCAGGGAGCGGTCGTGCTCGTGCTCACGCTTGCCGCGCTCGGGGGCGGCTGGTTCGTTGGCAACCGGCTCGGCGCCGAGTCCCAGAACGCGGGCGGGTCGGCTGCGGCGCACCACGCCGCGCCGGCGGCGGCAGATCACGGAGACGCCAAGAGCGGCACGCCAGCAGAGACGCCGTCCAACCCGCTGCTCGTCCCGCTCGCGCCGATGACGACCAACCTGGCCGCGCCGGACACCGTCTGGGTGCAGATGGAGCTGGCACTGCTTCTCGACGCACCGCAGCCGCCCGAAATCATCGAATCCATCCACCAGGACCTTTTCGCCTATCTGCGGACCGTCAAGCTGCACCAGATCGAGGGCGCCAGCGGTTACAGGCACCTCAAGGGCGACCTCGAGGAACGCGCGCGCATCCGCAGCGACGGCCACGTCAAGCAGGTACTCATCCGCGTGCTGATCTTCGAATGACGCGCCTTCTCGCCACTCTCGCGTTGCTGGCGGCGAACGCGCTTCCGGCCGCCGCCCAGACCATCGACCTCGGCGCGATCGGCCAGGCCGACGGGACGACGATCGGCTACATCATCCAGATGTTCGGCCTGATCACGGTCCTGTCCGTGGCGCCTGGCCTGCTCATCATGGTGACCAGCTTCACCCGCTTCGTCATCGCCTTCTCGATCCTGCGGGCCGGCATCGGCCTGCAGACCACCCCTGCCAACCTGGTCCTGGTGAGCCTCGCACTCTTCATGACCTTCTTCGTCATGGCGCCGACCTTCGACCAGGCCTGGACGAACGGCGTGCGCCCGCTGATGGACAACCAGATCAGCGAGGAGGAAGCGGTCCAACGGATCGCCGACCCGTTCCGCAGCTTCATGCAGCGCAACGTCCGCGACAAGGATCTCGCGCTGTTTGCCGATCTCGCGCGCGAGCGCGGCCAGACGGTCGACGAGGAAGCCGTCGATCTCAGGGTTCTCGTTCCTGCCTTCATGATCTCGGAGATCCGCCGCGGCTTCGAGATCGGCTTCCTCATCGTACTGCCCTTCCTGGTCATCGACCTCATCGTGGCGACGATCACCATGGCAATGGGCATGATGATGCTGCCGCCCACCGTCGTTTCGCTTCCCTTCAAGCTGCTGTTCTTCGTGCTCATCGACGGCTGGAACCTGCTCGTCGGAAGTCTCGTCCGCTCGTTCCTGTGAACGCTGGACGCCCACGTTCCCGTTAACCCTGTCACTTCAGCGTTTGGTAGCGAGTCGCTGCCATGGTCTCCGCACCATGACGGGATGACTCACAGCAGGTCATTGGCATGATGCCGCGCCGTCATACCGGCCGATCCGGTATGCGAAAAAATGTGACAGGTACGCGTGGAGTGAGTGGCCATGGCCAGCATCAACACCAACGCCTCGGCGTTGCAGGCCCTTCAGAGCCTGAATCTGACCAACAAGAACCTTGAAGCGACGCAGAACCGGATTTCGACCGGTTACCGCGTTTCCGAAGCCGCGGACAACGCCGCCTACTGGTCGATCGCGACGACCATGCGGTCGGATAACAAGGCGCTCTCGACCGTCCAGGACGCGCTCGGCCTTGGCGCCTCGAAGATCGACACCGCCTACACCGGCATGAACAAGGCCATCGAGACCGTCAACGACATCAAGGTCAAGCTGGTAGCCGCCAACGGCGCTTCCGACGCCGACAAGGCGAAGTACGACACCGAGATCAAGGCGCTGCAGGCCCAGCTCAAGAGCTACGCCGACGCCGCGACCTTCTCGGGTGCCAATTGGCTTTCCGTCGATACCACGACGGGCCACGCCGCAGCCGGCACCTTCGACGACGTGAAGATTGTCGCCTCGTTCAACCGCGGCACGTCCGGCTCCGTGTCGATCGGCACGATCAACGTGAAGGTGCAGGACGTCAAGCTCTACGACGCCTACGCCGGCGACCAGACCCAGAAGGGCATCCTCGACACCACCCGCAGCTCGACTGGCGCCCGCACCGCCGCCTCGGCCGCGACACTCGGCACCTACAACGCCGCCAACACCTTCTCGGTCGCCACCCTGGCCCTGACCGACGGCACGAACTTTGCAAACGACCAGCAGGTCATGCAGATGATCGGCGCCGTTGAAGGTGCCCTGAAGGAGATGACGACGGCCGCAACCAATCTCGGCGCGGCCAAGACCCGTGTCGATCTGCAGAAGACCTTTACCTCCAGCCTGATGGACTCGATCGATCGCGGCATCGGCCAGCTCGTCGATGCCGACATGAACAAGGAGTCGACCCGCCTGCAGGCTCTCCAGGTCCAGCAGCAGCTCGGCATCCAGGCGCTGTCCATCGCCAACTCCAACGCCCAGTCGGTCCTGTCCCTGTTCCGTTAAGGGAACGCGGCCAGCTGCCGCCGGATAGCTCGGCTATCAAGGCCGCGCCGGATACCCCGGCGCGGCCTTTTTCGTGTTTGTAGTCAAACACATGGGAAGACCCTCCGGCCCCGTGCCCCGAACGGGTTTGTTAACCTTCCCACTTAGCGCTTTGGTCATCTGGCCGTGACACTGTCCAGCCACCGATGACGGAGCGTAGCGCACTCGCCACGCGGGCATGATGCCAGACCGTCATGCCGGCCGATCCGGCATGTTCCCATGTCCAGTACCCAGTGAGCGAGTACGATGGCCAGCATCAATACCAACGCCTCGGCGTTGCAGGCCCTTCAAAGCCTGAATCTGACCAACAAGAACCTCGAAGCCACCCAGAACCGCATTTCGACTGGCTATCGCGTTTCCGAAGCCGCGGACAACGCCGCCTACTGGTCGATCGCGACGACCATGCGGTCGGACAACAAGGCGCTCTCGACCGTCCAGGACGCTCTCGGCCTTGGATCGTCGAAGATCGACACCGCCTACACCGGCATGAACAAGGCGATCGAGACCGTCAACGACATCAAGGTCAAGCTCGTCGCGGCCAACGGCGCCTCCGAAGCCGACAAGGAAAAGTACGACACCGAGATCAAGGCGCTGCAGGCCCAGCTCAAGAGCTATGCTGACGCCGCGACCTTCTCGGGCGCCAACTGGCTTTCCGTCGATACCACGTCGGGCCACACCACCGCCGGCACCTTCAACGACGTCAAGATCGTCGCCTCCTTCAACCGGGGCACGTCCGGTTCCGTGTCGATCGGCACGATCGACATCAAGATCCAGGACATCAAGCTGTACGAGGCCTATGCCAGCGCCACCGGTCTCAACGCCGGCATCATCGACGCCGCTCGCTCCGGCGCGACGGGTGCGCGCAGCGCGACGTCCCAGACCCCGACCGCGGGTGCCGCCCCTGCGTCGGGCGATACCTACTCGGTCGCCACGCTCTCGGTGAAGGGACACAGCGATGCGCAAATCATGCAGATGCTGACGGTCACCGAGGCCGCGCTGAAGGAGATGACGACGGCCGCGACCAATCTCGGCGCCGCGAAGACCCGCGTCGATCTCCAGAAGGCGTTCACCTCCAGCCTGATGGACTCGATCGATCGGGGCGTCGGGCAGCTCGTCGATGCAGACATGAACAAGGAATCGACCCGCCTGCAGGCTCTCCAGGTCCAGCAGCAGCTCGGCATCCAGGCGTTGTCCATCGCCAACTCCAACGCCCAGTCGATCATCTCGCTGTTCCGCTGACGCCTCGCGGCCTCCGGGCCGCATCCAGCGGGGAAATGAACGGGCCGCATCCCGAAAGGGGTGCGGCCCTTGTCATTTCTGCGTCACGCCTCAATGATGAACGCGTCTCGCAGCGCGTTTAACAACCCTTAACTATATGGGACGTATTAAGGTTAACCAGCGCTGTGACGGCCGATTGGAATGCCCCTGAGGCTCGCCATGGCTGTGGCGGCAGAAGTGGCGAAGGAGTTCCCTAGTGGCGAGCATCATGACGAACGCTTCGGCGCTGACGGCTCTGCAGAGCCTCAACGCCACCAACAAGGCCCTGGAAACCACGCAGACCCGCATCTCCACCGGGTACCGCGTCGCCGAGGCAGCCGACAACGCCGCCTACTGGTCGATCGCGACGACGATGAATTCGGACAAGAGCGCCATGTCGACCGTCCAGGACGCGCTCGGCCTTGGTGCCTCCAAGATCGACACCGCCTACACCGCGATGAACAAGGCGATCGATATCGTCAACGACATCAAGGTGAAGGTGGTTGCCGCGGTGGGTGCGTCCGCTGCGGACAAGGAGAAGATCCAGACCGAGATCGAGGCGCTTCAGGGGCAGCTCAAGAGCTACGCCGACTCGGCGACCTTCTCGGGCACGAACTGGCTCTCGGTGAATTCCACCGTGGCTGCCGGCAATCCGTCCGCAGGCACCCACAGCCCGGCCCAGATCGTATCTTCGTTCAACCGTGACACGTCCGGCAACGTCACACTCGGCAAGATCGAGATCGCCGTCCAGGACATCAAGCTCTTCGACGCGGCCGCGACCACGAACACCACGAAGGGCATTCTCGAGGGCCTGCGCCTTGCGACGTCGGGCCTTCGCGACGACACCGCCGTGGCTGCCGCGGCCAACACCGTCGCCGCGACGGATGGCTATGCGGTTGCCACGCTGACGGTCGTGGGCTTCAACGACACGCAGATCGAGCAGATGATCCGCATCGTCGATGTTGCGCTGGGCGAGATGCAGGACGCGGCGACCATCCTCGGCGCCGCAAAGAAGCAGGTCGACCAGCAGAAGTCCTTCACCACCAGCCTGATGGACTCGATCGAGCGTGGTGTCAGCCAGTTGGTCGATGCCGACATGAACAAGGAATCGACGCGGCTTCAGGCCCTGCAGGTCCAGCAGCAGCTCGGCATCCAGGCGCTGTCCATCGCCAACACCAATGCCCAGCGCATTCTGGCGCTGTTCCAGAACTGAGTTAACAACTCCTTTCAACACTCTCTGAGTGAATACAAATCGGGCCGCTACCAAGCTCTGGTAAGCGGCCCGATTTCATTCTCGCACAAGCTTCGACGGCTAGCCTCTGAACGGGAAGGGTTTGGAGCAAGCACAGTTGCCAGAGCAGTTCCGGAAGATCATCGCAAACCTGCAGGAACTCGGCCCTCGCAAGCTCGCCATGATGGGCGGCGTGGTGGCCGTGGTACTCAGCGTCCTGACCATCGCATCCATCTACCTGAACCGTCCGGCCTACGAAACCCTCTATGTCGGCCTGGAACGCTCCGACGTGAACCAGATCGGCATGGCGCTGGGCGAATCGGGCATCGACTTCGACGTCGCCGCGGACGGCACGACGGTAATGGTCGCCGCCGGGCGCACCGCAGCCGCGCGCATGCTGCTCGCCGAGAAGGGCCTGCCGACCAGCGCCAACGCCGGCTACGAACTCTTCGACAATGTGGGCTCGCTCGGCCTCACCTCGTTCATGCAGCAGGTGACGAAGGTCCGGGCTCTGGAAGGCGAGATCGCCCGGACCATCCAGTCGATCAGCGGCATCCGGGCCGCGCGGGTCCATCTCGTCATGCCGGAGCGCGCCAGCTTCCGCCGCGACGAGCAACAGCCCTCGGCCTCCGTCGTTATCCGCACCACCGGTCTGGATGCGGCGAAGAGCGCGGCTGCCATCCGCCATCTGGTCGCCGCCGCGGTTCCGGGCCTCGGCGTGGAGAAGGTCACGGTGCTCGATTCGTCCGGGACGCTGCTCGCCGCCGGTGACGACCCGGCGAACTCTAGCGCCAGCCGGTCGCTCGGTCTCGAGCGCAATGTCGAACTGCAGGTTGAGGACAACATCCGTCGCGCCCTGGCGCCCTACCTTGGCCCGGACAATTTCCGCGCCAGCGTAAAGGCCGACCTCGACACCGACATTCGCCAGTCCGAGGAAACCATCTTCGATCCCGAATCGCGGGTTGAGCGCTCGGTCCAGGTGGTCCGCTCCAACGAGAACAGCAGCCAGCAGTCGGCGGGCACACCCGTATCGGTTGATCAGAACCTGCCGGAGACAGAAGCGCCGGTGACGGCTGGCCCGCAGTCCACGGAACAGAACGAGCGGAAGGAAGAAACCACCAACTACGAAATGAATTCCAAGCGCGTCTCCACCACCAGCAATGGTTACAAGCTGAACCGCATGTCGATCGCCGTGGTGGTCAACAGGCAACGCCTGGTGGAGATACTCGGACCGGACGCCACGCAGGCGCAGATCGACCAGCGCGTTGCCGAGATCCAGCAGATGGCAGCCTCCGCGGCGGGTGTCGACGAGGTGCGCGGTGACCGTATCAACGTGTCTGCCGTGGAGTTCGTGTCCTTCGAGCCGGAGGGCGCCATCGCCGGCGGCATCGTGGAGGCGATCGGCCGCCAAACCGGCACGATGATCAACGCCTTGGCATTCGTGGTCGTGGCCCTGCTGCTCGCCTTCTTCGGCCTGCGCCCGATGGTGAATGCGCTCAAGCCTGCTGAACCCGCGCCTGCGGTGGCGAGCTTCGATGAGGTCCAGCGCTCGCTGCCCGGTCCGGAAAGCGCCGAAGGCGACGGCACCTATGCCGCCACGGCCCTGCCCGGTGCGGCAGCCGGACCTACCGCGCTCGACGAGTTGCGCCAGAAGCTGCGGCCGGGCCCGCAGGAGCGCCTGGCGCGGATGGTCGAGCTCAATGAGGAGCGGACGGCGCAGATCCTCCGCAAGTGGGTGGCCAAGGAAGCTGTCGGCTGATGACAGCCCTCCGGCTCATCGACGTGCTGCCGGATTTCGGCGCACCCCCGCCGCCGGCGTCTCCGCCGACGCCACGTCCCGAGGTCGCACGCCCTGCCGCGCCGCCCCCTGCTCCTGTCGTGGACATCGAGGCGATCGTCCGCGCCCGCGTCGCGGCGGCCGAGGAAGCTCTGCGGCTGGAACTTGCCCGCGAGCATGAGGCCGCGATGGCCGCCGAACGAGAGAGTGCGACCGCAGCACTCGAAGCCCAGGCAAGATCGCTGGGCGCCGAAGCCGGCGCCCGAATCAGCACGCGGCTCGACGAGCTGGAGCGTCAGGTCCGAGACGCGCTGTCGTCCACCGTAACCCGTATCCTCGGCGGCCTGCTGACCGAGGACCTGCAGCGCCGCGCGCTCGCGAGCTTTGCCGAAGCAATTTCGTCTGCCCTGGCGGCCGACGACGCGCTGCGGATCGAAGTTCGCGGACCGGCCTCCCTTGCAGAGCCCTTGATGGAGGCGCTGGGCGCGCGGGCCGCCGCAATCCACTTCACCGAAGCCGAAGGCCTTGACCTCGGCGCCAGCATCGACGGCGGCATCCTCGAGACGCGCATGTCCGAGTGGGCCGAGATCCTTGCGGGGATAGTTGCATGAGCCGGTCGGACGCCCACGATCGCCACGAAATCATCATCGTCCGCCACGGCCATGGCGACCACGAGGACGGTCACCATGGCGGCGTCTGGAAGATCGCCTTCGCCGACTTCATGACGGCGATGATGTGCTTCTTCCTGGTGATGTGGCTGATCAACGCCTCCAACGAGGAAACCAAGGCGGCCGTCGCCAGCTATTTCAATCCAGTCAAGCTCGTCGACCGCAACGCCAGCCGCAAGAGCCTGGAAGACGTCGTGTCGGATGCCGAACCGCAGGCTGCGGACCAGCAGAACGACGACGTCAGCAGTGGCGGCGAGGCCGAAAAGGGGCCTTCCAAGAACGAAGGCACGGTTGATGCCTCCGACATCAAGAAGGAAGCGGACGAGAAGCTGTTCTCCGACCCCTATGCGGTCCTGGCCGAAATCGCCTCCGATACCGGCATCAAGCAGAACCTCAGCGACAAGGGCGAAGGCGGCGTGCAGAACGCCGGCCCCGGAACCGGCGCCTCGGGAGGCGATGCCTACCGAGACCCGTTCGCACCGGACTTCTGGTCGCAGCAGGTCGACCTGCCACCCGAAGCCGAAGCCAGCGCCCAGCCCGAGACGTCGCACAGCCAGGAGGACGCGCTCACGCAGGAAGCCCTGGCGATGATCGAACAGGCGCTGCCCGCAGAGCCTGCAGAACCGGGTGCGTCACGCGAGGCAATCGAGAAGGCCGACCAGATCCGTACAGAACTCGCCGAGGCGCTGCTGGCAGACAAGGAGATGCGGGACAACGTCACCGTCACCGCGACGGACAAGGGCGTGCAGGTATCGGTGACCGACCAGCTCGACTTCGGCATGTTCGAGATCGGGTCTGCCGTTCCGCGCCGGGAACTCGTGCTGGCGATGGAGAAGATCGGAAAGGTCCTGTCCGCGCAGAAGGGCACGGTCACCATCTCCGGCCATACCGACGGCCGTCCGTTCCGCAGCGCCAGCTATGACAATTGGCGGCTCTCCACCGCCCGCGCCCACTCGGCCTATTACATGCTGGTGCGCGGAGGGCTCGACGAGAAGCGCATCACGGAGGTTGCGGGCTTTGCCGACCGCAAGCTGAAGGTGAAGAACGATCCGCTTTCGGCCTCCAACCGCCGCATCGAAATCGTGCTGGAGATTCCCAGATGAGGTGCCGACCCGGCTACCTCGCGCTCGCCGCGCTGGCCAGCGCCTGGGCGATCGGCGGCGCTGCGGCCGCACCGGTCGAGATGGAGCCCTACTTGATGGTGCGCTCGCTGCAGCTCGTTCAGGACCGCATCGCTGTCGGGGACCACGCGGCCATCCCCATGCAGCGCAAGCTGCTGGAGATGATCGACAAGCGGCTGCGGGAGGCCAGCGCGGCCGAACTCATGCAGCCGAAGAACATGAACTACCTCATGATCTACGCCATGAGCGGCGGCAATCCGGAGACGCTGAGGATGCTGAGCCGCCGGCTGCACGTGTCCGAACGCGAGGGCAAGCTGCTTGCGGGGATCGTCTCCTACCTCAACGGCGCGGCGAAGACGGCGGCGCTGACGTTGAGGGATGTCGAGCCCATGGATGAGTCGATCGAGGTCGGGGCGTTTCTCGCCCTCGTCCGTGGCTCGGTGGTTTCGATGGAAGACCCGGCCTCGGCGCTGAAGCTCTTCGACCAGGCGCGCCTTCTCGCGCCGGGAACGCTGGTCGAGGAAGCTGCCTTGCGGCGCTCCGTGGGCCTGGCCGCGACACTGGGGGATGCAGCCCGCTTCCGGCGCCTGTCCGAACAGTTCGTGCGATCCTACCTGCGTTCCCCCTATGCTAGCCAGTTCGCCGACTCCTTTGTCAACGGCGTGCTCGCGCTGCACGACAAGCTCAAGCTTTCGGAAGTCGACGAGATCGTCGGCATGATGACCGAGGAGCAGCGCAAGGTGATCTACCTGCGCATCGCCCGCCGCGCGGCGATCGACGGTCTGGTGGACCTGTCCAACGAGGCTTCGCGCCGGGCCGGTGGCGGCGAAGGCGAAGGCGAAGGTAAAGAGGCCGAGATCGGCGATCCCCGCGTCCTGCTCTACACCGCGCTGACAGAGATCACGACCGCGCCCATTGAGGAGATCCGCGAACGGCTCGGCCGCATAGACCGCAGCAAGCTCTCGCCAGGCGATCGCGACCTCCTGGACGCGGTCATGGCAGTGAACAGTGCGATCATGCGCGCCCCGGAAGAAACTGGAGTGCCGCAGGAGGTCGAAGAAGAGATGCCGACGGTGATCGAGGCTCCGGCGCCCCTCGTTCGCAGGGAGACTGCGCACCACGACCCCGACATTCCCGAAACTGAACCTGACTATTCTGTCGAGGAAGCGGTCGGGGTTCCGGCAAAGCTGGCCGAAATACCTCAGGCCGTTTCGGGCGATGCGACAGCTGAAGCCGCGATCCCGAGTGTGGATCCGACGGACGCCCTGATTTCGGTGGGAAGAAGCCGCCTTGCCGAGATCGATGCCCTGCTCGAGGGAGCAGCCGAATGAAGGCGCCCATCGCAACCGGGTTGGCGATCGCCATGCCGCCGAAGAGTGCGAGCCCCGCAGGGCGGCGCGCCGACGCAAACAGTTTCGCCCGGTTGCTCGGCCCAGAAACACCGGAGCGGAAACCGGACGGCGGCACCAAGCTGCCGCCCCAGCTTGTCTCCTCCGGGATCGCGGAAGCCGACCACTTGCGGCGCGGCGGCGCGCACGACGCCGTAACGGGCCTGCATGACCGCAACGCCCACCCCGATTCCCAAGGCAAGGATGATGAGGCGACCTCCGATCCAGGCGGCGAGGACAGGCTCGTTTACGCGGAGGCCGCAGTTGCGGTTGGGTGGCCGGGCGAACTGCGTCCGCCAATTCCCGCAGAACAGCCGAGGCGGGGCGATGCTGCATTGCCCGGTCTCGCACCGCCATCACGCGCCGCCCCCCCTGAAGACGGACAGACAGCATCTTCGAACGCCGCCGACAGCGGCGCGGCAGAGCCTGAACGTCGACCAGCGATCCTCGACGCAGCTCCGCGACGCAGTGAGGCGCGTGAACAGCGCACCGGTATCAACGCTCGACCGGCCCGGAACGCCGGCTGGCCTGCCCACCCGACTGGCTCGGCAATGGCATCCGACAGGGCCGGCGTCGTCGTGCCCGGCGCGGATCGGCCCAGCAACGCCAACTCTTCGCCACTCAAGAACGCCCAGCCGAGTTCGACGGGATCGCCCATTCGACCCGTCGCGATCAACCGAGACGCGGTTGCGGCCGCGGACATCGGTTCGGACCTGACACCACCGCCCTCCCTATCCCACGACGAACCCCTGCGATTCGGCGCCGCGCAGACGAGGGAATCAGCTGACGCGCTACTTGATGCCGAGGAGCGTGTCCCCGTCGCCAAGGCCGAGGGTCGCGGCGAACAACCTCCACTTTCGAGCGTGGATGCCAGGGCAGGCAGCACGGCCGACCGCACCGACCCCGCTTTGACGGCAGCGGCGCGTGAACCGGAGGAGCGGTCACCAGAGCCGGTAGCGTCAGCCTCGCAGGCCGACGGACAGTTTCGCACCTCAGCGACGGCATCCGGGACTAGCCCGGTCGCTGCGCCTCGACCCGATCGGACGCCGGCCCCGAAGCCCGACATCGCCTCCGGCATCCCGGTTGGCCGGCCCAGCGTCCCGGCGGCCGGCGTCGGGAGCCCAGTGCCGGAGCAGAAATCTCCGGCATCCGGAGCCGTTCCGAACCCGAAGGATTTCGCATCAGTCCGAATGGTCGAGAACGGAGACGGACGCGATCCGGGAGCCGCGCTCGATGCAAACCGTCACGCCCCCGGGACAAAGGCGGAGTCGACACCAATCCGGCCCAGCGATCCGCGTCTTGCACACGTGGAGTCCAAGGCACACCATCCGCCGACACTGACGACGGAAATCACCATCGCCGCGGCGCGTTACCGCCATGCATCCGCGATACCGGAGGCGGACGCCGGCGCTCCGCACCTGCGCACATTGCGGGTGCTGGCGGCCTCGACGGGCCAAACCGGCCACGAGCTCCCCGGCGTTGAGGCATTGGGCCTCCCCTCCCCGGCCAATCGCCCGACGCCTAACGACGCGGATATGATCGTCGCGGCACCGGAGCGACCGCGAGCAAGCAACGCCTTTGGCACGGCTTCTACCAATGATCTGGAGCCCGTCCGGGTCGCCGGGGCCTCATCGACCATGGAGCAGGACGCCGCCTCCGCCCGGGATCCGGCGTTGTCCGCCCTGACGGCGGCACCCTCGCCGGCGTCCCCGGCCGTTACCATCGCGACGAGATTGGCACTTGACGACACTTTGCGGACACAAATTGTTGCATCTTCGACACAGCTCGCAACTGACCGTATCCAGGCGTCTCCTCAAACCCTCAGAATTCAGCTGGCTCCCGGACATTTGGGGGTCGTTGACGCGACCCTGAAGATGTCGGGGGCACAACTGGAAATCGAGATACGTGTCGAAAATCGCGAGGCATACGAGCGGCTTCGCGACGACGAGCACGTCATCGAGAAGGCCCTGCGCGGACGCGGCTTCGAGACCGTTCAAGTGACTGTTGTACAAGCTTCGGTTGCAACCCCAGGGTCTGTGCGCCCGGATACGTCCTCGCTCCCAAACGCTGCGCCGGCGATGCGGGACAGTTCCGCCGATCCCGGATCCTCGTCCAGCGGGCAACGTCCGCACGGCCAGCAGGAAGAACGACATGGCGCTGATCGACACCTTGCCCCGGTACCTCCGACGCATCGCGACGGCTCTGGCAGCGGCGGCGGCCTTTACATCTAGCGGCGCCCCGGCCCCCGCCTTTGCGTCCAGCAACGCCTGCGAACCCGAGATCCTGCGCGCCGCCGACCGGTACGGAATCCCGGTCGGAATCCTCTACGCCGTCGGGCTCACGGAAACCGGAAAGCGCGGCAGCCTTCAGCCTAACGCCTTGAATATAGAAGGGAACGCTATCTTTCCGCCGTCACCCCAGGCGGCCGCCAGACTGTTCGCGGAGGCGCGCAGGAACGGCGCGAAGCTCATCGACGTCGGCTGCATGCAGATCAATCATCACTACCACGGTAAAGCCTTCGCCGACGTATCCGAGATGCTAGATCCCCGCCGGAACGTCGACTATGCGGCGCGCTTCCTAGCCGACCTGCACCGCCGTCACGTTTCCTGGTCGATGGCCGTCGCCCGCTATCATGCCGGCCCAGACAACGACCCCGCGCAGAAGAAATATGTCTGCCGGGTGATCACCAACATGGTGGCAACCGGCTTCGGCAGCTGGACGGCCAACGCGAGAAGGTTCTGCAACCAGTAGTTATTCAGATTGTGGCTATCTGCCGTCATCGTCCGGCAGTCGGCCGACCGGCACGACCGAAGCGAACACCTAGCTCAGACACAATCGCTGAGGCCCGTCCACAACCTCTGCGATACGCGCGATCCCCAAAAAATATCCCCAAGAAATCGCGATAGGTCGGCTTGCACAGACCGCGTTACGCCAACCCCCGGTGCAGTTTCAACCGATTCGGAGGCGGGCCGATGATTGTTATTGTGGACGAGCGCAAGCTCGTCACGGAAGGTTATTGCTCACTGTTCGACCGTGAGGGTGTGGCAACCACCAGTTTTCGGTCCGGTGAATTCGGCGAGTGGGTCAGCAGCGCCGCGGAGGAAGACCTCAAGTCCGTACATGCGATCCTGATCGGTGACTGCGAGGACGAGGTGTCGCCGACGACCATCCGCCACCGCACCGGCGCCCCGGTGATCGCGCTTAGCGAGCAGAACTCCCTGGAGAACACACTGCGCCTGTTCGAGGCCGGCGTGGACGACGTGGTCCGCAAGCCGGCGCATCCGCGCGAGATTCTCGCGCGCATCACGGCCATTCGCCGTCGCAACCAGGATGATTCCCGTGTCGCTTCCGGTGGCCGCCTGCGAGTATTCATGGACGGGCGCGATCCGGAGATCGACGGTGTACCGCTTCCGCTGCCGCGCCGCGAGCGCCGCATTCTGGAATTCCTGGCCAGCAACAACGGCCGCCGGGTCACCAAGACCCAGGTGTTCAACTGGATCTACGGCGTGTTCGACGAGGACGTCGAGGAGAACGTCGTGGAAAGCCACATCAGCAAGTTGCGCAAGAAGCTGCGCGAACGGCTGGGTTATGACCCGATCGATTCCAAGCGCTTCCTGGGGTATCGCCTCGAGCTCTGAGCTTTAGGGGCACTTCGACAGTGCGCGTTAACCAGTTGTAAAGGTTCTCCGAAAGCCTCGCGCAAGACAGCGCGCGTAGCCTCGGTCCAGCGGTGTGGATACCCGAGGAGTCTACAGATGAGCCTTTCTGGAATGATGCGCACCGGCGTCTCAGGAATGAGCGCCCAGGCGAACCGGCTCTCGGCGCTCAGCGACAATATCGCGAACTCCTCGACGACCGGCTACAAGCGCTCATCCACCGAGTTTTCCTCGCTTGTCCTGCCCTCGACCAACGGCACCTACGCCTCGGGCAGCGTGACGACCACGGTTCGTACCGCGATCAGCCAGCAGGGCGACCTGAGGTACACGACGACGGGAACGGATCTCGCCATCAACGGCAAGGGTTTCTTCATCGTCCAGGACAGCAGCGGCAACACTTTCATGACCCGCGCGGGCGCCTTCACGCCGGACGACCAGGGCCGACTGATCAACGCGGCCGGTTTCCAGTTGATGGGCTACAGCTACGCCACCGGCATCCCCGCAGCGAACGCCAACGGCTTCGGCGGCCTCGAACCCGTTGACATTCGTCAGAACGAGATGTCCGCGACGGCAAGCCGCGAGGGCATATTCACCGCCAACCTCCCGGCTGACGCCACCGATGTGGCGGCTGCCAATCTTCCCTCCGCCAATGCGCTGGGCTCGGAATATACCGCGAAGTCCTCTCTCCTGGCCTATGACAGTCTCGGCCGCGAGGTGCTGTTGGACGTCTATTCGACCAAGACCGCGGCCAATACCTGGGAAATCACCATCTACAACAAGGCCGATGCAGCGCCCGACACTTCGTTCCCCTACGCCAATCCCCCGCTGGCAACGGAAACGCTGCAGTTCGACGCCACGACCGGCAACCTGACCGCCGCGAGCGCGACGGACATCACTGTCGCCGTACCGGGCGGCGAAAACCTGACGCTTGATCTGTCGCGCATGACCCAGCTTGCCCAGGGCTACAACGTCAGCACCGCCATCATCGATGGCGCCGCCCCCAGCACGATCGACTCCGTAGAGATCTCCAGCGAAGGCGTCCTCTACGCCCAGTACGCCAACGGATCCGTACGCGAACTCTACCGCATTCCGCTTGCCAACGTCGAAAGCCCGGATCGGCTCAACACCCTTCCCGGCAACGTGTTCACGGCAACCTATATGTCCGGACCAGTCACCGTAGGCTTCCCGGGCGAAAGTGGAATGGGCTCGGTGGTCTCGGGTGCGCTCGAGAGCTCCAACGTCGATATGGCCGAGGAACTGACCACGATGATCGAATCCCAGCGCAGCTACACGGCCAACTCGAAGGTGTTCCAGACGGGCGCCGACCTGATGGACATCCTCATCAATCTTAAGCGCTAGGAACCGTCCGAAAGCGCGCGTGAATGTCGCTGTCCACCGCCTTCAGCATCGCGCAGTCGTCGCTGCTCAGCAGCGGCCGCCAGACGAGCGTCCTTTCGCGCAACATCCAGGAAAGCGGTAACTCGGACTACGCCCGCCGCATCGCGGTCAACGCCAGCCTGGCCCCTGGCGTGCGCACCATCCTGGTCCAGCGCGCAACCAACGAGCAGCTGTTCCGCCAGAATCTCTCGGCCCTCGCCGACTGGGGCGGCCAGAGCGCCATATCGGCGGGCCTAGAGCAGCTCGAGCAGACGGTGTTCGGCGTCGACAACAGTGCGTCAGCCGCCACCGCGATCGGCAAGCTCCAGGAAGCGCTGCAGACCTACTCGGCTTCGCCCGCGAACCTCAGCCTCGCCGAGAACACCATCAATGCCGCCCGGCAGGTCGTCACCGCCCTGAACTCAGGCACCGCGGCCATCCAGGCGCTCAGGGTCGACACGGACCAGCAGATCGCCGAGGCCGTCGATAGCCTCAACGCACTTCTCCAGCAGTTCAAGGTCGCCAACGACGCAGTGGTGAGCGGCGTCCGTGCCGGGCGCGACGTGAATGACGCGCTGGACATGCGTGACGCCCTTCTGAAGAAGATCGCCGAATACGTTCCGGTGACCACGCTTTCCCGCGCCGACGGGGATCTGGCGCTGATGACCCGCGACGGCGCGATGCTGTTCGACAAGATACCGCGGGAAGTCACGTTCAGGCCCTCGTCGGCCTATGCACCGGGCGTGGCCGGCAACAGCGTCTATGTCGACGGTATCCCCATCGGGCTCACCGGCGACGGCAAGGCGGTATCCGGGCGCCTGGCCGGACTGGTGCAGTTGCGCGACGGCGTCGCCAACACCATGCAGCGCCAGCTGGACGAGATTGCGCGCGGCCTCATCGCCGCCTTCCGCGAGACCGGAACCGCCGTTCCCGACGCACCCGGCCTGTTCACCTGGGCGGGCGCGCCCGCCATGCCGGCGGGCGGAACCCTGGTCGATGGCCTGGCGGGCTCGATCCGGATCAACGCAGCGTTCGATTCCAGCCTTGGAGGCAATCCGCAGCTGCTGCGCGACGGTGGCGCCAACGGCGCCGCTTATGTCGCCAACCCGGCTGGCGCTTCAGGCTACGCCGAGCTTCTGATCGCCTATGGTGACCGGCTCGATGCCCCCATGGCTTTCGACCCGGCCGCCGGTCTCGGCACGTCGATGGCGGTGACGGCCTTCTCCACCACGGCGATCGGCTGGTTCGAGGGCGTCAGGCAGGACGCCACGGCGACGCTCGAAACCAAGGAAGCGCTCTCCGCCCGTATCGCCGAGGCGCTGTCCAACGAAACCGGGGTCAACATCGACAGCGAGATGTCCCTGCTGCTGGAACTGGAGAATTCCTACCAGGCAACCTCGCGTCTACTGAAGGCGGTCGACGACATGATGGCCGCGCTGCTGGCGGCGGTGGGCTAGCCAAATGAAGGCAAGCGGAGTCTCCACAGTCGCCCTGTCGCAGTCGCTGCGACTCTCGCTCGTGCGGGCGCAGGCCGAACTCGTGAAGGCCCAGAAGGAAGCGCAGACGGGACGCGCGGCGGATACCGGTCTCGCGCTCGGCACCGGCACGGCCCAGTCGGTCTCCTTCGCGCGGGACCTCGAGCGGATCTCGGGCATCATCGATTCGAACAGCCTGGTCTCGGCGCGCCTGAAGGCGACGCAGGATGCGTTGGCGCAGATCAGCGCGGCCGCCCAGTCGTTCCTCAGCACGCTGATGACAAGTTCTTCGGGCGATGCGATCGGCAATGTCACCCGCGACAGCGCGCGCACCACACTGGAAGCCCTGACCGACATCCTCAACACCAGCTTCAACGGCGAGAATATCTTCGCCGGCATCAACACCGACGTGAAGCCGCTGAACGACTACACGGCACCGGGCTCCACGGCCAAGGCGTCGTTCGACGCGGCATTCCTCGCGCATTTCGGCTTTACCCAGGACGACCCGGCCGCAGCGTCGATCTCCGTGACCGACATGAACGCCTTCATGGATATGCAGGTCGAACCGCTGTTCATGGGCGCCGGCTGGGCGACGGACTGGTCGAACGCATCCGACCAGCGCATCGTCAGCCGCATCACCCTCACGGAGACGACGCAGACCTCCGTCAGTGCCAACCAGGACGGCTTTCGCAAGCTCGCCATGGCCGCGACAGTCATCATGGACCTCTTCGACAGCAACGTCGGTCCCGGAGCGCGGGCCGCCCTCGTGGAGCGCGCCGTCAGCCTCGTCGGGGACGCAATCGGGGGGCTCGGCGACCTCCAGGCCACCACCGGCATCATCCAGCAGCGTGTCGCGAACGCCACGGAACGGCTCGAGGTGCAGAGCGACCTGTTCGAGCGCCGCATCGGCAACCTCCTCGATATCGATCCCTACGAGGCGGCCACCCGGGTCTCGACCCTGCTCACCCAGATCGAAACCTCCTACGCCCTAACGGCGCGTCTGCAGCAACTCAGCATCACCCGCTTCATCAGCTAGGCCGAGCGCAATGTACCAATTCTCCTACGCCGACATACATGCCGACTCGGTAGCGGATGCCAGGGATCGCGAGCGCCAGCTTCTCGACCGTGCCATCAAGCTTCTTGAGGAGGCGCGCCAGGCCGGGCCGGATTCGCTTGTGTCCGTCGAAGCGATCCATTTCACCAACAAGCTGTGGACGGCATTTCTCGACGATCTCGGCAGTCCCGAGAACGCGCTGCCGAAGGAGCTACGCGCCAACCTGATTTCCATCGGTCTCTGGATCCTGCGCGAAGCGGAGGATGTCCGGCAGGGCCGGTCGGACAACTTCGAAGGCCTGATCGAAGTCACGCAGATCATTCGGGATGGGATCCAATGAAGTCGACACTGAAGATATCGCTGAAGGCGAACGAGAAGATCTATCTGAACGGCGCCGTCATCCGCGCCGACCGCAAGGTGACGATCGACCTCCTGAATGACGTGCAGTTCCTCCTGGAAAGCCACGTCCTTCAGGCCTCCGAAGCGTCCACCCCGCTGCGCCAGCTCTACTTCATGGTGCAGATCATGCTGATGGATCCCAAGGGCGCGACGGAAGCCCGCGAGATGTTCCGGAAGTCCCTGCCTCTCATGCTCGCCACCTTCGAGGATCCGCAGATCTGCGCTGCGCTCAAGCAGGTCGACGCGCTGGTTTCGGAAGGAGAGGTCTACGAGGCCCTGAAGACGATCCGCTCGCTCTATCCCTTGGAGGCCAAGGTCATGAACCTGAGCTCCGCGCAGGTTGTCGAGCGCCCCTTCCCGGTCGCTGGAGCTGCGTGATGGCGACCGCCGCGCTCGGCGCGCTCCAGTCCACCACCACTGCCGCCACAACTGCGCAGCAGGCGTCCAAGACCGCCGTCGACTACGACGCCTTCCTGAACCTGCTGGTGGCGCAGATGAAGAACCAGGACCCGACGAATCCCATGGATTCGACGGAGTATGTCGCCCAGCTCGCATCGTTCTCGCAGGTCGAGCAGTCCGTGCAGATCAACACCCGGCTGGAGAGCCTGCTGCAAGCCTCCACCCTGTCACAGGCGGACGCCCTGATCGGACGCACCGTGACCTCGGCGGACGGCAATGTCAGCGGCGTGGTGACGGGCGTGAAGCTGATCAGTGGGGGTGCCGTCGCGCTGCTCGACAACGGCAAGGAACTCACCGTCGGCGCAGGCCTCAAGATTACCGCGAAGTAGGAGCGCCCGGCGGAAGTCATGAACGAGGCCGACGCCCTCGATATCGTCCAGTTCGCCATCTGGACGGTCCTGACCGCCTGCGGCCCCGCCGTGGGCGCGGCGATGATCGTCGGCATCGGGATTGCCCTGGTGCAGGCGCTCACCCAGGTCCAGGAAATCACGCTTACCTTCGTGCCGAAGATCGTGGCGATCCTGCTGGTGGTCGCCCTCACCGGTCCCTTCATCGGCGGCCAGATCAGCGCGTTCTCCAACGTCATCTTCGAGCGGATCGAAAACGGCTTCTGAGGACGCAAGGCGCGCGCGACATGAGCCGCCGCGCAGAAACCGGCTCCTGGCCACCAGCTGGACGGCGGCGCTGCGACCCCCAGCCATCCTGAAAAAATGTGACGGGAGATCCGCCGGGATCACCGGCTCGCGGCCCACCGCCGGGTCTCGTCGGCCAATCGCTCGAGAACGCCCATCGCGTCGGCGGGAAGCGGATCAGGAAACCGTTGCTCGGGATAGGCGAGCGTACCGCCCAGATGGACGGGCTGGGCGCAGGACATCCCGTGCTGCTCGACAACCTGATCATGTTGTCCGCGCATCAGCATCTTATGGCCCATGACGCCGGCATCCGTAGCCATCAAGCGTCATTTTGCATCTTGATTCGATCAGAAGAAAGCTTCAGTAATTACAAGATTACTTGGACGTTTCTGCGAAGCGGAGGGCGCAACTTGAGGCCGTTTTTCTGCAGATCGTCTGCCGTTATGGGCCGAGAGTTGCGCAACGACGCGGCACGATTCGCAATCGTTTCTTCCTTCATATTTACCGCGACGTCACCAGCGCAGGCACATATCAAGTGGTTTGAACCCTTCGACATCGCCCAACCGCCGCGACCGATCGGCGACGTGCTGGACCAGACTTTCATCTGCTTCTTTCTGGCATCCGTGGCGATAATTTATCTGTTCTTCTTTGCCGACCGCTACGCCTACAAGAAGCGCCTCTTCGTCGATCTCGATGAGAGATTTCGGGTCTTTGACGATTTTTCCATCGTCATCATGCGGGCGGCCGCCGGCATATTCTTTGTTTCCCTGTGGGCCTATGGCGTGTTCGCTCATAGAAGCTTCTACATAACCCCTGAACTGGTCACGCAGGATGCGTGGGTATCGTGGCTGCAGTTGGCCATGGCTGCGTGCGCGCTCAGCGCACGAACGACGCCGTTCATCGCCCTCGGCATCCTGATCCTCTACGGGATGGGCGTCAGCGCCTATGGCCTGTACCACATGCTGGACTACATAGTCTTCCTGGCGATAGGCTTCTTCCTCGGGGCCACCGCGCTCCCGTCGAAAGCGTGGAAGAAGGCGGGCTTCGTCACCCTGTATGCCGCCACCGGCGTCAACTTTCTGTGGCTCGCCGTCGAGAAGTTCGCCTACCCTTACTGGACCTATCCGCTGTTGGCAGATCATCCAAATCTGCTGATGGGAATGGATCCGGAAATCTACATGATCCTGGCCGGGTATGTTGAGGTCATGATCATCTTCACCCTGCTCGGCGCAGCTTCGGTCGTGACCCGGCTCATCGCATTCGCCTTTCAGGCGCTGTTCGTGCTGGCGATCTTCGAGTTCGGGCTGATCGATGCCGTGGGCCACCTGATGATCATTGCGATCCTGTTCGTCCTCCTTGTCCGCGGCCCCACCGATGCACGGAAGATCCTGGTCTTGGAGACCAAGTCTCCGCAGATGGAGGCCTATTTCATGACCGGCCTCTACTATCTCGCCTTCGTCAACGCGTTCCTCCTGTACTACGGGCTGCACTATCTGCTGGTGGAGCGCGCCACGACCTGAATGGCGTGCCTGTTACCCGTTGAAGCGGCACAAGATCGTCCAAGCCTGGCGACACCGCTGACGACGGCAAGAGGCTGTTGGACTCGCGATCCGTTAGTCGGCATTCGGGCCCCACAAGCCGATTTTGGCCTGCCATCTACGGATAGCGGGTTCGCTCGACCAAAGAGGGCCAAAGACAGCAAGATGGCGCTGGTCCTTTCCTGCTTGCCATCATGAAGCGGGGATCCGGCCGCATCTCCCAGACACGCGACATCCGGCAAGGACGCTGCAGTCGCCGCGCATCAACCTGACCGGGATCTCTTCTCCACAGCCTGGCGAGACCCACCCGTCGCAGCTTCCCGCAAGAGTCTATTCGAAGACCTTCTTGACGAACTGGGACTTGAGGCCGATCTGGCCGAATCCTGGAACCTTGCAGTCGATGTCGTGATCGCCTTCGACCAGACGTATGCCGCGCACCTTGGTTCCAACCTTTATCACTGAAGACGAACCCTTGAGCTTCAGGTCCTTGATCACGGTCACGGTGTCACCATCCGACAGAAGGTTTCCGACGCTGTCGCGGAACTCGCGCGCGTTCTCCGATGACGCCTCCGGGGACCATTCATGTCCACATTCCGGGCAATTCAGGAGCGCGTCGACCTGATAGGTATAGGTCGAGGAACAGGCAGGGCAGGGAGGCAGGCTGTCAGTCATAACTTTCAGCCTATAACCAATGACCCGTATCGGAACCACCGAAAGCTTGGTGGCTCGGTGCGGGAAGCGGTCGCACTTGCGATGGGGGCAGCGGGATTTGGCCAGGCTTCCCGGGTCGCTTCCGCAGAGAATTCATCGGGCTCTACCCGAAAGCGAGGCCCGCCAGCTGCATAACGTCGGAAGCCGTCGACCGGGTTGTGCTTCTGTTCCCCTCGTCCCCCTCCGCGCGATATGCCGACCAGGTCGGCTAAGGCGTGCGGCACGGCGACCGCCCTCCACCAACTACACCTCTCGTAGCGGCACGAACTCGGGGAATATCTACAGAATCCACGGTTGTAGAGGGCGGATCGGAGCTGGAGGCCAGCCACAGCATCACGGTCATTCCGCCGACGTTGAAAGACATCGTCGACGGAGCCTTGACCTCTTCGTGATGCGGCCACTAACCACCCGCTATTGCCGCGACACGGAACATCACGACCAAGCTATGCAGGCCCGCGACATCATCATCTCAGGCAGCTTCAATACCCGCGATTTGGGTGGCTATGCCACCAAGTATGGCCGCCATGTAGCTTGGCGAAAAACGTTCCGGTCAGGGAATCTGGCCTCTGTCGATCAGGCCGGAATCGCGACCTTGAAGCAATTGAACGTCACGCGTGTAATCGATCTGAGAAGCCGTAGGGAGAGAGAGGCTGAACCCGATCCTTTCGGCCCTGACGACAATATTGAGTTGGTCGACATACCGCTGTTTGACGATCTCGACCCCCGCCATATGCCAGAAGGCAATGTGTTGCTCGGCCTCTATCTTCAGGCGCTCGAAACGCAAGGGCAGACGTTCGTGGAGATTGTTCGGCAGATCGGCTCGAGCTCCGGTGCGGCACTCTTTCATTGCACAGCGGGGAAAGACCGGACGGGGCTTGTCGCCGCCTTGTTGCTGTCTCTGGCGGGAGCAGCCACGGAGGATATTATCACCGACTACGCAATGACGGCCGATCGGATACGGCCGCTGCTGGATGGCTTGGAAACGACCGCCAAGACGATCAACGTGAACGACGCGGAACTGACGCCGCTGCTGGACTGCAACCCTTCGACCATGCGCCAGACCCTCGGCTGGCTCGATGAGAATTATCACGGTGCCGAAAACTACCTGAGGTCGCATGGGCTTGCCGACGGAGATCTGAATCTGGTTCGGGCGCATCTCGGCGTGGCGTAGCCAGGGCCTACGACAGGACGGTTCGCTTCGGGGGCCCCGATCCGACCACTCCCCGCTCCGCCGACAAGCCTCGCTCCCGCGTTCCCACCCTCGCGCAAGTTTGACCGCCTAGGCTGACAGGCGGGGCGCCTGCGCGTCCCGGCTTGAGGCGGAAGCGGTCGACATGGCACTCACGGAAACCATCGGCACGGCGGCACCCAGGCGCAACAGCCGCGACATCTTCTTCGCCGCCGGCATCGTCGTCATCCTGGCGGTGCTGTTCCTGCCGATCCCGGCCTTCCTGATCGACCTCGGGCTGGCGGTCTCGATCGCCCTGTCGGTGCTGATTCTGATGGTCGCCTTGTGGATCCAGCGGCCGCTCGATTTCTCGTCCTTCCCGACGATCCTGCTCATCGCCACGATGCTGCGGCTGTCGCTGAACATCGCGACGACGCGGCAGATCCTCGCCCACGGCAATGAAGGCACGCACGCGGCCGGCTACATCATCAGCGGCTTCGCCAACTTGGTGATGAGCGGCGATTTCGTGATCGGGCTGATCGTCTTCCTGATCCTCATCATCGTCAATTTCATCGTCATCACCAAGGGCGCCACCCGCATCGCCGAGGTCGGCGCGCGCTTCACCCTCGACGCCATCCCCGGGAAGCAGATGTCGATCGACGCCGATCTCTCGGCCGGCGTGATCGACGACAAGACGGCGCAGCTGCGCCGCCGCGAACTGGAGGAGGAAAGCTCCTTCTTCGGCGCCATGGACGGTGCCTCGAAGTTCGTGCGCGGCGATGCGATCGCCGGCCTGATCATCACCGCCATCAACATCGTTGGCGGAATCGCCATCGGCACCTTCCGCCATGACATGGATCTGACGTCGGCCTCCGACGTCTTCGTCAAGCTGTCGGTCGGCGACGGCCTCGTCACCCAGATCCCGGCCCTGATCGTGTCACTCGCCGCCGGCCTGCTCGTGTCGAAGGGCGGCACGCGCGGCTCGGCGGACCAGGCCGTGTTCGGCCAGCTCGGCGCCTACCCCCGCGCGTTGCAGGTGGCTGCCGCGCTCCTCGTGCTGCTCGCACTGATGCCCGGCCTGCCGATGCTGCCCTTCCTGGCTCTGGCGGGTGGCCTTGCCGGTCTCGGCTATGCGATACCGCTCAGCCGGCGACGCGAAGAGGAGGCACTGGCTGCCGCGAAGCGCGAAGAACAGGCGCGCAAGGACGAGGAGGAGAAGAACTCGGTCAAGGCCTCGCTCAGGACCGCGGAAATCGAGCTGCTCATCGGAAAGCAGCTTTCCACCAAGTTGCTGGCTTCGCATCAGGAACTGGCCTTCCGCATGGCCAAGATGCGCAAGAAGTTCGCCACCCAGTACGGTTTCGTGGTCCCCGACGTGAAGGTCTCCGACGACCTCTCGATCCCCGCCAAGAGCTACCAGATCAAGATCCATGGAACCGTCGTTGCGGAGCACCAGATGCGCGTCGGCGAACTGCTCGTGCTGCTCGGCACCCGCAACCCGCCGGAAATCCCCGGCGAGGAGGTGCGGGAGCCCGCTTTCGGCATGCGCGCCTATTCGGTGCCGGAGATGTTTGCAGAGGACCTCCGGCGCGAGCAGTACACCTTCGCGGACAACATGTCGGTGCTGTTGACCCACCTCTCCGAGGTCATCCGCAACAACCTGCCGCAGCTTCTGTCCTACAAGGACATGAAGGCGCTGCTCGAACGCCAGGATCCCGAGTACCGCAAGCTCGCCGACGAGATCTGCTCCTCGCACATCTCGTATCCGGGACTTCAGGCCGTCCTGAAGCTGCTGCTGGCGGAGCGCGTCTCCATCCGCAACCTGCACCTGATCATCGAGGCGATTGCCGAGATCGCCCCGCACGTGCGCCGCACCGAGCAGATCGTCGAGCATGTCCGCGTGCGCATGGCCCAGCAGATCTGTGGCGACCTTTCGGAAGGGGGCGTCCTGAAGGTGCTCCGTCTCGGCAATCGCTGGGACATGGTGCTGCACCAGAGCCTCAAGCGCGACGCCAAGGGCGAGATCCGCGAATTCGACATCGACCCGCGCCAGCTCGAGGAATTCGGCCAGGACGCCACCAGGGCGGTGCGCGTCCACATGGAGGCAGGCGAACGCTTCGCCATCGTCACGGCGCCGGATGCACGCCCCTACGTGCGGATGATCATCGAGCGCCTCTTTCCCACGCTCCCCGTCCTGTCGCATGTCGAGATCGCCAAGGGAGTTGAGATCCGCATCCTCGGCACGATCTCGTGATCACGCTGACGGAAAGCGCGGTGATTGCGGCCTTCCTCGCCTTCTGCCGGGTGGGGAGCTGCTTCATGGTCATGCCAGGCCTCTCCAGCGCCAGGGTGCCCATGCAGGTCCGCCTGTTCGTCGCCGTCGCCGTGACGGGCGCGTTGCTCTCCTCCCTCTGGGACGCGATCGTCCCCCACGTCTCGCGCCAACCTGGCGTGCTGGTGCCGCTGGTCGTCTCGGAGATCCTGACCGGCGGCCTGATCGGGCTGCTGGCGCGACTCTACGTGATGGCGCTGCAGTTCATGGGCTCTGCGGTCGCAATGCTGATCGGATTTGGCGGCATGGGCGCGCCGGGCATCGAAAACGGGGAGCCGAGCGCGCCGCTGGGCGAGATCATCTCCTTCTCTGCCCTGATGCTGCTCTTCGTCTTCAACTTCCACCATGAGATCGTCCGCGCCCTCGTCGCGTCCTACGAGATCGCGCCGCTCAACACCGCATTCGACGCCCGCGGCGCGCTCATCAGCATCACCGACACGATCGGCGAAGCCTTCCTGATCGTGCTCAGGCTGGGCAGCCCCTTCGTCGCCTACGCATTGCTGGTGAACCTCACCATCGGCTTCGTGAACAAGCTCGTCCCGCAGATCCCGGTCTACTTCATTTCGCTGCCGATGGTCCTCGCGGGCGGGTTGATCCTCTTCTACTTCGGCATCGCGACGATGCTCAGCCTGTTCGCCGACGGCTTCCTCGCCGCCACGCTGGGGAGATAGTGCTCGTGAAAAAACGTCTCGATCGGCTCGGCAAGCTCGCGGACCTGCAGCGCATGCTGAAGGACTTCCACGAGACCCGGAACGGCATGCTCCTGGCCGACGCCGCCCGGGCGCGCCGCGAGGCGCAGGAGATCGCATCGCTCTCCGCGAGTGGATCACCGCTGTCGGCCATCTTCCCCGAGGTCTATGCCAGCCGGATCACCCAAGCCGAGGCGCGGGAGAACGACAGCCGCCGCCAGGCCGAGATCGAGGCTCGCCGCGCGACCATGGCGGGCGTGCGGCTGCAGCGCATCGAACAGGCGGCACGCGAGATCGACCGCGCGCTGGAACGCGCCGAACTGGAACGTGACGCACTCGAGCGCGCCGGCCGCGTGCGCCACCTCCCCAGGTAAGGTTGCCACAAGCTTGGCTCAGCATCATGACCGCGTTGACAGGGACAGGGTTCGGGGACGGGTCTTGGCGATTTCTCCTCCAAGCGACATCGTTCTGGACGTGGCCCGCGCGGTCGGGACAGAGGGCCTGAACGCGGCACGCCAAAGGCTGGCGACACTCTCCGGCACGACGGCAGCCGGAACGACCGACGCGGCCTTTTCCACCACCCTGTCGGCGCGGGCGACCGGCGCAACGCGCACAGCCGATCCGGTCCAGACGGCGGACACCTTCCGGAAGTTCGAGGCCGTCGTCCTGCAGACCTTCGTGCAGGCCATGCTGCCCGAGGACGCCGAGGCCGTTTATGGCGAAGGCTTCTCCGGGGACATGTGGAAATCGATGATGGCGACGCAACTCGCCGACGCGCTTGCCGAGCGCGGCGGCGTCGGCATCGCAAAGAGCCTTGCGTCAGCTCACTACCGAACCGGCGAGACGGTGGTGCCTGTCGGCCCGGTATCGGACCCGGCGGTCACGGCCGAGGCCGATCGCCAGAAGCTTTTGTCGACTGCGCTGGTGCAGGAGCTCCAGCGGCGGTTGACCCAATCCATCGCCGGGCCGCAGCCTGGCAGCGAACCTCTCAGCGGACGATGAAACGATGACCGAATATTTCGCATACTCCGGAAACATGCGACCGGCCACCATCGATGCCGGGAGCGCGCAGAAGCCTGCCAGCCTCACCACCATCATCGGGCGCATCGAGGAGGCCGTGGACGCCGAGACGGCCGGGCTTAAGGTGCGCCAGTTCGACGTGCAGGCCTCCAACGCGCGCAAGAGCCGCTATCTCTACGAACTGACCCGCGCCCTGAAAGGAATCGGCGAGGCGGAATTCGCCGCGGAGCATCGCGAAGGCATTCTTCGGCTTAGGGAGAAGCTCTCCCGCAACGAGGCGGCGATCCGCGCCCACATGAACGCGGTCAGCGAGGTCGCGGCCCTCATGCAGGAAGCCATCCGCAATTCCGAGGCGGACGGCACCTATTCCGCCGGCGCTTTCGGTTACGGCACGTGATCAAGCTCGTCGTCGTCGGGGTCTGGCTCTGCGCCGCCACGATCGGCGCGGTCTTCTTCGCCTTCCAGTCGGCCGGCAGCAGGGGGGCAGCCGAGGCGAAGGAGGAAGCCAGCCCGACGATGATGGGCGGCCTCGACTTTGTGAAGACCGAGGTTATGTCAGTGCCCCTGATCCGCCACGGGGAGGTCCAGGGATATTTCCTCTCGCGGCTCGTCTACACGGTCAATCCGGAGGAGATGAAGAAGCTGACGGTGCCCGCCCAGGCGGTCATCACCGATGCCGTCTACTCGTACGTCTATTCCAGCCCGGAAATCGACTTCACCCGCACGGACCGGCTCGACCTGGACGCGTTTCGCAGCAACTTGCGCAAGACGATCAACGACCGGATCCAGCACGATCTGGTGAAGGACGTCCTCATCGAGCAGGTGGAGTATCTGACGAAGGCCGAGATCCGCGATAACGCCGTCAAGCGCCGCCAGGTCGTCGCCGAGCGCAGGGCGCGCAAAACAGAAGCAACAACGGCAAAGCCGGCGCACTGAGCGTCGCCCTGCGTCAGCCGGATTAAGCGCCGACACGATCGGTGTCGCATTGACCACGCAGCCACTTCGGACCTAATTGCGCCAGTCCCGGACTTGTTACAGGAGACCCATATGGGCGTGAAGGAAATTGCCGAAAAGCTCCGGCCTCAGGTGGAGCAGTCGGGTTTCAAGCGATCCGTCAAGCTCGATACGGGCGCCGACGGGGTCATCCTGATCAATGGCACGACCATCTCGACGGAGGACGAACCGGCAGACTGCACCGTGTCCCTCACACTCGCGGACCTGGAGGCTCTGCTGGCCGGCGATCTCTCGCCGACCATGGCGTTCATGACCGGCCGCATCAAGGTCAAGGGCGACATGACGATCGCCATGGGGCTGGGCCAGCTTCTCTAGGAGCGCCCTCGGCGCCCCGTTTCGCGTCGCGGCCGCTCAGGCCGCGATCGTAGAGGTACGGGGCTCCGCGGATACCCGTCCGGCCGCGCGGATCAGTCCGCCGGCGCCGTCGAGCGCTCCCGGCACCAGTTCGAGCGCCAGCAGCCTGTGCTTCTCGAACGGCCCGGGCATCGCCAGGTTGCCAGTCTTCTCCGCCGAAAATCCGAATCGCCCGTAGTATGGCGCATCGCCCACCAGCACGATGGCGCCATGACCGAGGCGGCGCGCCTCAGCGATCGCATGACGTACCAGCGCCGAGCCGATGCCGCCGGCCTGCGCCTGCGGATCGACCGCAAGGGGGCCGAGGAGAAGCGCGGCGCGCCCGTCATCGCCCGCCATGACGTCCCACAGGCGCACGGTGCCGACCAGTGTGCCGTCGGCCGTGCGGGCTGCGAACGCCAGCCCTTCCGACGGCCTGCGCCCGCGGCGCAGCTTTTCCGACGACTTCCGCTTGCGGCCGTGCCCCATGGCACGGTCGAGCAGCGCCTCGCGCGCCGGCACGTCCGCGCGTCGCTCGGCGACGATCGCGAACGGCTGTACCGCGGGCTGGATTGCAGCATCAGTCATGGCATTGCCCTCAGGACGCGCGCGGCGCGTCACCAAAGCACCTTTCAGGAGGTCCGGATGGGATACGCAGGCGGGACCGGTTATCCCGCCTACGTGTTTCAGTCAGATGACGTAGGCCCGCAGCGGTTCGAAGCCGTTGAACGCCACGGCCGAGTAAGTCGTGGTATAGGCCCCGGTTCCCTCGATCAGCACCTCGTCGCCGATCGTGAGCGACAGCGGCAGCGGATAAGGGGCTTTCTCGTAGAGCACGTCGGCCGAGTCGCAGGTCGGGCCGGCGAGCACGCAGGGGCTCTTCTCGTCATCGTCGCGCGCCGTCACGATCGGGTAGCGGATCGCCTCGTCCATCGTCTCGGCCAGACCGCCGAACTTGCCGATGTCGAGATAGACCCAGCGGATGTTGTCATTGTCGGCCTTCTTGGAGATGAGCACGACTTCCGACTTGATCACGCCGGCATTACCCACCATGCCGCGGCCCGGCTCGATGATCGTCTCCGGGATGCGGTTGCCGAAGTGACGAGACAGAGCCTCGAAGATCGCCTCGCCGTAGGCCTGCGCCGATGGGACATCCCTCAGGTAGCGCGTCGGGAAGCCCCCGCCCATGTTGACCATCCTCAGTTCGACACCCTCTTCGGCCAGCGTCGCGAACACCCGCTTGGCATCGGCCAAGGCGCGATCCCACGCCGACAGGTCGCACTGCTGCGAGCCGACGTGGAACGACACACCATAGGCATCGAGACCGCTCGCCTTGGCATGACGCAGCACGTCGACCGCCATCGCCGGCACGCAGCCGAACTTGCGCGACAGCGGCCACTCCGCGCCCGCTCCGTCGGTGAGCACCCGGCAGAACACCTTGCTGCCGGGAGCGGCGCGCGCGACCTTGTCCACCTCTTCCACGCAGTCGACGGCGAAGAGGCGAATGCCGAGTTCGTAGGCGCGCGCGATGTCGCGCTCCTTCTTGATGGTGTTGCCGAAGGAGATTCGGTCCGCAGGCGCACCAGCGTCCATCGCCATCTCGATCTCGGCAACGCTCGCCGTGTCGAAGTGTGAGCCCATCGCGGCCAGGAGACGCAGGATTTCCGGCGCAGGGTTGGCCTTCACCGCGTAGTAGATTCGGGAATTCGGCAGGGCCTTCTCGAAGGCGCGATAGTTGTCGCGCACGACATCGAGATCCACCACGAGGCACGGACCGCTGGGACGTCGGGTGGCGAGGAAATCGAGGATACGCTGGGTGGCCATCGGTTTCTCCATCTGCGCTCGCGCGCAAGCACGGTCGTGCGCGCGGATCCCTCAGACCGCGACCGCACGTGGTCAAACAAAGGCGGGACGTAGGCTCATGGAGCCAGCCGGTGGAGACCCCGGATCCATGAACTGCCGTCTCGCGGCGATGGACTGAAGCCTTGCCCGGCTCCGGTCCGCTTTGTCTGCCTTGGCTTGGATGGGAAACCCAACCGCACTGCCGGCAAGGAAGGTGTGCCTCTTCAGTAACGCCGGCTGTTGGAAAGCCGGCAGAGACCAGAAAGGCCCGCACCGTCGTTGCTTCAAGGCGTCCTCGGATCAGGCGGTTGGCCGCTTGTCCGACCGGGCTCGTTACTTCCCGGGTACCGTCCCGATTGCCTCGCCATTCCGAGAACCGGGGGACGCCCACAGGCACGTGCGACTTTGGGCAAGCGCGATATAGGGACCAAGGCTGTTACAATCAACTGAAAAATTAGGCCGTGCCGACATCGTTTTCCCTGCGCGGAATGCCCCTGGCGGCACCTGTTTTTCAAGCAAATTCAGCACCTTATGGCGCCATCGACAGGCCAGCCGAACAAAAGGCGGAGGGGCAGCACCCCCGCAAGCGGCCTCACTTTTGGAGCCGCCGACGGCTGGACCCTGCCAGCGACGCCGGGAACCGCCCTGAGTGAGGATCGAATCAGCCTCCGCTTCGACCGGAATCAGGCGTCAGAAAACAGCCCGCCGTCACGAACACCCGGCCCCAGAAAAGACCGTGTCGCGGACAGGATCGGCGCCTGTCCGCTTGCGATCTCGGCCGGGCTGCGCAACTCTTCCGTTGATTCAACAGACCGGTGCGCCATGAACGCCACGCGCGATCCGTACAACGCCTTCCTCGACCTGCCCCCGGTCGAGGTTCCCAACGCATCCGCGGGGCCTCTGGCCGGGTTCACAGTCGCGGTGAAGGACATCTTCGACGTGAAGGGCATCACCACCGGCCGCGGCAATCCCGAATGGCGAGGTGAAGCGATACCGGCCCTCCGCAACGCGTCCTGCGTCCAGGCCCTGCTCGACGCCGGAGCGAGGTTCGCGGGAAAGACCGTAACGGACGAGTTCGCCTTCTCGCTGTTCGGGCAGAACGTGCATTTCCCGTTCCCGGTGAATCCCAAGGCGCCCGACCGCTATACCGGAGGTTCGTCCTGCGGTTCGGCTGCCGCGGTGGCGGGAGGTCTGGTCGACATTGCCCTGGGCTCCGACACCGGTGGCTCCATACGCTGCCCCGCCAGCTTCTGCGACCTCATCGGCCTGAGAACCACCTTCGGCCGGATTCCAATCGACGGCACCATGCCGCTCGCGGAGAGTTTCGACACGGTCGGCTGGTTCGCCCGGAACATCGACGTCTATGAGTCGGTAGCCTGGGTCCTGCTCGGCGAGGACCGCCACACGACACCGATCACACGCGCGGTGACGCTCGACGGCATCGCCAGTTTCCTCGCAGGTCCGGCGGAAGCTGCGGAACTCGCGCGCATGCGCAGCCTGGTTTCCCTCCCCATGACATCGCATGCCACCCTGCCCTTCTCGGCCAGGCCCGACGAACTCTACGGATGCTTCCGCAAGCTGCAGGCTGTTGAGGCGTGGCGCGAGCATGGCGAGTGGGTGACCCGCCACGACGACGCCGTCGCCCCCGGCACGCTTGAACGGATCCGCTACGGCTCGACGGTGACGCCCGAGATCGAGCAGGCCGAGCGCGACCGTCGCGAGACGTTCCGCGCTCAGTTCACCTCCTTCCTCGGCGGCGATGCGGTACTCGTACTCGCCACCATGCCGAGCGCGGCGCCACTTCGCAGCGACAGCGCAGAGGCCCTGCAGGCCTATCGCGAACGCGCGCTGCATGCGCTCTGCCTGGCCGGTCTCGCCGGCCTGCCGCAGATTTCGCTGCCTGTAGGCAGCGTGAACGGCGCGCCGTTCGGGCTGTCGCTCGTCGGCCCGCCCAACAGCGACCGGGCGCTGATCCGGCTGGGACGCACCATCCTGAGCAGCGCAGGCCAGGCGTAGCCCGTGGACACCCTAACCCGAATGCGCGCTTTCGTCGACGTGGTGGAGGCAGAAGGCTTCTCCGCCGCCGGCCGGAAGGTCGGCCGATCCAAGGCGCTCCTGTCGAAATATGTCCGCGAACTGGAGGACGAGCTTGGGGCGTTGCTCCTGAACCGCACGACACGCCAGTTTTCGCTGACCGAGTCCGGCCATACCTACTATCGGCGCGCCTCCGAGATCCTGCGCGAGATTGACAGTCTCGCAGACACGGTACGTGACACCTCCGGCGACGTGCGGGGCCGCATCAAGCTTTCCGCGCCGCGCACCCTGGCTGACGCGCCGATTGGCCAGTCCCTGATCGACTTCGCGAAGGCTCACCCGGCGATCACGCTCGAGATTCGCCTCGATGACCGCTTCGTCGACCTCGTCGAGGAAGGCTTCGATCTCGCCATCCGCATCACCCGGCTGGAGAGTTCGTCGCTGATTGCGCGGCGCCTCTCGCCGTTCAGCGTGAAACTGTGCGCATCGCCGGAAGTGATCGAGGCCTACGGGATGGTCGAACGCCCGCAGGACCTCGCGAAACGCCCCTGCGTCATCGACACCAACGGACGCTGGCTGTCGAACTGGCCTTTCCTGAACGAGTCCGGCGACATCACGAGCGTATCGGTCAGCGGCCGTATCGAGGTCAACAGCCCGATGGCGGCGCGCGCCGCTGCGGTGTCCGGCCTCGGTTGGGCAGTACTGCCGGATTTCATTGCCGCTCCCGACCTGGCGGCGGGCAGGCTCGTGTCAGCGCTGGACGACTGGATTCCGAAGGGCGGCGGCATATTCGCCGTCTATCCCCACCGCCGTTATCTGCCGGCCAAGGTGCGCGTCCTCGTCGATTTTCTCGTTCAATGGTTCCGTCAGAACGGAACGCATTGAGGTCCAGCTCGCCCGGGGCCGCGGAGCTTGCGTTCGGCGCAACTCAGCTCGTGTAATCCCGCTCGTCGGAAATCACCTTGCCATCGTTCGGCAGAGTTCCGGGGCCGACGACTTCGACCCGGCCGCCGAGCCGGGTGACCTCGCGGATGACTGCTTCCGCCGCGGTGACATCGGGCACGGCGCCGGTCGCGGGCTCCACCCGCACTGTCATCACGTCGGACGCACCTTCGCGGCTCACGACCAACCGGGCCCGCGCGACCTGCGGCAGCCGCCGGACGATGTCGGCGACCTGCGCGGCATCCACGAACATGCCCTTCACCTTCGTTCGCTGGTCGGCGCGTCCCAGCCAGCCGCGAATGCGCCTGTTGGTGCGCCCGCACGGCGACGGCTCGGAAATGAAGGCGGAAAGGTCGCCGGTTCCGAGGCGAACCAGCGGATAGGCCGGGTCGAACCCGGTCACCACCACCTCACCTACCTCGCCGTCCGGCACCGGGTCCGACGTGCCGGGCCGCACGATCTCGACCAGAACATGCTCGTTCACGATCATGCCCGTCAGCGCCTGACCATCGGGTCCGAGGCTTTCGTAGGCGATCACCCCGAACTCGGCGGTCGCGTAGGACTGCGCGACCGAAATGCCGCGCTCGGCATATTCCGCCCGCAGCGACGGGAAAAGCGCGCCACCCGACACCAGACCCCGCCGGAACGACGAGAGGTCCTTGCCGGCTTCGCGAGCCCGGTCGAGCAGGATCTTGAGGAAGTCCGGCGTGCCGGTGAAGACCGTGGGCCGCAGCGCCTCTGCCGCATCGACCTGCTGGTCCGTGCTTCCTCTGCCGGCTGGAAACACCACGCAGCCGAGTGCCCGCGCGCCCGCATCCAGCAGGAAGCCTCCCGGCGTCATGTGGTAGCTGAAGGCGTTGTGGACGGCGTCGCCGGCACGCACGCCGGCCGCGAAGAAGGCCCTGGCCGCAGCCCGCGCCACCTCGACGCGGTCGTCCCCAACCTCCCAGATCGGCCCAGGCGACTGGAAGACGCGCCGCCCCTGCAACTTCGAGAGATCCACCAGCCCCCCAAAGGGCGGGATTCGGGCCTGGCGTTCCATAACCTCCTGTTTGCGCATCACCGGGATGCGCGCCAGAGCGGCCCGGTCGCGCAGGTCGTCCGGATCGATCCCGTCGAGCCGCTCCGCAAGCGCCGGCAGCCGCGGTCCCGCCTCCCGCACGAGTTTCCTAAGCGAGGCAAATAGCGCCGCCTCGCGTTCCTCCGGGCTACGGACTTCAAGCTCGTCGAAGACTTCGGGCATTGCGGCCTCCTGGCGGAACTTATCGCAGCACCCTGATCCAGCGTGCAAGGTTGACGAGGGACATCAGCGCGCCCGCCAGATAGCTCAGGGCGGCAGCGCGCAGCACGCTTCTGATGGCCGGCATGTCTTCCGGGGCGAGATAGCTCCCGTTCTTCAGGATCGGCAGCGCCTTCTTGAAGCTTGCATCGAATTCGACCGGCAGGGTGACGGCATCCACCACCACGCGCACCGCCATCAGGCCCATGCCCACCGCGCCTACGGCGATCAGCACCGCCGGATGGCGTGCCAGCGCGGCGAGAACCGGCGCGGCGATGAAGAACAGAACTGCCAACCGATCCGTGCGCATCGCGATCTTCACCAGACGCTGGCGCAGTTCCAGCATTCGGTCCCCCGCGCGAGTGCTGGATTGCATGGCCGACCTCATGCGCCGCCACCGCAACGGCCGACAGCGAGCGCCCGTCGTGATGCTGGCGCAGGAGGCGGACGGTCCGGCTGTCCGGATCGTAGTGATCGCCGAGGCCGGTGATCTCGACCCGCACGTTCTTCAGGCCGAAGCGGTCCAGCAGATGACGGGCGAGTTCGCCACCGGTGCCCTGAAGGTCAGGGCGGTCGTTGCCGTGACGCGTTAGCGTGTGCCGCACCCACAGCTGCGGCAGCAGAATGACGGCCAGCAACGCGACGATGACCAGTCCGATCATCGTCGCATCGGTATCCTGCCGATCAGGCCCGTCGGTTGAGGACGAACTTCTGTCCGGTCGAGCTGGTGCAGTTCATCTGGTTCGGCGTGACGAGCAGGCAATTGACGTTCGTCGTGGTGTTGCGGATCAGGGAAACGACCGTGATCTCGGCCATGTTTCCGTTCACTCGATAGGTGCCGTCGGCCAGCTTGTTGCCCGTATCCAGCGCATTGGTGGTGAACACGCCACCGGAGAGCCGCGACACGGCCACGCCGTCGCTGCTCAGCCACTCGCCTTCCACGCCTTTCGGAGTCGCCACCGCAGGTCCGCGCGAATCGCTGCCACCGCCGCCCAGGCACCCCGCCAGCGAGACGAGGGCAGCCGACAGCACGGCCACCCGTCCCAAGATTCGCGCGTCGATCCTCATCGTTCCTTCCTTTCCTCGCTCCGCCCGACACAAACCAATCACTGATCGGACGGAGAATGCAAGGCGGCAGGTTGTGAAGCCTGCGCTATCTCACCAGTATGTTGCGGAACTGCCAGGGGTCGCTCTCGTCGAGATCCTCGGGGAAGAGGCCCGGCCGGTCTTTCAGCGGCGTCCAGTCCGTATAGTAACCCTCCACGGGGCCGAGATACGGAAGCTGGACTTCGAGGCAGCGGCGGTAGTCCATCTCGTCGGTTTCGACGATGCCGGCGTTCGGATTTTCCAGCGCCCAGACCATTCCGGCCAGCACCGCGGACGTCACCTGCAGCCCCGTCGCATTCTGGTAGGGCGCGAGCTTGCGGGCCGCCTCGAGGCTGAGGTGCGAACCATACCAGTAGGCGTTCTTGGCATGGCCGTAGAGCAGCACGCCGAGTTCGTCGATGCCGTCTACCAGTTCGTCCTGTTCGAGCACGTGAAGGACGGGCTGTGCCTTGCCACCGGCGCCAAACATCTCGTGCAGCGACAGAACGGCGTCGTTGCAGGGGTGGTAGGCGTAGTGGCAGGTCGGACGGTAGACGACCTCGCCGTGCTTGTCTCGCACGGTGAAATAGTCGGCAATCGAGATCGACTCGTTGTGCGTGACGAGGAACCCGTATTGCGGACCCGGTGTCGGGCACCAGGTACGCACCCGCGTGTTGGCCCCCGGCTGTTCGAGGTAGATCGCAGCCTTGCTGCCCTTCTTCTGCTTCTTGGCGTTCTTCGGTATCCACTTCTCGTGGGTACCCCAGCCGAGCTCGGCCGGCTGCAGCCCTTCCGCAATGAAGCCTTCAACGGACCAGGTGTTCCAGAACACGTTCAGCGGCTTGGGATTGCGCGCGCGCTGCGTGTCCCGTTCGGCGATGTGGATGCCCTTGACCCCCGCCTTTTTCATCAGCTTGGCCCAGCCCGCCCGGTCATCGGTAGCCGGTTCCTTGAAATCCAGGCCGAGATCGCGCGCGAGATTGATGAGCGCCTGCTTGACGAACCACGACACCATGCCCGGATTGGCGCCGCAGCAGGACACGGCAGTGGTGCCGCCGGGCCGCTTGCGGACCTCTTCGCGGACTGTTTCGCGCAGCGCGTAGTTGGTGCGCGAGGCGTTCGAAGCCTTGTCGTCGAAGTAGAAGCCGAGCCATGGCTCGACCACCGTGTCGATGTAGAGCACGCCGAGCTTGCGGCAGAGTTTCATCAGGTCGAGCGAGCCGGTGTCGACCGACAGGTTGACGCAGAAGCCCTGCCCGGAACCTTCCGTCAGCAATGGCTTGAGCAGCTCCTTGTAGTTGTCCTTGGTAACGGCCGCCTGCACGAAGCGGATGCCGCGCTCGTCGAGAAGTTTCTTGTCGGTGTCGCGAGGGTCGATCACGACCATGCGGTTCTTGTCGAATTTGAAATGGCGTTCGATGAGCGGCAGCACACCCCTTCCGATCGAGCCGAAGCCGATCATCACCAGAGGACCCGTGATTTCACCGTGGACCGGCCACTTTTCCTTCGCCATTCACTTCTCCGACCTTGAGCAAGCACGCCTTGCTGACGTGCAAGACTGGCTTAAGCACGCCCGACCGTGAGAATAAAGCCAAATCGGCAGAACGACGTTGTGCGCCCCGGTTCTCGGTGAGGCGCAAAGGTCAGTAGTAGCGCACGATATCCGGCCGGCGCCATCCATGCTCCCCGCGTTCGGGAACGAGCGGACGGATCCGATGAGGCCAGGGGTTGGACCCCGCGCGCAGCCAGTCGAGGCTGTCCAACCAGAAACCGGCAGCGTTTCGGTCGTGGAACAGCCCGAAGTGCCCGACCTCTTTCTGCCCGATGTCGGAGGGCGAGAGTATGACAATCTCGGCCCGCGCACCGGTGTAATTCGACAGGATTCGCCGGAGCGCAGCCGGCGTGGCGTAGGGATCGTCGGACATGCCCACGGCGAGGATGTCTGCCGATACCGAGGCGATGCGCCGCCGCACTTCGGCCCGCATCTGCCTCGGATGATTGCGCTCGAGCGCGCCGCGCTGAAACGCCCATTCGAATGCGACGCCCGCCGGGAGATCCTCCAGCCAGCCGAACCGCGATCCCGGGAAGTAGCCGTAGGCCGCCGTGAGCAGCGGCATGGCGACATGCCATTTCCAGAACAGCCGCCAACGCTGCCCATGCGCATAGTCAGGCCAGTGGCCGAACTGTCCGCCAACCGAGAGGATGCGCCGGACATGAACCGCACTCTCGGCCAAGCCCGGAAGCGCCCCGCCTACACTGTGTCCCACCACGAAGATCGGCCGATCCGGCCGGCGCTCACGCGCAAACCGCATCACCGCGTCGAAGTCGAACATGCCCCAGTCGGACCAGCGGAAGCCGCATTTCCGCAGGTCGCCCCTGCGGGACTCGCCAATGCCCCTGTAGTCATAGGTAATGGCGTCGAACCCGTGCATGGCGAGGAAAGCCGCGTAGCGACGGTAGTGGCTGGCGCGCACACCGGTCGCCGCGTTGATGATGACGGTGCCCTCGGCCCGAGGGCCGCCCGCCCGCCACAGGCGACCGGCAAGCAGGATGCCGTCGCTGCATGCGATCTGGACGGTCTCGCCGGCACAGCTCTCAAGGGAACGCATCGCTGACCTCCATTGGAGAGAGCTCAGGATAGCGACGTGGCCTTGCCGCTTACACTCACTAGTCGGTATACATGGCTATGTCTACGCAACCGCTCTCCACCCGCGACCGACTGGTCGCCGCGGCGTCAACGCTGTTCTATGCGCATGGAATCCGTGCGATCGGCGTCGACGCCATCGCGGCCAAGGCCGGCGTCACCAAGCGCACGCTCTACTACCACTTTGCCAGCAAGGACGAACTGGTGGCCGCATACCTCGCCGTACGCGACACGCCGAACCTCGCCGCGTTCCAGAAATGGTACGAGCAGACGGAGGGCGGCGCGCCGGAGAAGGTTCGAGCCGTCTTCAAGGGCATCGAGGAATTCGCCACCCACCCGAAATGGCGCGGTTGCGGTTTCCTGCGGACGCCGGCCGAACTCGCCGACCTGCCGGGCCATCCGGCAATCAAGCTGGCGTCCGCCCACAAGAAGCGGGTTGAAGCCTGGTTCGCCGAGGTTCTCGGTCAGGCTGGTGCTGCAAACAGCGCTATGCTCGCCCGTCAGGTGATGGTCTTGTTGGACGGAGCGCTGGCCGACATGCTCGTCCATCGCGACAGGGCCTACATCCAGGCGGCCGGCCAGGCCGCGTCCAGCCTTGTCGCGGCCGCCCTGCCCGTGGCGCAGACTGCCTAGACCGAGAGCTTACGACGCCGCGATGCGCCTAAGCGCCTCGACCAGCCGGTCGCGGTCGGCGGTCAGTCCCTTGTAGTCGAGTTGCGCCTCGTCGAGCTCCAGGAGCTGCTCGGCGAAGGACGCTGCAACGCTTTGCCGGTCCGCTCGCCGTTCCAGCATGGCGACCGGATCGAGATGAATGCGTATCGTGAACAGGATGTCGCCGGACAAGGGCAGCTTGCGCAAAGTCTGCCGCTCGACACGCACTCGTGCCTGACGGGCGACATTGTCATCGGTGAACTTCGCAGGGCGCTCGTTGCTGCGGACATCGCGCTCGGAGTTCGAGAGCGGATGATAGAGCTCGTCATTGTCCTGAATCGACCAGTTGAAGCGCTCGACGGGTCGGTCGACCTTGAGGTTGTCGAACATCCGCGCGATCAGGTCGGCGTTGCGCGTTCCCGGTCCGAAGCCCGGAACCGGCCTATGGATCTCGTGCATCGGCCGGCCGAACTTCTCGATGAGCGACCAGGACGACGGAAAGCACAAGGCGCCGGCTGCCAGCCGCCACCCAGCCTCGCCCCTGCGCATCAGGATCAGATCCTCCTGCACCAGCAGCGAAGCCGTCCGGAGCGGCGGGTCGTCGATGTCGCGGGCAGCTGCCAGCCGGGCCGGAAGGCTGCGCCGCCATTCGTCATCGACAGACAGACGGTCCGCATGCTCGCCGAGATGCGCCACCAGCATCTCCAGCACCTCGCGCTGCGCGGCGCGCGTCTCCTCTTCCTCGACGAAGACGAGATCGGGGATCGTGGCATAGACCCGCTGCTTCTCGATGAGGTGGTCCCGGTAATGCTCATCCACCTCGATCCAGGTCGACGGATCGAGCGGCTTCAGCCCGATGGTGAACATGCGGGAGGAGCCGTCATAGGGCGTGTGGGCGAGAGGCATAGGATCCCGGAACCTGCCAAACTGAGACATGCATGGGGAACATGCCGGACCCGTCGCCGTCAATCGGCCACATCGACCCGGGCGGGGATCAGCCCCCGCAAGGCGTTGCCGACGAAGACCGACCCGGCATTTGCCAGGTCCGGCGGAACCAGCACGCGTTCGACCGCCGTCCCGCTTTCGAGTAACTCCGCGCGCAGCACCCCCGCGAGCAGCCCGCACTGAAGCGGCGGCGTCAGCAGGGGCCCGCCATCGCCGGGATCGACGAATACCGTCGTGATCGTGCCCTCACAGACCTCGCCGCGTTCGTTGAGCAGGATGACCTCGTCAACGTCCGACGCCGCGAACTCGGCACGGGCGGCTTCATAGGCAGCACGCCGCGTCGTCTTGTGGCGCAGCAGCGGATCACCGGAGGAAAGGCGGGTACGGGCGAACGCCAGCCGCCAGACGGCGCCGTCCGGCACGGAAGCGAAATCATGCGTCGTCAGCGTCGGCGTCCCGTCCGGCCCGAGCAGCAGGCGCACCCGCAACGGCCCTTCCGCATCGACCTCGCCGAGCATCCTGCGGATCGCCGCAAGATCGCATGGCAGGCCGAGGGCATCGGCCGACGACGAAAGCCGGGAAAGATGTCGTTCCAGGCGCAGGAACCCGGTCGCCGGCTCCCAGCGCATCGTCTCGATCAGCCCGAAGTCGGCGGTGTCCCGGTGGCAAAGCGCGCTTTCAGCAGGCATTCCTCGTACTCGGCCTCCACCGTCGAATCGAACACGATGCCGCCGCCGACATTGTAGACGGCCTCGCCATCCGGAAAGAGCGTGATGGTGCGGATGGCGACGGAGAAGCGCATCCGCCCGTCTGGCGCGATCCACCCGATCGCCCCGCAATAGACGTCGCGCGGCACGCCCTCGAGCTCATGCAGGATTTCCATGGCCCGTATCTTCGGCGCGCCGGTTATCGACCCGCACGGGAACAGGGCCGCAAAGACGTCGCGGATCGACAGGTTGGGCAAGAGCTTCGCCCGCACCCGGCTGATCATCTGGTGCAGCGTGGGGAAGCTCTCGATGCGGAACAGCTCCGGCACGTCGAGCGTCCCCACCTCGCTGATCAGCGAGATGTCGTTGCGCAGCAGGTCGACGATCATGCGATTCTCGGCCTGGTTCTTGGGATCGTCGTGCAGCCCCTGGCGCGCCGCCTCGTCCTCGGCCGGAGTTGCCCCGCGCGGCGCCGTGCCCTTCATCGGATGCGTCTCGATCCAGCCCTCGGCATCGATCTCGAAGAAGAGTTCCGGCGATCGCGAGACGATCGTCGGGCCGCCGAGTTCGACGAGGGCGCCGTAGCGCACGGGCTGTCGCGCCGTCAGTGCGTCGAACACCGACAGCGGCGTTCCCGTCCAATGCGCGCGGACCGGAAAGGTCAGGTTGCCCTGGTAGCAGTCACCCGCGCGCAGATGACCGTGCAGTCGCTCGAAACGCGGACGATAGTCCCGGAAGCTCCACGCCGCCCGGGCATCGAAGATGGGCCCGTTGCTGGGCAGCGTCGTGTCGCTGGCCGGCTCCGTCTCCGGTTCGTTGTCGAAAACCCCCAAACAGACCAGGGGCGTGCGGCGCCCGGCCGGAAGCATCGGGCGCAACTTGGGCTCGAGCAGGTAGCCGGCCTCGTAGGACATGTAGCCGGCGAGCCACTTCCCAGCCCCCCGCGCGGCCTCGGCGCGCGCCAGTACAGCCTCGAACCCGCTGGGATCATCGGCGCGAAGAATCTCGGCGGGCGCGCGGAAATGCGTTTCCGTCCCGGCCAGATCGTCGCGAAACAACACAAAGGGCGACGCGGTCAAACGCCTGAAGGCAACGCCCCGCGCTGCCCCCTTCTGTTCTGCCCGCAATCGCCTCCAAACGGGAGTTCAATCCTCACGGCCACGTCGGCCAACCTGCATGCCAGAGAGAAAGCCTCGATGTCGCCGCCCCGGTGACTTCCCGTTGCGGGGCGGCATCCTACTCCAGGCCCTCCAGCTCGTCGATGAGCGACGAGATGACGGCAAGGCCCTTCTGCCAGAAACCCGGATCGGAAGCGTCCAGTCCGAAGGGCTCGAGCAGTTCCGAGTGATGCTTGGTGCCGCCGGCACGCAGCATGTCGAAGTACTTCTCCTGGAAGCCGCGCTCCGCGTTCTGGTAGACGGCGTAGAGCGAGTTCACCAGGCAGTCGCCGAACGCGTAGGCGTAGACGTAGAACGGCGAGTGGATGAAGTGCGGGATGTAGGTCCAGAAGGTCTCGTATCCCGGCCGCAGCTCTATTGCCGGACCGAGGCTCTCCTTCTGCACCTCCAGCCAGAACTGGCCGATCCGGTCGGCGGTGAGCTCGCCGTTCTTGCGTTCGGTATGCACCTTCCGCTCGAACTCGTAGAAGGCGATCTGGCGCACGACCGTGTTGATCATGTCCTCGACCTTTTGCGCCAGCATCGCCTTGCGCTCGCGCCGGTCCGTCGTCTTGTCGAGCAGGGACCGGAAGGTCAGCATCTCGCCAAAGACCGACGCCGTCTCGGCGAGCGTCAGCGGCGTCGAGGCCATCAGCGCACCCTGCCCCGCGGCCAGCACCTGGTGCACGCCGTGGCCAAGTTCGTGCGCCAGCGTCATCACGTCCCGCGGCTTGCCCATGTAGTTCAGCAGCACATAGGGATGCGCCGACGGCACCGTGGGATGGGCGAAGGCACCCGGCGCCTTGCCCGGCCGCACCGGCGCGTCGATCCACTTGCGGTCGAAGAATGTCCGGGCAATGTCCGCCATGTCCGGGGAGAACCGGTGGTAGGCACCAAGAACCGTGTTCTTCGCTTCGTCCCATGCGATCGTCGCCTGCGGTGTTTCCGGCAGCGGCGCGTTGCGGTCCCAGTGGTTCATGGTTTCCATGCCCAGCCACCGCGCCTTCATCGCATAGTAGCGGTGCGACAGCCGCGGATAGGCTTCGCGAACGGCGGCTGCCAGTGCGTCAACGACATCACGCTCGACCCGGTTCGCCAGGTGGCGCGAATCCGCGATGTCCTGGAAGCCGCGCCAGCGGTCGGAGATCTCCTTGTCCTTGGCGAGCGTGTTGGTGATCAGCGTGAAGATCCGCAGGTTCTCGCGGAACGTCTTGGCCAGCGCCTCCGCCGCCCGGCGACGAACTTCAGGGTCCGGATCCTGCAGGCGGTTGAGCGTCGGTTCGAGCGTCAGCTCCTCGCCGTCGACGTGGAAGCGCAGCGCCGTCATCGTCTCGTCGAAGAGCCGGTTCCAGGCGGCACGCCCGGTGATCGACTTTTCGTGGAAGAGCTGCTCGATGCGGTCCTCCAGCTGGTACGGCTTGTCCTTGCGCAGGTCCAGGACCCACGGCCGGTAGTGGGCGAAGTCCTTGTCGACTTCGAATGCCCCCGCGATCAGCTCGTCATCCACCTGGTTGAGTTCCAGGGTGAAGAACAGGAGATGGGCGCTGGCGTCCGTCATCCGCTCCTGCACGTCGCCATAGAACTTGGCGCGCTGCGGATCGGACGTGTCTCCGGCGTAGATCAGCCCCGCATAGGACATGATCCGCCCCATCAGCTCCTCGAGAGCCTCGTACTCCTGCAGGAGCTTCCCGAGGCGGCCGGCGCTTCCCTTTGCGGCCTCGTCGGCGAGCTTGCCCTTCCATGTGGCCTCGAAGGCCACCGACCGCTCGGCCGCCAGCGCCAGGTCGCGTTTCAGTTCGGACGAGTCCATCCCGGGATAGAGGTCGGCAAGGTTCCATTCCGGAAGATCACCAAGCTCCGCGGAGCTGACATTCCCGGCCTTTCCGGCGGCAGTCGGCATCGTCGATCCTCTTCTTAGGGTTGCGGGAGCGCTATCCCGGAAGGCTTAAATGCTTATTTATGTCTGGCTGCAAACATGATCCAGACGGCATTCGTGCCCAAATCCGGTTACTCCACCAGCGTGGCTCATGTCGGTCCGCATCCTGATCGTTGACGACGACCCGGTCCAGCGCCGTCTGCTTCAAGCGGCGGTCACCCGCTTCGGCTACGAGGCAGTTCTCGCCGAGGACGGCCGCGCAGCCATCGAGATCATGGAGCGCGAGGAACCGTTCGGCGCCATCATCCTCGACCTCATGATGCCGGGTCTTGACGGGCTGGGGGTGCTCCGGACGATGGCAGAGCGCGGCATCGAGCGACCGGTCATCGTCCAGACGACGCAGGGCGGCATCGAGTCCGTCGTCGGCGCGATGCGCGCAGGCGCCTTCGACTTTGTCGTCAAGCCGGCATCCCCCGAGCGCCTGAAGATCGCCATTGCCAACGCGCTGAAGGTGGAGGAGCGCGGCAACGACGTTCGCCGGCAGGCGAAGCGCGGCGGGGAACCTGCGTTCACCGAAATCGTCACTCGCAGTGCGGCGATGGAAAAGGTACTGCGCCTCGCCCACAAGGCTGCGGCCTCGAACATCCCCGTCCTCATCGAAGGCGAATCCGGCGTCGGCAAGGAACTGGTCGCGCGCGCCATACAGGGGGCCAGTGACCGCCGGGGAAAGCCCTTCGTCACCGTGAACTGCGGCGCAATCCCTGAAAACCTGGTGGAATCCATCCTCTTCGGTCACGAGAAGGGCGCCTTCACCGGGGCTACCGAGAAGCACACCGGCAAGTTTCTCGAGGCCAATGGCGGCACGCTCTTCCTTGACGAAATCGGCGACCTTCCCCTGCCCGTGCAGGTGAAACTGCTGCGCGCCGTGCAGCAGGGGGAGATCGATCCCGTCGGTGCGCGCTCCAGCCTGAAAGTCGACATCCGTCTCGTCTCGGCCACGCACCGCAATCTGCTTGAGCAGGTCAAGGAGGGCCGCTTTCGCGAGGACCTGTTCTACCGGCTGAACGTCTACCCGATTACGGTGCCGCCGCTTCGCGAGCGGAAAGAGGATGTCGAGCCGCTGATCCGGCATTTCCTCAAGCGCTTCTCCGACGAGGAAACCGGCGGCCGCGTGCGCAACATTTCCAGCCGCGCGCTGGCGATGCTCGAGTCCTACGACTGGCCCGGCAACATCCGGCAGCTCGAAAACGCCGTCTTCCGCGCCGTCGTCCTGTGCGAGGGGGACACGCTCACCGAGGAGGAGTTCCCGCATATCCGCGCCCAGGTGGAGGGTACGGTTGAGCTCCGCGGCCTGACCGAGACGGCTCTGCCGGCGGCGGTCCCGCCCGCTCCCGACGCCTCCGAACAGGCACCAGCGCCGCAACAGACGCCGGCTCGGGAGTTGTGCGGCCAACTTCGGGCCGTGGACGAACAGGGCGAGATCCGACCGCTCGCGGACATCGAACACGAAATGATCCTGATGGCGATAGACCACTATGCCGGTCAGATGAGCGAGGTCGCGCGCCGCCTGGGGATCGGGCGCTCGACGCTCTACCGCAAGCTGAAGGACTACGGTATCGACCCGGAAACTGGCCGTTCCACCCCGATCGCGTTCTGACCGCGGGGCCTCCAACAGGTTAACAAGCCTTGACGCCGCGCTCACTGGGTATGCTATCCCTTAACCAAGGGGAACAGCAGGGACAGTGGGCCGGCATTCTGCCACGCTCTCACCGCATTTCTGCTTCAATAAGCCCCAATTAACCATTTGGAACGATAGTCGGGTGATCGGAGAATCCGGGGCCCGGTGATCAAGTCCGGGGACAAACGGCAACCTTAGGGCCATTTGATTTGATCAGTACCGAGCGGATGGATCGCCCGCGGAAAACGAAAGCATTCTGTTGGGCAGGGTGGATTGCAGGCCTCGCGGTATCGATGGCGGCAGTGTTTGCGACGCAGGCAGCACATGCCGAAACCCGCACGCTGAAGCTCTACTTCGTCCATACCAAGGAAAAGGCCGAGATCACCTTCAAGCGCAATGGCCGGTACGACGCGACGGGCTTGCGTCAGGTCAACCAGTTCCTGCGTGACTGGCGGCGCAACGAGCCAACCAAGATGGACCCGCGGCTTCTCGACCTCGTCTGGGAAGCCTACCAGGCCGTGGGCGCGCGCGACTACATCCACGTCGTCTCCGCCTATCGTTCGCCCGCCACCAATTCGATGCTGCGCAGCCGCAGCAAGGGCGTCGCCAAGAAGAGCCAGCACATGCTGGGCAAGGCGATGGACTTCTACATTCCCGGTGTAAGCCTCAAGAAGCTGCGCGACACCGGGCTGAAGATGCAGGTCGGCGGCGTCGGCTACTACCCGACGTCCGGTTCGCCCTTCGTGCATTTCGACGTCGGCAATGTCCGCCACTGGCCGAGGCTCAGCCGCCAGGAACTCGTCTCCATCTTCCCGAATGGCAAGACGCTCCACGTGCCCAGCGATGGCAAGCCGCTGCCCGGCTTCGAGGATGCGGTGGCTTCCTACGAGGCCCGTCGGAAGAATGGCACCACCGCACTGGCGCTGGCCTCCCCCTCAAGGACGAAGCCCTCCAAGAGCCTGCTTGCTGCCCTGTTCGGCGGCGGGGCCGACGAGGACGAAGAGGCGGCGATCGCCGCGCAGGTGGCGGCTCCGCAGCGCGCGGCCGCCCCTGCCGAGAAGTCGGCGAAGAAGGTCGAGCCCCCGAAGGTCGTCGAACAGGCCGTGGAAGCCAAGCCGGCGCCCAAGGAAGAGGTGCCCGGCATCCGGATCGTGCCTCCGGACCAGGCCAAGCGGGTGGACATGCCGGCGGTCGTGGAAGAAGCCGCTCCCGAGCCGGAGCCCATTCCCGAGACCCCGGAAACCATCATCGCCTCGCTTTCGCCGCGCAACATCCCCATTCCCCAGCTGGCGCCGCGCCCGAAGGCAGACGTCGGGGCGGCGGTCGCTCTGGCGCAGGCGGCCGACCCGGCCGCGCCGGAAGAGCCCGCCAGCATTCCGTTCGGCATGGCGCGCGAGGAGGATGTCTCGTTGGCCGACGCCGCGAAGCCGGCCGAAGCTCCGGTGGTCGAGGTCGCTGTGAACATTCCGGTGCCGACGCCTCGTCCTGGCCGCACCCCGCCTTCGACCAACGTGACCGAGCCGCAGGACACGGCCCTGCTGGCGTTGGTGTCGACGGATCGTGCGATCACCACGCTGAGTGACGCCAATGTGCCGCTGCCGCAAATGCGCGACGCTGCGCAGGACAGCGCACAACACGTGACCGATCCGACGCTGAGCGTCATCCCGATGGCACGGCCCGAACTTACCGTTGGTTCGGTCAAGCGCAGCCCGGAGGAAGAGGCCGCCCTGGCCGCGGCTCTGCGGGAAAGCGAGCAGCGCGTTGCGGCGCTCGCCGACGCCGCCCAGCGCAGCGCCAACGCCACCGCGATCGCCACCGACGACGACACGGCGCGCACGACGCGCAAGGCAGCCCGCCCCACCCGCAAGGATGGGCGTCCGGACCGCAAGGCGGTCGTCGTTGCCGCGCAGCCTGACGCAGCGCGTTGGGCGCTCTCCACGGACATGGTCACGCAGGTGAGCCAGTCCACCACTGCACCGTCCTTCGCCTACAACGCGGTCATCACCGCGCCCCGGGAGGTTTACACGGCAGGCTTCCACCGCGAAGACCGCCAGGTCGACCCCAATCGCTTCTCGGGCAAGGCCGTGGAGTTCCTCTCGGTCGCCCGCTTCGAGTAGCGGTTACCCTCGGCAGGCCGATGGCCTGCCGACCACCTGACTGCGTTTCCAAATTCTGCAGATGGAAGCCGGAGCGAATTTGCGCGCCGCATGCTGCACGGCGTAAATGCCGCGGCTGTGCAGACGGGCAACCTGTCGCTTCGCTGGTGGAGGCTGACAGGAAAAGCCGTCGAAATACCCGGGGTCGCAATTCCGAGGCGGCTCCTGCCCGCCCCGGCTGAGGCAGGCGAAATCCTACGCGGCGAGCCCGGCCGCTTCGTGCGCCAGCGCCTCGATTCCTGCCCAGTCCTTCGCCTTGACCAGGTCGTCCGGTGCCACCCAGGAACCTCCGACGCAGATCACGTTCGGCAGGGAGAGGTACTCCCTGACGTTCTTCTGCGAGATGCCGCCCGTGGGGCAGAAGCGGATGCCCGAAAAGGGCGAGGCGAGCGCCTTGAGGAAGCCCGCGCCACCGGCCTGCTCGGCCGGGAAGAACTTCAGGAAGTCGAGCCCCGCATCACGGGCCAGCATGATCTCGCCCGGCGTGATCGCCCCCGGCAACAGGGGCACCGGGCTGTCGGCGGCGGCACCAAGCAGGTTGGTCGTGACCCCGGGACTGACGATGAAGCGCGCGCCGGCCTTTGCGGCGTCTGCAAACTGCGCGTGATCGAGGATCGTGCCGGCGCCGACGACAGCCTCCTCCACCTCCGCAGCGGCGCGGCGAATGCATTCAAGCGCATCGCGAGTCCTCAGGGTGATCTCGACCAGGCGCAATCCGCCGCGTGCCAGCGCACGCGTCAGCGGAACGGCATCCTCCACTCGCTCGATCTTCACCACCGGGATAACCGGCTGGCCGGCAAGAAGGGCGAGAAGCTGTTCGGTCTTGGCGCTCATCGGGACGATTCCTTATTCGTTAAACCGATTAACACCCGGCCTGCCCGCCTGTCCACGCGCGACCTACCGTCGCCCTGCGGGTCGGAACTTGCCAAGTCCCGAGCTAGTCCTTACGCAACGGCCCATGTCCTCAACCCATTCGACCACGGCATTCAGGGTGGCGGCGCTGTACCGGTTCTGCCGGCTGCCGCATTATCGTGACCTGCGTGCGCCCCTCGCCGAACTCTGCTGCGGGCACGGGATCAAGGGTACCCTTCTGCTCGCTCCGGAAGGCATCAACGGCACCGTCGCCGGAACCGCCCAAGCCATTGAGGAGCTGATGGACTGGCTGGGGGCGAGACCCGAGTTCGCCGGTGCCGAAGTCAAGTTCAGCACCGCCTCGCAGATGCCGTTCCATCGCATGAAGGTGCGACTGAAGCGCGAGATCGTCACCATGGGCGTGACGGAAGTCGATCCGCTCGAAGGCGTCGGCGCCTATGTCGAGCCCAAGGAGTGGAACGCGCTCATCTCCGATCCCGACACGGTCGTCATCGACACCCGCAACGACTACGAGGTCGGCCTCGGCACCTTCGAGGGCGCTCTCGATCCGGAGACGCGCACCTTCCGCGAGTTCCCGGCCTGGCTGGAGCGCAACCGCAACAGGCTAGCCGGCAAGCGGCTCGCCATGTTCTGCACTGGCGGCATCCGCTGCGAGAAGGCCACCGCCTATGCGAAGGCGCAGGGCTTCGACGATGTCTTCCACCTCAAGGGCGGAATCCTGAAATATCTGGAGACGGTACCGGAGAGCGAGAGCATGTGGCGCGGCGAGTGCTTCGTCTTCGACGAACGGGTCTCCGTCCGCCATGGACTGGTGGAGGGTGAGGCTGAACTGTGCCGGGCCTGCCGGATGCCCGTCACGCCGGAGGAGCGCCTGTCGCCCCATTACCGGGTAGGCATCTCCTGCGCCCGTTGCTACGACAGCCGCACCGACGATGATCGCGCGCGCTACGCGGAACGGCAGCGTCAGGTGGAGCGCGCCCAGCGCCTCGGCGAGAGGCTTCCAATCGGGAGTTGACCCCTCCCCGCCTTTGCCGGTCATTGCATTGTCGCGGGCTGCCGCCTAACTCTGCCTGATCGGGAGACCGCCCGCAGCGGGCGCAAGGAGCGGAGAGCGCGATGTTCGACCCCAAGAAACTGCTTGATGGACTGCTCGCCACCCAACTGCCGGGCACCGGCGGTTCCGTCCGTGACGGCGCCGACAAGGCGCTGCAGATGGCCAAGGACAATCCACTTGCCGCAGGCGCGCTCGCAGCCGTCCTGCTCGGCACCGATAGCGGCCGCAAGGTCACCGGCACGGCCGTCAAGCTCGGCGGGCTGGCCGCAATCGGCGGCCTCGCTTACCAAGCCTACAAGAACTACCAGGCCGGCAACCAGCCGTCGCCCGATGCTCAGGTGAGCGAGCCGGAACTGCTGCCGCCGCCCGCGGATACCGGCTTCGGCCCCGCGCAGGCGCCGCAGGGCGAGGCAGAGTTCACCCTGATGCTGGTGCGCGCCATGATCGCCGCGGCCAAGGCGGACGGCCACATCGACCAGGAAGAGCGGGCGCGCATCGCCGACAAGCTGAAGCTGGCCGGCCTGGACGCCGACGCCGAGCGCTTCATCATGGAGGAAATCGCCGCGCCGCTCGATCTCGACGCGCTTTGCGCCTCCGCGAAAACCGAGGAGCAGAAGGTCGAACTCTACACCGCTTCGCGTCTCACCATCGATCCCGACACGAGGGCCGAGCGCGGCTATCTCGACCTCCTCGCCGGAAGGCTCGGCCTGCCCGATGCGCTGGTCGACCACATCGAGGCTACGGTATCGGCGGCGAAGGCGCCTGAGCCTGTGGCGATCGACCCGCGGCCGACCGGCGACATCCCGGTCTCCAATCCGCAGGTCAATCCGCGCTGGTAGTGGCGTCTCGAGGCGCCGTACCACCATTTTCGTCAGCCAGTAACGCGATCCGTGACACCATCTCGCGGATCGTCTCGGTCCTGTTCTCGGCAAGGTCGCCGGCCAGGAACTTGAGGCGTCGGGCGATCATCAGCGTCGCGATGCCGTGCACGAGCGCCCAGGCCGCGGCGATGTCCATACGCCCCGCGCGCACCTCCAGCGGCGCCCCGCCCCGGATCGCCGCAATTCCGTCGACCAGGTTCTGGAATGCCGTGCTCGAATGCTGGACGAACCCGGGACTTTCGAAGTCGGGGCGCCGGGAGCCGAACATCAGGTGGAAGAGCGTCGGGTTGGCGAGCGCGAACTCGACATAGGTAACGCCGGACGCGATGAACCGGTCGCGCGGCGATGCATGCGGCTCGGCCTGGGTCTTCTCCATGGCCCGGCAGAAGCGCTCCATTCCGATCGTCGCCAGCGCCGTCAGCATGTCGCTGGTGTCCCGGAAATGGTGTGCCGGTGCCGCGTGCGAGACCCCTGCCCGCTTCGCCACGCCCCGAAGCGTAAAGCCTTCGATGCCGCGCTCCGCCAGTTCTTCTTCCGCAGCCTCGAGTAACGCCGCGCGCAGAGAGCCATGGTGATAGTTCGACTTGCGTCGCCCGCCCCCAAGGGGCCCTTCCATCCCGTCCATGCCGAAGCGGTATCCAGTTTCGCCTGAGACAATGCAGAATTGAACTTGACGGCGTCAAGATAAATCCGCGTGGTTCGAGACCCTACATGCGAAGGCAGTCACGTGACGCGGAACCATCCGCGATGAATGCCACGTCGTGCGCGTTAGCAATTCGTTAACCTTTCATTGCGACACTTGTCACAGTCGGATCCGCCTTTCCTCCTCCTCCCAAGCGCGGCTTAGATCAGGGCGGTCGCCAATGGCCGCCCTTTTTGTCGGACCGCTTGCGCGATCGCCCGCGATCTGCGATGCGGCGGACAGATCGGAGGAGATTCTGCATGACTACAGTTGGAACTGCCGTCGTCACCGGAGCGGGTACGGGCGTGGGCAAGGCCGTCGCCACCACCTTGGTGAAGGCGGGATGGAACGTCGTCTTTGTCGGCCGCCGCGCCAATCTGCTGGACGAAGCCGCGACTGAGTCGGGCGGCGGCGAGCGCGCGATGGCGCATGCCTGCGACATTACCAACGAAGCCGAGGTGGACGCGCTTTTCGAGGCGGCCGTCAAACGCTACGGACGGGTGGACCTGCTCTTCAACAATGCAGGAATGGGCTACAAGTCGACGCTGATCGACGAGATCCCGGTTTCGGTCTGGAACGACGTGGTCGCCGTCAACCTGACAGGCTCCTTCCTGTGCGCCCGCGCCGCCTTCCGCACCATGCGCAACCAGACGCCACAGGGCGGCCGCATCATCAACAACGGTTCGGTTTCGGCCTACGTGCCGCGCCCCGGCACTGTTCCCTACACGGCCACCAAGCACGCCATCAGCGGCCTGACCAAGACGCTCGCGCTCGACGGTCGGCCCTTCGACATCGCCTGCGGCCAGATCGACATTGGCAATGCTCTGACCGAGATGGCCCGCCCGATGACGGTCGGCGTCCCCCAAGCCAACGGCACCATAGCACCGGAGGCCGTGATGGACGTGCAGGATGTGGCCAACACGGTGCTGCACATGGCGAGCCTGCCGCTTTCGGCGAACGTGCTCTTCACCACCGTCATGGCGACCAAGATGCCGTATGTGGGAAGAGGCTGAGCCACCGACTTCCCGAGGCACATCGGCCGGCACCTCCGGGAAGCCGGCCGACAAGATGCTTCCCTGTTGCAGGCGAGAAATTGTCTGACTAAAGTCAGATAATGTCGCGTGCCGAGATCGACATCCTTCGCAGCTTCAACCGCGCGGTCACACGGCGCATCGGCGCCCTCGAGGACAGCTACCTTGCGCGCGGCCGGCCGCTTGGCGAAGCCCGGCTTTTGTTCGAACTCGGATCCTCCGAGGGCACGGACCTGCGGCTCCTGCGCGATCGGCTGGGCCTGGATTCGGGCTATCTCAGCCGCCTCCTGCGCTCCCTGGAGAAACAGGGCCTCATCGAGGTTCGCCGCAGGGCCGAGGACGGGCGCACCCGCGAGGTGCTGCTGACCACCAAGGGCCGGACCGAATTCGCCGCCTACGACCGGCTTTCCGACGAACTCGCCCGGTCGATCCTCTCACCCCTCGGCCCCTCCCAGCGCGACCGTCTCGTCTCCGCCGCCGCGGAAGTGGAGCGCCTGTTGAGGGCGTCGTCGGTCGGCGTCGAGCTTGAGCCGGCCGACAGCGCCGATGCCCGGCACTGCCTCGACCAGTACTTCGCCGAACTGGCGCGGCGCTTCGAGGAGGGCTTCGAGATGGCTCGCGGCGGTGGCGCCGACCCCGCCGACATGACGCCACCGAACGGCTGGTTCGTTGTCGCCCGCCTCGACGGACAGGCCATCGGTTGCGGCGCGCTCAAGCGCCTCGACGACGCGACCGGCGAGATCAAGCGGGTCTGGTGCGATCGCGAGGCGCGTGGTCTGGGCGTGGCGACCCGCATCATGGATCGGCTCGAGACTCTGGCCATCGATGCGGGCTTCGCCGCCGTGCGCCTCGACACCAATCGCGTGCTCACGGAGGCGCACGCCCTCTACCGCAAGCGCGGCTACGTGGAGATCCGCCGCTACAACGACAATCCCTATGCGGACTACTGGTTCGAGAAGCGGATCGCTGTTCCCTCAGGCTGACCCATCCTCAGCGCCCGCCGACAAAGGCTTGCCCGCCTGATAGAAGAGGATCGGCCGGATCTCGTACACGGCGGAGGAATTGACCCGGCGCAGCCGCCGCGCGGCATTGATCGCCTCCTCCAGCGACTCGCACTCGATCGTGTAGAACCCCAGCAGATGCTCCTTGGTTTCCGCAAAGGGCCCGTCGATGACCAAGGGCTCCTTGCCGCGCAGCGTCACGGCCCGGGACGAAAAGTCGAGACGCGCAGCAGGACCGAGCGTTCCATCTTCCGCGTCGATCACCTCGTGCGTCTTGAGCAACTCCCCCATCAACTTCGCATCCTCCTCCGGTGTCAGCGAGGTGATCGCTGACTCCTCGTGATAGGCGAGAATTGCATAGAGCATCGGACCTCTTCCTCCCTCGTAACTGCTGGCCCTCCGTCAGGCCGGACATTCTCCATCTGCCTGTTTCGACACCCCGGCCGCGCGCCGTTCGCAGTCATTGCCGTAGGTCTTGCCATCGCAGCCGCAGACCGGCGCATACTCGCGCGTGCAGAACTGCGGCTTCGGCATGCAGTCACCGGTCCGGTCGGCCGCGCCGCAGCTGTTGTTGGGGTAGTCGCAAAACTGCTCGGCCGGACAGGCGAGACCGGCAAACCCGCCGCACATCTTCATGGGCTCGTCGGCGAAGGCTGCACTCACGCCGCCTCCGACGACGAGCATGATGGCAAGCACAAGTCGGTCTGTCATCGTCTTCATCGTCTCCTCCCCTGCGACGCCTCGCCCTTAGCGCTCCAAGTAGGTCTTCACGCGCTCCAAGGCCCGCGAGATGTTCTCTTCGGAATTGGCGTAGGAGAGCCGGATGTAGCCCTCACCCAGCACGCCGAAGTCGGGCCCGCCGATCAGCGCCACACCGGTTTCCTCCAGCAGGCTGGATGCCAGTTGCTTTGCCTTACGGCCGGTCTTGGAGATGTTCGGGAAAGCGTAGAAGGCCCCCTTGGGCGTGATGCACGACACGCCGGGCAGCGTGTTCAGCCCCTCCACCACCAGCTTCCGGCGCCGGTCGAACGCCGCCATCATCGCGGTCACCGCGTCCTGCGGCCCGTCGATGGCCGCGATGCCGGCATATTGCGCCGGCGCGTTGACGCAGGACCAGCAATTGACCGCGAGCTTGCGGACCTTGTCGTAGAGGTAAGCCCCTTTCTCGCCGTTGGGCCAGATCGACCAGCCCAGCCGCCAGCCGGTCATCGCCCAGGTCTTCGACCAGCCGTTGAGCACGATCAGCCGGTCCCGGATCTCGGGAAACTTCAGCAGCGAGGTGTGGCGCTCGCCGTCGTAGGTCATGATGTCATAGATCTCGTCGGAGAGGATCGCCACGTCGGGGTGCTTCTCCAGCCCTGCGACGAGCTTCTCGATCTCCTCCTTCGGCGTCACGCCGCCGGTCGGGTTCGCCGGTGAGTTGAGGATGATCAGGCGGGTGCTCGGCGTGATCAGCGACAACGTCTCCTCGGCCGAGAAGGCGAAGCCGTTCGCCTCGCGGATCGGAATCGGGACCGGCGCTGCCCCGGTGAACTCGATCATCGAGCGGTAGATCGGGAATCCCGGATCCGGATACATGATCTGCGCGCCCGGCTCGCCGAACATCACGATGGCCGCATACATGGTCGGCTTGCCGCCGGGCAGGATCATCACGTTCTCCGGCGACACCTCGACGCCAGTCGTCGCCAACGTCCGGCGCACAACGGCCTCGCGCGTGGCCAAGAGCCCGGTGGCCGGCGTGTAGCCGTGATGGCCGTCGCGCAAGGCCTTGATTGCCGCCTCAACGATATGCTCCGGCGTGCGGAAGTCCGGTTGGCCGATGCCGAGGTTGATGATGTCCTTGCCCTGCGCAGCGAGGGCGGTCGCGCGTGCCAGCACGGCGAAGGCGTTCTCCTCGCCGATGCGGTCGAAGGCGTCGATGGTATGGAGCATGCTGATCCTGACTGACGTTGCGTGACGCTGGTGCGACCACGGTATGGACGAAATCCGCGCCGACGAAAAGGAGGCCACTGACGGCCGGTCGCGCCCAACCGCCCTTGTTCCGCACGCTCGCGGCTGCTGGCCCAATCCCCTCGGTACGGTTCCCGCCATAACTGTCCGCATGGTCTGTGGGAGCCATGTTGCTCCACGCGACTGCGTTCACGCCATGGAGCGCCTGCCATGATCGATCTGTCGAACTGGACTTCGCGACGCCGACCCGAACGGATCACCCTGGAGGGCCGATATGTCCAGCTCGAACCGTTGAGCGCGGCCGCCCATGGCAACGGTCTGTTCGAGGCCTCCACGGTGCCGGACGCCGCCGCGCGCTTCCGTTGGCTTCCGGAATACCCGCCCGCCGACCGGGGCGAGTTCCAGCCCTGGCTCGAGCGGGCGGAGGCAAGCAGCGACCCGCTCTACTTCACCGTGATCGACAAGGCGACCGGACGCATTGCCGGGCGCCAGACCCTGATGCGCATCGACCCCGCAAACGGCGTTATCGAGATCGGCAACATCTATTGGGGGCCAGAGGTCTCGCGCAGGCCGGCCGCAACCGAGGCGCAGTTCCTGTTCATGAAGTACGTGTTCGACGACCTGGGCTACCGCCGCTACGAATGGAAATGCAACAACCGCAACGAACCGTCCAAGCGGGCCGCAAAGCGGTTCGGATTCACCTTCGAAGGCATTTTCCGCCAGCACATGATCGTGAAGGGTGAAAACCGCGACACGGCGTGGTACTCGATCATAGACAAGGAATGGCCGGCGCTCAGGCGGGCATACGAGCAATGGCTGGATCCGTCCAATTTCGATGCCCAGGGCCTGCAGAGGCAGCGGCTCGAGGATCTGCGGGCCGCAGCAACGGGATGAGACATGGCCCACCGCCATGACCATGACGACCACGACGTTCATGATCACCACCAAGATCATGACCACGGTGACCATGTTTATGGCGACGGGCACGAGCATCATCACGGGCCCGGCCATGTGCATACCGGAACCGACAAGACGCGGGTCCTCATCGCCGCGGTCCTGACCGGCGGCTTCATGGTGGCGGAGGCGCTGGGCGGGCTGCTCACCGGCTCTCTGGCGCTGCTGGCGGATGCCGGCCACATGCTGACCGACTCCGTCTCGCTGGTGCTGGCCTGGTACGCCTTTCACCTGTCGTCCCGCGCCGGCAGCGCCCGCATGACCTATGGCTTCGACAGGGTGAAGACCCTGGTCGCCTACACCAATGCCCTGACGATTTTCATGATCGGGGCCTGGATTGTCTACGAGGCGTTGCACCGCATCGCCAAGCCAGAGCAGGTTCTGGCCGGCCCTATGCTGTGGGTCGCGCTGGCTGGCCTGGCCGCCAACATCGTGACCTTCCTGGTGCTGCACGGCGGCAATCGCGAAAGCCTGAACATGCGCGGCGCGATCCTGCATGTGCTCGGCGACCTGCTCGGGTCCGCCGCGGCGATCGTCGCCGCCCTCGTCATCCTGACGACCGGCTGGATGTTGATCGACCCGATCCTCTCCGCCCTGGTCGCCGTCCTGCTGTTCCGCAGTTCGTGGGCGCTCATGCGCGAGTCCGCGGGCCTCCTGCTGGAGGGAGCGCCCAAGGGCATGGACCGCGATGCCATCGCCCGCGACATCGAGGCGAACGTGGCCGGCGTCCGCGAGGTGCACCACGTCCATCTGTGGTCGCTGGACGGCGAGAAGAACATGGTGACGATGCACGCGTGTCTCGACGAAGGCATTGACGCCCATGGTGCGGTGACGGCCATCAAGAAGCGGCTCGCCTCGCGCCACGGCATCGGCCACGCCACGATCGAGCCGGAATTCGATCGCTGCGCCGATGCAGCCGGAGTGCACCGGCATTGACTTTCAGCCCCGAATCGCAGCCGGCAGCGGGCAGAAGAGGCCGGCCTTGAATCCAGAATCCCGCAACGCCGCGATCGCGGCTTTCATCATCATGCTGGCGTTCGGCCTCGGCGCATTCTATCTGCCGACGATAATGCTGGCGCTCGGGGACGTATCGACGACAGTCGCCGGCATTTTCGCGGTGGTCTTCGTGGCGGCGTTCTTCGGCGTGTTCTGGCTGCGCGGCCGCTTCCGTGACAAAAGGAGGAAATGACTCAATGAGAATTCTGATCACCGGTGCCGCGGGAATGGTCGGCCGGAAGCTGATCGCCAGGCTGGCCGCCGACGGCGAAGTGGGTGGACGCAAGATCACCGCCCTTGACCTGCATGACATCGTCGCGCCGCAGGCGCCGGACATGCCGGGCGTGACGATCAAGGCCCACACCGGGGATCTTGCCGATCAGGGCGCGGCCGAGACCCTCGCTGCCACCCGCCCCGACCTGATCTTTCATCTGGCCGGTGTCGTGTCCGGCGAGGCGGAAGCCAATTTCGAGCTCGGTTACCGCGTCAACCTCGACGGCACCCGCAGCCTCTTTGAAGCCATCCGGGCCGTCGGAAATCGTCCGCGCGTCGTCTTCACCTCGTCCATCGCGGTGTTTGGCGCACCATTCCCGGATGTCATCCCGGACGACTTCCACTGCACGCCGATGACTTCCTACGGCACCCAGAAGCTGATGGGCGAGTCGCTGCTTGCCGACTATTCACGCCGTGGCTTCTTCGACGGCATCGGCATTCGCCTGCCGACGATCTGCGTGCGGCCCGGCAAGCCGAACAAGGCCGCCTCGGGCTTCTTCTCCGGCATCATCCGCGAGCCGCTGGCCGGCCAGGAGGCCATCCTGCCGGTGCCCCGCACGGTGGTCCACACCCACGCCAGCCCGCGCTCGGCGGTCGGCTTCCTTATGCACGCCGCCACGATCGATCTCGACAAGGTCGGGCCGCGCCGCAACCTGAGCATGCCGGGGGTCGGCGTCTCGGTGGGCGAGCAGATCGAGGCGATGACGCGCGTCGCCGGTCCCGGCCCGGCAAAGCTGATCCGCGAGGTTCCCGACCCGACCATCTGGGCGATCGTGCAGAACTGGCCGACGCGCTTCGAGGCCAGGCGCGCTCGCGACCTGGGCTTCGCGGCCGAGACGAGCTTCGACGACATCGTCCGCGCCCATATCGAGGACGAACTCGGCGGCAAGGTCGCCGTCTGAACCAGTGCCTGCGGCGGGACGGCGGTCCTCGTGCCCGCTGTCCCGCCGGAGAGCTGACTCAAAATGGTGGCGCGAACGATCGTCTTCTTTCCCGATCCTCGTCTTCGCCTCACGGCGGAGCAGGTCACGATGTTCGACGAGTCCTTGCGCCACCTTTCTGCCGACGTCACCGACACGCTCGTGTCGCTGTCGGCAATCGGCATCACGGCGCCGCATGTCGGCGTCCCCGCACGGCTCTATGTCCTGAAGCTGCCCGAATGGCCCGGGCCCCGCGTCTACGTGAACGCCCGCGTTTCGTGGCATTCCTCCGAGACGGCGAGCCATCCTGAAGGCAGCGTCTCCATGCCCGGCATCGTCGAAGAGGTGGAGCGACCGGCGCGGGTGCGGGTGGACTACCAGACGCTTGACGGCACCCCGGCGACAGAGGAAGCGGACGGCTTCCTCGCTGCCTGCCACCAGCATGAGATCGACCAGCTCGACGGCATCTTCTGGCTCCAGCGCCTTTCGCGGCTGCGGCGCGAACGCGCGACGAAGCGCTTCCAAAAGCTCCGGAAGAACGCATAGCGGCCGAGACAGCCGCTGACGTCAGGCCTGCAGGCTCGCCGTCAGCAGCACAAGGCCGAGGAGGAGAACCAGTGCGGCCCCGCCGATCTCTATTGTCGCGTGGATGCGGTTACCGGCCCGCCCGTCGCCGGCGAGCCTCACCGCCACGTTCTTTGCCGTAACTGCGAGCGTTGCCAGGATCGAAACAGTGATGGCCGTTCCCAGCGCCATCGCCAGCACCGACAGCACACCCCCGACCCAGAGGCCGTTCAGGAAGGCGAAAGTCAGCACGATCAGCGCGCCTGAACAGGGCCGCATTCCGACTGCGGCGACAGCCGACCACGCCGAGCGCCAGTCGAAGCGATCGCCGGCGAGCATCTTCGGGTCGGGAAGATGGGCATGTCCGCAAGCCTCGCAGACTTCTGCGCTGAACCCTCCACTGCTCGTGCCGGGCGCGGCCCCGCGATAGGCAAGCCGGCTGTGGCCGCAATTGGGCCCGTGCACGTGCGGCGCGCTGGCCGCCGAAAGGCTGTGCGCGGCAGCCCCACCCAACTTGCCGGCCAGGCGCGGCGCCAGTTTCGTCCACAAGAGCCACGCGCCGAACAGCGTCACCAGCACATAGCTCGCAATTTCAAGAAACCAGGTCGCATCGGTCATCGACACCGAGGTGCCGCGCAGGAACAGGAATACCAGCCCGATCACCAGCAAAGCGGTCGCCGCCTGCAGCAGCGCTGAGACGAAGGACAGCATCACGCCGCGCCGCAGGGCGACTTCGTTGGCGAGCATGTAGGACGAGATCACCGCCTTGCCGTGGCCCGGCCCCGCGGCGTGGAAGACGCCATAGCCGAAGGAGAGCCCGACAAGGATCCAGAGCTTCCCGCCATCCTGGCGCATCGCCTTCAGGGCGCCGGTCAGCGAACGGTAGAAGCTCTGCTGGTGCGCATTCACCCAGTTCATGAAGCCGGAAAACAGCCCCGTCGACGGCACCATCGCCTCGTTGGTGCCGATGCCGAGCGAACTCTGCGCGTGCGCATGACCGAGGAAATGCGTCAACAGGTAGGTCAGCAGCAGCAGCCCGAAGACGACGCGGATCGCGGTCTTCTTCAAGGCTTCAGCCCTCCGCCCCGCAGCTCAGTTCGAGCCTGGTAGCAAAGATCTTGCTCATATTGTTGCCTGAGGGATCGTTGAAGAAGGCATCCGTGAGCGTGGACTGGTTCTGCGCCAGGATCTCGTCGGGATCCGGACGCACGACCGAACGGGTGCAGTTCGCGGGCAGGCCCGCGACCGCCATATGCTCGTCCTCGGCAAAGTCGATCGCCGTATAGAAGGTCGGATCATAGACGCCAAAGGCGAGCTTGCCTGCCAGCTTCAGCGGTTCCTTCGGGGTGGTCTCGAAGATGATCATGAGTTGCTGGTCCTGGAAATCGACCATCAGGCTCGGCGGCGGCGCCATCGCGACATCCTTGCCGTCGCGAGACACCATCTGGAAGTAGTTGAACTCGGCGAGCGACTGGTAGACCGTGTCCGCGACCTCCTGGAGCTCGGCCTCATCGAGCTTGAGGTCGGAATTCTGGTCGAACTCCATCAGCACCGTCGAGGAGAACACGTCGTCGAAGCGCCACAGATTGCGCAGCGCCTTCACGGTGCCGTCCGGATTTACGGTCACCTCGAGCCGCGCCTCGGCGAAGACGTGCGGGTGGACCTGCGCGGGTCCGCCGGACCACATCAGGGCCGTTCCCGCGGCCACAGCGGTCGGAAGTAGCCGAAAAAGTCGCATCATCGAATCCGGGACGGTTGCCGGGCGGAGCATGACCACAAAGCGGGCGAAAATGGGACCGGCCATGCGCGCGTAACCACAGGTCCAAACCGGGTCGGACCGCCGGCGATTCCACTTGCATCGCCTGCGCCGGGGTGGAAACATGCCACAAGCCGAGACCGCCTTGGCTTCGCCTAACTGGCTGTTTTGAAACGACTTTAGGGAGGGAAGACATGACCAGGCTTGCCGCGCTTGCCGCGCTTTCGGTTTCGACGCTGGCTCTGTCCACGGCCATGTCCTTTGCCGACTACACCCTCAACATCCTTCACATCAACGACTGGCACAGCCGCATCGAGTCGAACAACAAGTACGAGTCGACCTGCTCGGCCGAGGAGGAGGAGAAGGGAGAGTGCATCGGCGGCGCCGCTCGCCTCGTCACCGCCATCGCCGACCGGCGCAAGGCGCTGGAAGGGGAGAACGTCATCCTGCTCAACGGCGGTGACAACTTCCAGGGATCGCTGTTCTACACCACCTACAAGGGCGCGGCGGAGGCCGAGTTCCTCAACCAGATGAAGTTCGACGCCATGACCGTGGGCAACCACGAGTTCGACGACGGCGAGGATGCGCTGGTACCCTTCCTGGAAAAGATCCAGTTTCCCGTTCTGTCGGCAAACGTCCATCCGAACGCGCAGTCGAAGGTCGGCGACCGGATCAAGCCGTCAATCGTGATCGAGGTCGGGGGAGAGAAAATCGGCATCATCGGGGCTGTGACCACCGACACCCCGGACATCGCCTCACCCGGGCCCAACATCTCGATCGAGGACGACATTGCGACGATCACGGCGGAAGTCGAGAAGCTGAAGGCCGAGGGCGTCAACAAGATCATCGCTCTGACCCATGTCGGCTATCCGCGCGACAAGGAGATGATCGCGAAGATCCCCGGCATCGACGTCGTGGTCGGCGGCCATTCGCACTCGCTGCTGTCGAACACCGACCCGAAGGCCGAAGGCCCCTACCCGACGATGATCGACAATCCGGAGGGCTACAAGGTCCCGGTTACTCAGGCCGCGTCCTATTCGAAGTATCTCGGCGAGTTCAAGGTCGTGTTCGACGACAACGGCGTCGTGAAGGAGGCTTCCGGCAACCCGCTGCATCTCGACGCCACCATCAAGCCCGACGAGACGGTGCTTGCCCGCATCAAGGAGCTCGGCGCGCCGATCGAGGAACTGAAGAACCGCGAGGTCTCCGAGACCACCAAGGAAATCGACGGTAGCCGCGAAAACTGCCGCGCCCGCGAATGCGAGATGGGCGATCTCGTCGCCGACGCGATCCTCGACCGGATGAAGGGTCAGGGCGTCCAGATCGTATTCCAGAACGGCGGTGGCCTGCGCGCCTCCATCGACCAGGGTGTCATCACCATGGGCGAGATCCTCACCGTCCTGCCGTTCCAGAATACGCTGGCCACCTTCCAGCTCACGGGCGCCGACGTGGTCGCGGCCCTGGAGAACGGGCTGAGTCAGATCGAGGAAGGCGCCGGCCGCTTCATGCAGGTGGCCGGCCTGAGATACGCGTTCGACAAGTCGGCACCGCCCGGCAGCCGCATCAGCCTCGTTGAGGTGATGGAGAACGGCAACTGGACGCCCATCGATCCGGCCAAGACCTATCTGGCCGCCACGAACAACTACGTGCGCCAGGGCGGCGACGGCTATGAGGTCTTCGCCAACAACGCAAAGAACGCCTATGACTACGGCCCGAGTCTGGAGCAGGTGGTCGCTGACTATCTCGCGGCCAACCGCCCCTACACGCCGCGCCTCGAAGGCCGCATCATCGAGGTCGCGAAGGCCGCGCCCGCCGAGACGGCGCAGCCCGCGCCAGCCGACACGACGCCGGCGCAACCCGCACCGGATATTACCCTTCCCGAACTGCCAGCCGCGTCCAGCGACATCGCCAACCAGCCGCCGTCGGTCGACACGACACCGGCAGCCCCTGAAACGCAGGACCAGCAGCCTGCTCCGGCACCGGTCGAAGCTGCGCCCGCGCCGGCGGAGGCCGCGGCCCCTGCGCCCCAGACCCACGTCGTCGTGCGCGGCGACAATTTCTGGGACTTGGCCGAGCGCTACTATGGCAATGGCGAGAAGTGGCACCTGATTGCGGAGGCAAACTCCAGCTACCGGCCTCGCTTCATTCCGATCGGTGTCACGCTCACCATACCTCCTGCAAACTGAGGCGCCGATAACGGGCTCCGGGCCGTCCCGACATCGCGTTCGGCCTGCGGCCGGACGCGTCATTGAATTCGCGCCAATTCGGGCTAGGTAACGGCTGACCGGAGAGCAGCCGATGCCAGTTTCAGAAGTCCCGAATTCCGCGGCCACGTCCGCCGTGTCGTCGCTGCCACCCGGCCACCCGCCGGTGAAACGGCCGAGGATCGGCGTGCTGCTGGTCAATCTCGGCACGCCGGACGGCACCGACTATGCCTCGATGCGGCGCTATCTGGCCGAATTCCTTTCGGACCGGCGCGTCATCGAGCTGAACCGGTTGGTCTGGTACCCGATCCTCCACGGCATCGTCCTCACCCGCCGACCGAAGACGTCCGGCGCGAACTACGCCAAGATCTGGAACCGCGAGAAAAACGAATCACCGCTGCGTACAATCTCGCGCGCGCAGGCCGAGAAGCTCGCCGCGACATTCCGCGACGACCCGCGCATCGTCGTCGACTGGGGCATGCGCTACGGCAACCCCTCGATCGCCAGTGCGGTCGATCGCCTGAAGGACGCCGGGTGCGACCGCATCCTGTCGGTGCCGCTCTATCCGCAATATTCGGCCACCACCACCGCCACGGCGAACGACGCGCTTTTCCTGAAGCTGATGAAGTTGCGTCACGCGCCGGCGGTCCGCACCGTTCCGCCCTACTATGACGAGCCCGTCTACATCGACGCGCTGGCCCGCACGATCGAGCGCCAGCTGGCGGGGCTGGATTTCGAACCGGAGGTCGTGCTCACCTCCTATCACGGCATTCCCAAGTCCTACTTCGAGAAGGGCGATCCCTATCATTGCCACTGCCAGAAGACGACGCGGCTGCTGCGCGAACGCCTCGGCTGGCCGGCCGAGCGGTTGCTCGTCACCTTCCAGTCGCGATTCGGCCGGGAGGAGTGGCTCCAACCCTATACCGACAAGACCGTCGAGAGGCTTGCGAAGGAAGGGGTGAAGCGCATCGCCATCACCAATCCGGGCTTTTCGGTGGACTGCATCGAGACGCTGGAAGAGATCGCCGGTGAAGTCGGCGAGATTTTCCTGCATGCAGGAGGCGAGAAGTTCGCCCACCTTCCCTGCCTCAACGATTCCGACGAGGGCATGAAGGTCATCGAGACCCTGGTGCGGCGAGAGCTGCAGGGCTGGGTCTGAACCCCGCCCGTCGCGGAACCGGCCGCCGGGTCCGTCGTTGTCGGGCGGAGCCATCCCGACCGGAGCCCCGATGAAGCGAAAACTCGATCTGCACACCGGCCGCCCGGTGTGGTCTGCCTACCGCGCACCTTCCGTGCCCGTGACCCCCCTTAAGCGAGACGCTACTGCCGATGTTCTCGTGGTCGGCATGGGCATCAGC